>JGI24739J22299_10000336_pt1 | contig 15990 bp, 12 predicted proteins | sample KBSCornC5_FD_22299 | JGI IMG/M metagenome (IMG submission 22299)
CAGCATCCGAATCAGCCTCCCTTTGGGCCACGTGCCCCGGGCCTCACCATTATGCACCTTTGCACCCGATGGCTCAAAGACGCTCAGGTTCGTTTCGGCGCTTGCAGGGGGCAAGGGGCGCACGCCAGGCGGCACGCCGCCTCCGCACGCTGTGTGCCAACGGCCTGCTTACTGTGGCCGCTGAGGCGATACTTCCGTTCCAGACGGCACATTCGGAGGTGCGGCTGCACCTCACAATACCGAGTGTCCTGGCGGACATGCCGCGGCGCGAGATCGCGCAGTCGTGCGCTCGGCGAGACCATATTCGACTTGCAATGCCGACAGCGGTGACCAGCCGCGAATTCCGCCCAGAGCGGATGCGCGCTTGGCGTGGCAAGGATTCCCACCGCTTGGTCCATTCAAGGCCTTACCTCTGCCTCGCGCCGCGGTTCAGATCGAGTGACTCGGCAGAAAAGCGTTCAAATCGGCCGAGTCAAGCTCGCAAATTATACCAAAGTGACTCAATCCCAAGTCCTTGAGATCGCGGCATTTTGTAAAAGAATATCCTAGAGTCGTGCAAAAATGAAAGGCAATCCGGGAAACCGTGTATCTCAAGCTTACCGAAGCGCCCATCGTACTTGAAATGTTCTCATGTTCCAACCCTCTATCCGAATCCGACCATTTTGGTTGAAATTCAGCGGCTTGATATTGCCATACCACTAGCAAGCGGACATTGCGCCGATATAAAATGCGTTTTGATTCTGGTGCTTGATAGGCCCTTAAACTTTTGCAAATATGGCGGGTATGCGAGGATAGAGGTTGTCCTTGCCTCTGCATAACCCTCTGGATTGCCGACGGTTTTCGCGGTGCGGGGTGGTGTTCGGATGTTTCTCGTCTTAAGGCAATGCGGTTAATCAGACTTGTCGATCGTAACCTGAGGGGGTTGTGGGCGGCAGCCGCTTTACGGCGGCGTCCTTAGCTGAAATTAACCTGGGCGTGATACGGTCCGCTTCGGTGGATGGTTGGGAGCGCCGGTTCGCCGTGCGCGCTTCGTCGCGCCGCTAATAAATAATATCGGCCATGATTCATGGTTTGCTGATTTTAATTCAACAATACTGAGTGTAAGACTTTGACAAAGGTAGTAATTCTTGCGGGTGGATTGGGCACCCGGCTCGGTGAGGAGACTTCTGTGCGGCCAAAGCCGATGGTAGAAGTCGGTGGGATGCCAATACTTTGGCACGTAATGAAGATTTATTCTTCTTATGGGCTAAATGACTTCATAATATGCCTTGGTTACAAGGGATATATGATCAAGGAATTCTTCGCGAATTACTTCCTGCATACGGCCGACGTTACAATCGACCTAGTGAAAAACGAAGTTGAGGTTCACCAAAACTGGAGCGAGCCCTGGCGGATAACGCTCGTTGAAACGGGTTCTGACACAATGACCGGCGGACGGCTGAAAGCTGTGGGCCGCTACCTGAACGATAACGAACCATTCTGCTTTACTTATGGTGACGGCGTTGCGGCGGTCGACATCTCAGCTCTGCTTGCCTTTCACAAGAAGCATGGCCGCAAGGCAACCATCACCGCCGTCGCTCCGCCGGGCCGCTTCGGCGCGCTGGAATTTGAGGGCGACCTGGTGCGCCACTTCCGTGAAAAGCCGGCCGGCGATGGCGGGCTGATCAATGGCGGCTTCTTTGTCGCCGATCCCAGCGTGCTTGAGCTCATCGATGGCCCCGGCACAATATGGGAGCACGCGCCGCTCGAGCGGCTCGCCGCTGCCGGCGAGCTCGCGGCATTCAGGCATAATGGTTTCTGGCAACCAATGGATACCTTGCGCGACAAGATCTATTTGGAGCAGCTCTGGTCTGAAGGTGCGCCTTGGAAGGCGTGGTGAGCAAGGCCCCCTGGCGTGGCAGGAGGGTACTTCTCACCGGCCATACCGGCTTCAAGGGAAGCTGGCTCGCGCTCTGGCTGACCCGGCTGGGGGCCGACGTTGTCGGCTTGTCCTTGCCTGCTGACGAGGTCAGCCTGTTCCGTCAGGCCGCGATTGACGAGCTTGTGACGCACCGAGAGGGCGACATCCGCGACCTCGGTGCGGTCGAGGCCGCGATGGCGGCCGCGCGCCCGGACGTCGTGTTCCACCTGGCCGCGCAACCGCTGGTTCGCTTGTCGTACGACTGTCCGATTGAGACGTTCGCCACCAACGTTCAAGGCACAGTCCACGTTCTGGACGCGTGCCGCCGAATGCCGACCGTTAAGGCAATCGTCTGCATCACCAGCGACAAGTGCTATGAAAATCGTGAATGGGTCTGGCCTTACCGCGAGACCGACCCGTTCGGTGGCCATGACCCCTATTCGGCCAGCAAGGGGGCCGCGGAGGTCGTAATTTCGGCCTATCGTCGCAGCTACTTCAACACTGAAGACGGCCCGAAACTCGCCTCGGTTCGCGCCGGCAATGTCATCGGTGGTGGCGACTGGGCAACGGATCGGCTCATCCCGGATATCATCCGCGCGGTGATCGCGGGCGAGCCGCCGCTGATACGCTCGCCGGACTCGATACGGCCCTGGCAGCACGTGCTGGAAGCGCTCGGCGGGTATCTGATGATTGCCGAGCATCTGCTGGAAAGACATGATTGGGCCGCTGAAGGCTGGAATTTCGGTCCTGCCGAAGGGGACGCGCGCCCCGTTTCGTGGATCGCCGACTATCTGACGCACGCCTGGGGCCGCGCTGGCTGGATCAACCAGGCGAGCGACCGTGCCCAGACGCATGAAGCCAATGTCTTGAAGCTCGACTGCGCAAAGGCGCGCAGCCAACTCGGCTGGCGCCCAATCCTCTCACTCGAAACAGCGTTGGACCGAGTGGTTGATTGGCACCGGCATGTCGATGGCGGCGGGGATGCCCGAACCATCACCCTTTCCCAACTGGACGACTATAGCGCGCGCCGCGGCGCGATGCTCGCATCGAAAGAGATCGCATGACCACCGAGGCCAAAATTTTGGATCCTATCAGCCTATCGGCAGACTGCGATGAGGCGCAGTTTCGATCGCTAATCCTCGACCTGACGGGCGAATACGCGCGGCGCTTTCACGCGCCCAAGCCGTTCGTTCCCGGACAAAGTCCCGTGCCCGTGTCTGGCAAAGTCTACGACGACACGGACGTGCGTCTGCTTGTGGATTCCGCGCTCGACTTTTGGCTGACGACCGGTCGCTTCAACGAAGAATTTGAGGCGCGACTCGCCAGGCGACTCAACGTCGCCCACGCGCTGACCACGAATTCGGGTTCATCGGCAAATCTTTTGGCCCTATCGACCCTCACCTCGCACTATTTCCGGGGAGAGGCGCTGAAGCCCGGCGACGAGGTCATCACGGTGGCGACCGGTTTCCCCACCACCGTCAATCCGTCCTTGCAATACGGCCTCGTGCCCGTCTTCGTCGATGTCGACATCCCCACCTATAACATCAAGCCCGAGATGATCGAGGCCGCTGTCTCCGACAAGACTCGTGCCATCATGATCGCCCACACTCTCGGCAATCCGTTCGACCTCGGTGAGGTAATGCGGGTCGCGAAAAAGCATAACCTGTGGGTCGTCGAAGACTGCTGCGATGCGCTCGGCGCCACCTACGACGGCAAAGGTGTAGGCACGTTCGGCGACATCGGCACGCTAAGCTTTTATCCCGCGCACCACATCACCATGGGGGAAGGCGGCGCTGTTTTCACCAACAAGCCGCGCCTGAAGCGCGTGATCGAGTCGATGCGCGACTGGGGGCGGGACTGCTGGTGCTTCCCGGGACAGGATAATACCTGCGGCAAGCGCTTCGCCCGCAAACTCGGTTCTCTCCCCCGAGGCTATGATCATAAATACACCTACAGTCACGCCGGCTATAACCTCAAGATCACCGACATGCAGGCGGCGGTCGGGCTGGCGCAGCTCGCGCACCTCGAAGACTTCATCGCCGCGCGCCAACGCAATTTCGATCTGTTGACCGAGCTGTTGGCGCCGTTTGAGGACGTGCTGATCCTGCCAAAGCCTACCCCGAACAGCCAGCCCTCGTGGTTCGGCTATCCGATCACGATACGCGACAGCGCCAAAGTGGACCGCGACGGCCTGGTTCAGCACCTCAATGATCACAAGATCGGCACCCGGCTCTTGTTCGGGGGCAATCTGTTGCGCCAGCCTTATATGAAGGACCGCAACTATCGCGTCGTGGGTGACCTCACCAACGCCGACATTGTGACCAATAACTGCTTTTGGATCGGTCTCTACCCAGGGCTGACCGAAAGCCACCTCGCATATTCGGTCGAGACCATCGGCAAATTCATTTTTGGCTGACGCTCGAAGCGATGGCCGAGCAGACAGTGAGCGACATGGACTCCTCGTACTTTCCGCGCAGACTTTGGTCCTCCGGCAAAACTAGAACTTCGCGGCCACTCTGGCGCGACGGCAAGAATTTCGGAGCAATCGTTCATGGATATTAAGTTTGTTCTGGATTTCGACGGCGTCCTCTTCAATAGCGCCTACGAGGCTTACTCGGTCGCCAATTTGGCTGTAAGTGGTCGTCCTGAATATCGTCAAGACGTGACGTATGAAGAGTTTCTATCCTTCCGTCGTTTCGTAACCGACGCATGGCAGTTTAATCGCCTTTACAGCTGCGAGCATTCTATTCCATCGTCGATGGTGAGAGGGCTGCAGCCATTTTCCGCAGATTTTGAGTTCGCACGGATCTTCTTCGATGCGCGCAAAAAGATGATGGCGGAATCGGAGTGGCTAAAGGTCATGCCTCCCTACGATTTCTTCATGGTGTTAAAGCCTCTGTTGCTGAAGTGGTCGAAGTATTTTGCAGTACTTTCCACGCGCAATGTGGATTCGATGCGTCAAGTGCTCGCTTTTCACGGCGCTGACGTCGTGCAGGTTTTTGGCCAGGAGGATATTCGCCGCTTGGGCAGCAAATTAGCGATTGCCAAGGAGCAGCGCTGGCTGGACCGAGACAAATGGCTCATCGTCTATGTTGACGACATGATCAGTCATTTAGAGCCTTTTGAGGGGCAGATCGATCTGCCGCTTCATGCCGATTGGGGCTACGGCTTCGAAGCACCGGGCAGTTTATCCGCCAACCAGATCTTCGCCATCATATCGTCCATGCTGGCAATCGCCGAAAAGGGTCGCGCATGAAATACAGCGATCAGATAGGCGCGTGGCTCCAGGCCGCCGGCTATACGCATTATTTCTTCGTCGGTGGGGGTAATATCATGCACCTCACCGAAAGCCTCGACCGGTATCTCACCGGCGTGCCGGTGGTCCATGAAGTGGCAGCCGGCATAGCCACCGAATATTTCAATGAGATTGCGGCGCCGCGCAAGGCCCTGGCGCTGGTTACGACCGGTCCAGGCCTGACCAACACGGTCACCGCGATCAGCGGCGCCTGGCTGGAAAGCCGCGAGCTTCTTGTCATCGGCGGGCAGGTGAAAACGAGCGACTTGGCCGGGGGGCAGTTGCGTTCGCGCGGCATCCAGGAGGTCGATGGAGTCGAGCTGGTCAGTTCCACGACCAAGGCCGCCCATCGCTTTCATGCCCCGATCGACGCAGCGGCGTTCCTCGCGCTAATCGAGCAAAGCTGGACCCCTCGCAAAGGACCGGTGTTCCTCGAGATGCCGTTGGATGTCCAGGCGGCGACGGTCGAAGAAGAGCCATTGCCTCTGCCTGGTCGCAAAATGCTGCCGGTTGCAAGCGCGACCGACGTCGCCAACGTCGCCGAAGCCTATTGCAACGCCGAGCGGCCTATATTGCTGGTCGGCGGCGGGATCGACTATGAGACGGCGAACCGGCTGCAGGCCCGGATTGAAGCGCTGCGCGTGCCCGTGATGACGACCTACAATGGCGCCGATCGCTTTGATGGCGATGCGCCAAACTATCTGGGGCGACCCAATACCTGGGGGCAGCGGGCCTCGAATATCATAATCCAGCAATCGGACCTCATAATCGCGGTCGGGACGCGGCTCGGCCTGCAACAGACCGGCTTCAACTGGCAGGAGTTCGGCCGCGCCGCAAAGATCGTTCAGGTGGAGATCGATCCAAGCGAATTGGCTAAAGGCCACCCCCGCATCGACGTTGGCATTTGCGCCGACGCGAACGATTTTCTCACCCGCCTCCTCACCTATGACCTCCCGACCAAGGAGGATTGGCTCGACCAGGGACGACGGATCGTCCGGAGCGTGCCGAGGATCGAGCCGGTCAACCGTACCGGTGAAGGCTATTTGTCGCCTTATGAATTCCTGGTCCGGCTGGAGACCGCCACGACGGCTAGCGACCTAATAGTCCCGTGCTCGAGCGGTAGCGCCTTCACGCTGACGATGCAGCTTTACAAGCAGAAATTTGGCCAACGGATGCTCTGCAATAAGTCGCTGGCATCGATGGGATATGGCCTTTCAGGCGCGATCGGAGCAGCGATTGCGGGCGCGCCGCGCCGCACCATCCTGATCGAAGGCGACGGGGGCTTTGCCCAGAACATGCAGGAATTGGGCACGGTCGCGATCAATAAGCTCAATCTCAAGATGTTCATATTTGACGACCAGGGCCATGCCTCGATCCGCATGACCCAGCGGAGCTACTTCAACGGCAAATATATTGGTTGCGACGCTCGATCGGGGCTCGGCTTACCGCGATGGGACAGGCTCTTCGCGGCGTGGGAAATTCCGGTGATGAGGTTGCCGCTCAACTTCATCAACGATGATGAGTTCCTGGCGCGCATGGCTCAATCAGGGCCTCACGCCTTCATTGTGCCGATCGACCCTGAGCAGACCTATTTCCCCAAGATCACGAGCCGCATCACAGCTACGGGCTCGATGGAATCCAATCCGATCGACAAGATGAGTCCGGAGGTCGACTATCTCGCCGAGAACACCTGTGACGCTTGATCTGGCGTACAACCTCGACTGGGAAATAGCTCGGCAGCGCGTCCGGCTGGCCGATTGCGCCGAGCGGCTGTTGGGCGCCAACGATCGGCGCGTTGTCGTCGTGGGAGCGCGAGGTTGGATCGGCCGCACCGTGATCGCCTTGTTGCACCAAGCCTTGGGTGCGGATGCGTTCGCAAATCGCGTCCTGTGCTTCGGATCGGCGGACGCTCTGGTGGATCTCGGCAATGGCTATGCGGTCAGGCAGCGCGCGCTCACCCGACTGGCCGAGCTTGAACGGACGCCCACAATTTTGCTCCATCTTGCATTTCTCACAAAGGACAAGATCGGCGGAATGGACGCGGCAGCATATGAAGCCGCCAATCGGGGATTGTCACAGTCGGTCCATGAGGCCCTGGATGTGATCGGTGTCGATCGCCTGTTCGTCGCTTCGTCCGGGGCTGCTGCTCTCGCGGATGACCCATCCGCCCCGGCAGACCTCCGTCTTTATGGTCGACTGAAGCGCGAGGACGAGGCGCTGTTTTCGTCCTGGGCGGAGGCCGGTCCTGACGATAGGCGCGCTGCGATTGGGCGCATCTACAATGTGTCCGGTCCGTGGATAAACAAGCATTCAACCTATGCTCTCGCCAGCTTCGTCCTCGACGCTCTGGCAGGCCGGCCGATCACAGTTCATGCGCCCCGGCCGGTACTGCGCGGCTATGTGGCGGTGCGCGAGTTGGTGTCACTGGTGCTGGCGGCGCTGCTCGCGCGTCAGGGCGGGGCAGTGCTCAATTTCGAGACTGGAGGCGAGGCGCTTGAGCTGGCTAATGTCGCCGAGCTTGTCGCGCGGGTCGTTGGCGGAACCGTGCAGCGAGCGCCAATCGAGCTGGGCGATTCGAACCGGTACATAGGCGACGATCGCCAATGGCGAATGCTGCTCGATCGGTTCGGTATCGAACATCTGCCTGTCATCGATCAGGTCGTAGAAACCGCAGCTTGGCTAGCTCACGAAACCGAAATATCCCCCCCTCTCCAATAGCGGACCCGATCACCCCAATGTTGACTTCGAATACTCTCCCCTCCGCTCGATTGCGGCTGCAAACACGCGCGGCACAGCGATATGCAGCGGGCACGCGCGCCTCGCGAGGAGCGGCAGGAAGCGCCCAAATCCGCATTGGCGTAAGCAGATTGGCGCTTATCGGCATGTGTTGGGGCATCGCCTCTGCCGCAGTGGCGCAGACTGGGGGCAGCCTGTTCGGCGGGTCGCCCTTCGTGCCGCAACAGTCGAACAGCTCAAGCGCTTCCGGCCAGCAGTCGCAAGGCTCGAATGCCGTCGATGGAACCGACAGGGGCGAGCGAAGCGACAATCCCTATCTCGATCAGCGCATTTTGCAGCCCTACGCGGTTTCCAATCCCAGCAACGAAATGTTGACGCTGCCGCAATTGCTTGCGGCGGGCACGGTGCGAACTGCCGACGGGACATTGGTTAAGCAGCCACCCAAGCCGGGCGAGTTCGAGAACTATATCGAGCGTTTGCTCGGCCGGAAACTGCCCCGTTATGGCGCCCAGTTGATACTTCCCTCGGCGCGCGATTTCGCGGCGCCGGCGACGGCGACGGTACCGCCGGATTATATCGTCCAACCCGGCGACACGATCGTGATCTCGCTGACCGGCTCGATTGATGGCAGCGTCGAGCGCGAAGTGGACACCAACGGCAAGATCTTTCTCTCCGGGGTTGGAGCGGTTCGGGTCGCGGGCGTCCGCCACGCGGATCTACGTGATACGGTCGCGCAAGCTATCGGCACGAAATTCCGCGGATTCGCGGTTTCCGTCACGGTCAAGCAGTTGCGCGGCATCCGCGTGTATGTAACCGGCCTGGCCAACAACCCCGGCGCATTTACGGTCAGCAGCCTGTCGACCATGGCGAACGCGGTCTTTCAGGCTGGTGGCCCCTCCGCCGGCGGAAGCTGGCGGGCGATCAAGCTCTATCGAAACGGAAAAGAAGTCGCTGATTTCGATCTCTATCAGCTCATGCGCGGGGGGCGGAGCGTCGCCGATACCCAGCTTCAAAACGAGGACGTCCTCTTTATTCCTCCAGCTGGCGACCAGATCGCGGTGATTGGAAGCGTCCAGGAAGAAGCGATTTACGAGGCCAAGCAGGGCGAGAGCATCGCCGACATCATGGCAGCAGCCGGCGGCCCCAACACGTTGGCTGATCGTTCGCGCGTGATCCTCTATCGTACGGGCGAGCAGGAGATTGCGGGGCCGAAACTGATTCCGTCCACGCTCGCCTCCGGAACGCAGGTCAAGGGCGGCGACATCCTCCAGATCCTGTCAACCGGCACCCTGACGATGCCAACCGACCGGCAGTCCGTGCTCGTGCGCGTGGAAGGCGAAGTCAACCGACCCGGCATTTACTATGTCCCCGCCAACACGCCTATGAGTGCGATCCTCAGCCAGGCGGGCGGTCTTACGAACAGCGCTTATCCGTTCGGCACAAAATTCACCCGCCAGTCCGTCAAGATCCAGCAGCAGGAAAGCTATCGCGACGCTATTCGCCAGTTGGAACTCTCTTTGGCCGCCGCGCCGCTCACCGCGACGAGTTCCATCAGCGAAGCTGAGCGTAACAGCCAAATCGCTAGTGCGCGCGCGGTTCTGGAGCGATTGCGACAGGCCGAGCCCGATGGTCGCGTCGTGCTCCAACTCTCGCCCGCCGCCACCACTATCCCTGGCTCAATCTTGTTGGAAAATAACGACGCCGTTTATGTGCCGCCGGTACCGACCACCGCCGGCGTGTTCGGGGCAGTCTATCGTCCAGCTTCCTTCCTCGTCGGCAAGGAAAATGCGGCTTTGAAGGTGCGCGATTATATCGAGAAGGCTGGCGGCACCCTCCGAGCTGCCGATCGGCACAGCATCTTCCTCGTCCGCGCCAACGGCGAAGTTGTCTCGCAGAAACGTGGCGCTCTCGATAAGCGCGTCATCGCGGGTGATATCGTATTCGTGCCCATCAGGACGCAAGCCAACCCGTTCTGGGCCAGGTTCAAGGACATAACCCAAACATTGTTCCAATTGGGCATCGGCGCCGCGACCGTCGTGGCGATCTCGAAATGAACCGCCCCGTAGCGATCATAGGCCGAATGGCCGAATTGAGGCTGATGCGATCGTTCAAGCTGCGAAGCCTGATCTTCGGCGTCGCCACGGGGCTATTCGCGATATTGTCCTTTTTCCCCGAGCGCTTTCACGCGATGGGAACGCTCACGCCGACCGACCCGGAAAGCTTCGGGCTTAGCGGTACACTGGGTCAGCTGGGCGCGCTTAACAGCGTGTTCGGCAACCAGGCCGCCGTGGAAATTGCTTTACGCGTTGCGAACAGTCCCCAGGTGCGCGGGGAGGTCATCACCAAGCTCGACCTGCCGCATCGGATGGATGAGACCAACGTCCTCAAGATCCATCGATGGCTCCAGGACAAGATGGTGATCCGCTCGCTTCGTGGCGGCATCATTCTCATCGAACTGGAGGACCGGGACGGCCCGCTCGCGCGCGACCTGATTGCCGCTTATACTGATGCGACGCGCGATCGGCTCGCCGAAATCGCCCGCAGCCAAACCGCGTACAAACGCAAGGTCCTGCTGCAGCTTTCTGGCGATGCGACCCGTCAGTTGGCCGAGGCACAGGCGGCCTTCGACGCGTTCCGCTTTCGCAATCGCGCGCCAGCGCCGTTGACCACCGTCGCGGTGGTCAGCGAGCGAATTCCGCAGTTGGAAGCGGCCATTAAGGCGAAACGGGTCGAAATCGCCGCAGCGCATCAGTTCTATACCGATGGCAATCCCGTCATGCGGCAGTTGTCCGCACAGCTGGCATCGCTCCAGGCCGATCTTTCTCAGGTTAGAACGACCGATCCAAAAGCAGATCTTACCGTGGGCCGTGCGGTGAGTTCTTCCAGCCAATATTTCAAGCTGGAAAGAAACCTCGCGTTCGCGCGAAGCTTGTACGATGGCTATTTGCGGTACCTTCAGGGCACGGCAGTGGAGGACTTGACCTCGACAGCCAGCATTCGCGTGTTGGAGCCTGCCTATGTCGACACCAAGCGCCAGATATGGTTCCCTGCCATGGCCGCTGCCATCGTCACCTTCCTACTCTGGATGTCGATCGAATTTTACCGCCTCCGCCCCCCGATCGGCGGCCGGTTGAACGGTGAGAAAGCTTGACGATCGTGTCCGCTCATCACCCGGAAGTTTCCGTTGTAATTGCCTGCCGCAATGAAGAGGACAATGCCGAGGCAATCGCAGCTGCGGTAATCGCCCAGCTCGAACCCCTTTGCGAGTCCTTCGACATCATCTTCATCGACAATGACTCAAATGACCGCACGGTCCAAATCATCCGGGGAATGTGCGCCCGCGATGACCGGATACGGCTGATCGTAAACACACGAAATTATGGTCAGATGCGCTCGCCGACCCACGGCATCTACCAAGCTCGCGGCCGCGCGGTCATTTCGATGTGCGCGGATTTCCAGGACTCGCCCTCGCTTCTTCCGGAATTTGTCCGGCGATGGCGCGCAGGAACCGATATTGTCCTCGGTGTACGCCAACGCGAGAAGTCGGGCATAATTCTTAGTTTCATGCGCGACCTATCCTATGCGTTGCAGCAACGATTCGGCGATTATCGGATTATTCCCAATGCTACGGGCTTCGGCATTTACGACCGGCGCGTGGTTAACTCGATCCGAGACCTGAGAGAGCCCCAGCCATTCTTCCGCGGACTTCTGGTAGAGACAGGCTATTCAATCGAAACCATCCCGTTTGAGCGGCCGGCTCGCCCACGCGGAAAATCCAATAACAATTTCTTCACCCTTCTCGACTTCGCGCTGAATGGGTTGGCCGGATCCTCCAAGAACCTCCTGCGGGCTCCGCTTTATCTTGCGTTTTTCATAGCTGTGCTGACGGCGATCTGCCTGCTCGGCGCGATATTTGCCTTGTTCAGCGGACGATCGGTTCAGCTTTGGCTGTTCGCCGCGATGCTGGAAGGCCAATTCGGTCTGCTGTTTCTGTTCCTCGGCCTCCTCGGCGCACAAACCGGTCTAATCTCGGAGCGAACGCGCAATCAGCCGCTCGTGCTCGAGCGAGAGCGCATAAACTTTCCGGCGGATTATTGACCATGTTTGATTGGACTTCCACCGCGGAATGGAAGCGCCTCTGGCGATATTATCAGGTCGGGGTGGTCAACACTCTGTTTGGTTACGCGATATTCGCGGCGCTGATCAGGCTCGGTGTAAACGTTTTTGCGGCGCAGATCGTATCGCATATATCGGGAGTCGTGTTCAACTATTTCACATATAGTCGGTTTGCGTTCTCCGGCTACAATTCCCGCCTGGTCAATTTCGCATTGGCATATGCGTTCAATTACGCCGTTTCCTTTGTCGTTCTATTCGTCGTTCGTAATTTTATTGAGTCGCTATATCTGTGCGGATTAATCGCCACCATTATCGCCTCGCTGGTCAACTACTTCGTCCTCAAGGGTTCCGTGTTCCGCAGGAAGGTGACGAATGAACAAGGGGACGGGTGAGGCGCGCTTGCGGGGATTATGGGTCGAAGCTTCATTCTCCGCGGTCATTATTGGCGCAGTAGTCTATTCTATATGGCGTCTCGTTGTTGACGGGTATTTGCCACAACCATTCTTCTACGAGCCAAATGATACCTTCGCCGACTGGTTCAACACGGCCTATTGGGCGCGAGACCATGGAACGTATGACGTCTGGGGGTCCTTGTATCCACCGCTGTCATTTGTCTTTCTGCGCTTTTTAGGACTTGACCGCTGCTACCCGAAGGCTCGCATCGTCGAATCCAGCCCGGGTCTTGCGCCACGGGAATGCGACTGGTTGGGCATCACCTCGATCTTTGTATTATATTTCATCGACGTGCTGCTGATCTATCTCTTTTTGAGAAGGCATCATCGGGACGATAAGACACGCGCGATTCTGAGGACGATTTGCGTCGGGCTGGGGTGGCCGCTGCTCGACGGGCTGGAACGAGGAAACCTCGTCCTGGTATCATTCGCCTGTTTTCTTCTGGCAGTGGGGCCGCTGCTTAAGTCGGCGAGATTTCGGTATTTGTTCGCGGGCCTTGCCATAAACTTCAAGGTTTACCTTATCGCCGCCTTCATGGCTCCCGTGGTGAAACGGAAGTGGATAATGGCGGAAGGGGTCCTCCTGTCCACCGTCATCGTCTACGCTGTCAGCTTCGCCCTGCTAGGCCGGGGAACCCCCGCAGAGGTCTTAGACAACATTCTGAACTGGTCGTCGATGGCGACGCTCAACCCGCTCGACCTGTGGTTTTCGACCACTTACAATGCCTTATATTCGCTGCTTACGACGGACGTGTTTCCCGTCACACTGCTTGTGGGATCCGGCTGGGTAGAGCTTCTGATTGTGGCAATCCCGCTGCTGCAGCATTTTACCCAAATTGTGATTGTGGCTGCGATCGCGGCCACCGCTCTTCGCCCTGAGGCGGTGACCAATCACCGCGTGATCAACCTCGGGCTCATGCTGGCTTTGATCACCTCCGAGTCCGGCGGGTACACCCCCGCTTACTTTTCCTTGCTTGTGATGCTCGAGCCCTGGAAGGGATTCGGCCGAAAATGGGCGATCGTCGCGTGTTACGTCATGGCGCTTCCCGTGGACATCTTCATCGATCCGATCACCCAGGTCGTCCGGGATACCTACCTTTATCACGCTACGACGATAATGACCTTCTGGCTTACGCTAAGCCCGTTCGTACGCCCGCTCATCATCGAAACCGTGGCGATCGCGCTTGCCTGCGTGACCATCCGTGAAGTCTGGGTGGATGTTCGTCATCAGCAATGGGAAGGGCGCTGGCGATTTCGGCATGACCATCCCATGCTGCCGTGGGTTCGGCGACCGCGCTGGCGCGGCGTGACGGTCACGCAGCGCGACGAAGGCCGTTCGACAACCATCGTCGACGGTTGATCATTGATCGGCTCAGGTGGACGGGGGCGGCTCGCGCCGTTGTGTCGAGATACAACCCGCTGGGCGCGGGCTCGAAAGGACGTTTCCCGGTGGCAATTCGGGACCGACATAAGGTTGCGGGTTCATGGATAACCAAAGGACACGGACCTACGCACGCCGGCGGCCGCTGAGAAGGGCGGCACGCACCCAGCCCCGCGACGATATGTTACGCTCGTTGAACAGCTCGCCGCGTAGGTGGTGGCGGCCGGGATGGCCATTTGGGTTCGTTCTGCTGCTGGCGTTGGCGCTGCGGGTTTATGGCCTTGGCTTCGGCTTGCCGGCCGTTGATGATTCAGACGAACTCATGTTCCAGCTTGGCGCCATGAAGATGCTTGGCGGAGGAACGCTGAATCCGGGTTGGTTCGGCCACCCGGCCATAACCACCATGTATGCGCTTTCGATCACGGATATTGCCGTTTATCTGGTGAGCCATTGGCTTGGCTGGTTCGCCAGCCCGCAGGCGTTCATCGCAGCGGTTTATCTCAATCCCACCTGGGCCATTTTACCCGGCCGCTGCGTGATGGTGTTGTTTTCGCTAGGCACCGTTTGGCAGGCGGGGCGCTTCGCTGAGCGTCTCTGGGGGCGGGATGCCGGACTGACCGCCGCACTTTTGCTCGCGGTGAGCCCCGTCTTCGTCCTTTGGTCGCAGGTCGTTCGGTCGGACATTGTCGGCTGCTTTTTCATGGTGTTGACGTTGTCCGCCGCGCACCGCCTCGCGCATCGCGGGAATTGGCGCGATTATCTGCTTGCGGCCTTATGGACGGCCTGCGCAGTCGCCAGCAAATGGCCATTTGCGATCTCAATGCTGGCGGTGGCCGGTGCAGTGATGTTCAATGCGGGGATCCGCCACAATAGCCTGGCGGCGACATGTCGGGCTCTAGCCTGCTACGCCGGATTGACCTGCGTCTTCCTGGTATTGATTTCGCCCTATCTCGTCCTCGACTTCTCGACCGTCGTGCGCGACGTCGCCGCCGAGGGCCAGCTTCGACATTTGGGGGCGACCGGGGGCGGGGCGTTGTGGAATGCGCAATGGTATCTTGGGGGGCCGTTGTTGAAGGCCTTCGGAGTGGCTGGAGCGGCGCTTTCGATCGCGGGACTGGTGCTGCTCGGCAAAGATCGGCTGGCCTTGGCAATTTTGGCGCCGCCGCTCGTCGGCTTTTTCATCCTACTCATCTTCCAGAATATGGTCTGGGAGCGTTGGGCGCTGCCGATAATCGTCCTGCTTTCCTTGATCTGCGCGCGGCCCCTGGCTTGGCTCAGTGAGACTGTGCATGAGCGGGGGTCGCGACGATATGCCGGCACGGTTGCCGCGGCGCTGTTGGTCTTGATGGCCGTGCAGCCGTCGATCGCTACCGTCGAACAATCGAGGGCGCGCAACAACGACACCCGCCAACGCGCGGCAGCTTGGGCGATATCCCATTTCCGTGCGGGCAGCACGGTTATGGTCGAGCACTTTGCGTTCGACTTGTTGCCTTATCCGTGGACGTTTTATTTTCCGATGGGGGACCTGGGATGCATCGATGCCAATGAATGGCTTCGGGGCAAAGTGGCCTATGCTCGGATCGAAGCAGCCCGTGCCGGTCGCAGCAACGTCGATTATGGCACCGTCGCGCCCGCCGCAGCGGCGACGTGCAATACCGACTATGCGATTTTGACACAGTACGACCGCTATGCCGCTGAGCGCGACCGCTTCCCGGCCGAGTTTCGTGCATATCAGCGGCTGTTAGAGAGGGGACGCATCGTTGCCACGATCGCGCCGGTACCCGGCGTCTCGTCCGGGCCGGTTGTTAGAATTGTCGCCTTTAAAGAATAGGATATGCCAACGCACTTTCCTTGGCTGCAACGGCAGCGGCGAGCGCCCTAGCAAGATACGTTCCCGAAGTATCTTACTGGCTCGGCCGGCCGTTTCGCTGGCAACAAGGCCGTTAGATTGGCATGCCTGCTCGACGTGGAGGCGCGCGGCCATGCATCTCGAGGGGAGTTACCGTGCAAGGCATTGACCGTCGGACTCTCATCACCGGCGCGGGAGTGGGCATGGTCGTTACCCCCGTGAATGCCGCCGCCGACACCAAATTGCGGGCGACGGCGCTTC
>JGI24739J22299_10000339_pt1 | contig 15965 bp, 10 predicted proteins | sample KBSCornC5_FD_22299 | JGI IMG/M metagenome (IMG submission 22299)
TGGAACTTATCGATGGTAGCGATCCAGGGGAATATAGTGATGGCGCGCTCCAGCTGCTGGCGTTTTGCACGCTGCAGCTCTTCTTTATCGTTGAAGAAGATATCCCAATGATCCATTGTGAAAAGCTCCATGCTCATGCTGGCTACTTCTGCAATTTCCATAGGGTATTCCTTAAATGCGCTCAGCGCAAGCTCGTGGCTGAGGAAGGAATGTACCGCATGTCCACCTTCGTGTACCATGGTGGTAAGATCTTTCATCTGGCCCGCGGCATTCATGAAAATGAAAGGCACACCGGTTTCTGCCAGGGGACAATTATAACCACCGGGTGCTTTGCCTTTACGGCTTTCCAGGTCAAGACGGCCCATCTGCTGCATTACACGGAGGCAATTGCCGAAGAAAGGGCCCAGCTGGTCAAAGCAGCCGATCGCTTTGGTGATCAGTTCTTCACCGGTACGAAAAGGCTCCAGTGGTTTTATGCCTTCCGGCTCTGCCTCTGTATCCCAGGGCCTGAGCGTGTCCAGCTGTAATTTGGCCTGCTGTTTTTCCAGTATATTCTTTACCAGGGGCAGTATATGTTCTTTTACTGCTGCATGGAACTGAAAGCAATCTTCTTTGGTGTAATCAAAGCGGCCCAGGTCTTCAAACTTATAGTCGCGGTAATTGCTGAAGCCTGCATTGAGGGCTACCTGGTGACGTTTCGCGATCAGTGAATTAAACAGCTGATCCAGGGTATCGCGATCCTGGAGGCGGCGTTCATATGTTTTGCGGAATACCTGCTCACGCAGATCACGGTCGCTGCTTTCCAGGAATTTGGCGGCCTGCTGCAGGGTATATTCCCGGCCATTCACTTCGATGGTCATCTTGCCGTTCACCACACCGAATTGCTGCGCCATTACGCTCAGCTCAGCCAGCAGGGGCACGTTGTCTTCCCGGAACAACTTTACCTGTTTACGCACGCTGCGCAGGTAGGTTTCAAATTCGCTGCCCAGCTCTTTGGTAAAGGGGCTATCCAGCAGTTTACGGTTCAGCGCATCTGCATAAGGCTGCAGCTTAGGCTGTATCTCCATGAAGAAATAGGTAAATGATTCTTCCAGCTCTTTGCTGGTAGTATCGCAGGTCATCCGGATCTGGCGCCAGCAGGCATCTTCACTTACCACTGCTTCCAGTTCGCTTACATCTCTCAGCCATTGTTCCAGTTCACCGGCATTGTTTATGGGGCGCTCTTTGAGGGCTTCATAATAAGGCTGCAGCGCATCCCAGGTGGTAACGGTAAAGTTCTCCGGAAGAAATTTACGCGGCAGTTTCTCAATATTTGCATTTAATGTGTTCATCTTACTAAAATAGCAAATTCCGGGCAGTTGCCCGGAATCTGGTATACGATAGTTGTTAGCTGTAAGTTAAAATTTGCAGCTGTCCGGCTGCAAACCGGATTATTCTTCCGTCTTCTTTTTACGCGTAGTTTTCTTGGGCGCAGCTTCTTCACCTTCAGCAGCAGGCGCTTCTTCCTTCTTAGCCTTTGTTGCTTTCTTCGCTGGCTTTTCTTTTTCTGCCGGCGCTTCAGCTTCGGATTCTTCTTTTTCCTTTGCTGCGGCTTTAGGCGCTTTTGCTTTCCTGGCCGGTTTTTCTGCTTCAGCGGCAGGAGCTGATTCCGCTGCTGCTACAGGAGCTGCTTCTTCGGCTTCTCCACCATTTTCTTCAGCAGCCAGGATCTCGTCAAATTTCAGGAGATCATTGGCTTTGAGGATAGCGTACCATTTCACCATCTTCTTCATATCGCTCACATATACCTTTTCTTCATCGAATTCAGGGTATACGCTCTTGAAATATGCTTTGATAGCATTATTGTCGGCTTTGGCGGGGGCCAGTGGATATTCAGCTTCTTTCTCCTGCATGGCTTTGAAAACCTCTACCAGGTTTACATTATCTCCGGTGGTAAATACTTCAATACTTTCCAGCGGGGTAAAGTTATGGACGCGAGAGGAAACAAAACGGGTGCTTTTGTCTTCCAGGGAACGGACAATAGCGCCATCCTGTTTGCTGGCTAATAATTGAAACAAACCGCCTAAACCGGTTACTGCAACAATTTCTCTGTACTGCATGTTCAAATTTTTAGTAGGGAGCGCAAATATAAATAATTAATTTAAGTTGAAAGCTGAAGGTTTTTCAGGGGCTTAATTCAAGTTCCGTGCCACGACCACTGGCAGCTTCCAACGCTTTACCCTTCCCTGCATGTCAAATACTTCAGTAAATATAATGTATATCCCTGCAGGCAGACGTTGTTTGTTTTCTCCAAGGCCATCCCAGATAATATTACCCTGGTTACCCAGCGGCCCGCTTTGCAACAGGCGGCGTACCGGTCTGCCCAGGGCATCAAAAATAGTGATATTGCCCACAAAACCCGCCTGGGGAAGGCGGCAGGATACCACCGCCACATCATCCACCCCATCATTATCCGGTGAAAATACGGGGGGCTGTACTGTCAGTTCCCCAGCCAATTCCTGCAGGTTCAATTGCTGGGAATTAGCGCTGCCGGGTGTGGCATATCCTGCCGTGAGTGCTGCCGGATGCCAGTTGGCAGGATCAGCGGCCGGTTGTTCAAAGCTGAGGCGTTCCAAAGAAACGCCCTTGGCATCTCCCGCCAGGGGCGACTGCATATCCGGCGAGTAGTGCAGCAGATCCAGCAGGGTGCCTTCCGCACTATACAGGGCCAGGTCGCCACCCTCATTGGGCAGTGCAGGGAGGCCGGATAGCTGTAACAGGTTTTCCCGGGCTTTACAGGTATAATAGCGGCACAGCGCATCCGGATCGCGGGTAAGGGCCATATACTGGCCGGGCATTAGCAGGCGCTGCGTTTTGCTGAGGGGAATGCGGGCGGTATCGCGCTCAGGAGTGTTTATGAAGAGCTGCTGCAGATCTACAGCTTTATTACCGTGGTTATAGATCTCAACAAATTCCGGGGCAGGAGAACGTGCATCGAACAACACTTCGCTGAACAGGATATTGCCGCTGCCACTGGTAGCAGGCAGGGCAAAAACAAGACTATTTTCTGCGCCAGGGGGTGTTCCGCTACAATCAGTAATGCCTTTCACCTGCAAGGTATAAGTAGTGGTTGCGGATAAAGGGGCCGCCAGGCGAAGCAGCACGGTGTTAAAGAGTGGCGGAAGAACGCTGAGTGAGGTGATCGCTGCGGTACCGGGACTGATCTCATACAAAGCAGGATCAGCGGCTTTAGTGCTGTCCATTGTTCTGCTGAAATACAACAGGGCGCTCAGGCTGTCCTGCAATTCTACCCGCAATAGTGCGGGAGGAGGATGATCGCCCGCCGGCCCGGAAACGGAATTAGGTTTGCCGGGCGTAGCACCTGAAGGGCTCAGCGATGCCTGCCAGGCTTCTTTACCACCACATAAAAGGCCATTTTTTGCCATTTCCAGGCTCCAGCCACCCTTATCCTTCCCCGAGCCTGCAAACCAGCTTTTATCGTAAGCTAAGGCATGTATTACGCGGCCAGTGGCATCATAGAGCACCAGTGTATCTGAATCATTTCCCAGTACCGGGAAATTATCCAGGCCGGTCACCCGGATGTTGCTGGTAAACATCCCTGCTTTGTCTTTCCTGCAAAGCAGCAGTATGCTGTCCGGTTCCAGCAGCAGGGAGGGCAATACTGTTTGTCCGGCGTTGGCGCTCAGCTTCCATTGCCGGAGCTGCACCGGGTAAGGACTGTTATTGCGCAGCTCAATAAATTCCGGGAAGGGAAGGTTCACCGGTGGGTCAGGATCCGGCAGTATTTCCTGCATGAGCACTTCGTAACGACTTGGACGGTAATAAAGAAACCAGGCATCCGCCTGGCGCATTTTGTTGCCTGCGGCATCGCTAAGCCCTTCTACCTGCAGCAGGAGACTGTCGCCGGCCGGAAAAGCCTGCCCGAAAACAAGGTGAACCGTGTTTGCTGACAGCGCGATATCTACCGGATGAGCAGCACCTGCTTTGTAATGCGCGGGCAAAATAGCGGTTGCAGCGTCCGGCGGTTCAGAGAAACGCAGCAACAGTTCCTGTTCGCCAAGTACAGTTACGGATTGTAATTCCGGGGGAGTGATGTCTTTAACAAAGGGCTCGACCCGAACATCGTCAAAGAAATGTTTCTGGAAAAAAGAAGCGGTTGACTGGCGCACCATGATCCCGTAACAAACGGAGTCAGTAAAGGTACTATCCCTGACAACGCCTTCCAGCATGTAGTGTGATCCTGTTCCGGTAGTATCTACCCACAGCTGCCAGTTGAATGCATCACAGATTACTTTTAATCGAAGAACGGAGGAACGATTGTCGGTAAGGCCATTGCGTCCGTCTGTTAATTTCATAATCGTGTTGGCAGCATTTTTTTTGTACAGGCATACATCATCGTCCTTGTCTCCTACCCTGATAAAGTACCCTGTGTTGTTCTGCAACAAGTTACTGCTGCCGGAGATCAGGAAAACATCTGTGTAATTGTTGGACGAAGTGTTGAAATCCAACTGCATCCACCATTCCCATAGTGCGGGCAGCTTTATTTTGGCGGGCGCTGATATCCAGAAATTGCTATTGGGTTGCATGCAACTACTTTGCAACCGGCCATTGCTGATCTGCCAGGCGGAATCAGTTCCCTGCCATGGAACAGGTGGATCATCAAAGCGTTCTGCAATCTGGGCAAGAGAGAAAGCGGGCAACAACAGCAGTGCTGCACAAACAATGGAGGTTTGCATAAAATAAATGGTTGGTAAGGCTGCGAATATAGAGAATAAGGTAGTATTTTTGCGCTTCGAAAAAATAATTTCCACATGAAAGTTGCCGTTGTAGGAGCCACTGGCCTTGTTGGCTCGAAAATGTTACAAGTGTTGACAGAGAGAAATTTCCCGGTTACAGAACTGATCCCCGTAGCATCAGAGAAGTCTGTTGGTAAGGAAGTGACATTTAAGGGCAAGAACTATAAGGTAGTAAATGCAGATACGGCTATTGCCATGAAACCTGCGGTAGCGCTGTTCTCTGCAGGTGGCAGCACTTCACTGGAATGGGCGCCTAAATTTGCAGCGGCAGGTATTACAGTAATTGATAATTCAAGTGCCTGGAGAATGGATCCTACCAAGAAACTGGTAGTACCTGAAGTAAATGGAAAAACATTAACTCCGGAAGATAAGATCATTGCAAACCCCAACTGTTCTACCATACAAATGGTAATTGTATTGAATCCGTTGCACGAGTTATACAAAATTAACCGTGTTGTGGTATCAACTTACCAATCTGTAACCGGAACCGGTGTAAAAGCGGTGGATCAGCTGATGAATGAACGTAAGGGTATCACGGATGGTCCGGCAGCATATCCTCATGCAATTGATTTAAACGTTATCCCGCATATTGATGTGTTCCTTGATAATGGCTATACGAAAGAGGAAATGAAAATGGTGAATGAAACAAAGAAGATCATGGGAGATGATCATATAGCTGTTACCGCCACTACTGTACGTATACCTGTAATGGGCGGACATAGTGAAGCTGTGAACATTGAATTTGAGAAAGAATATGAACTAAGCGAAATACGTAAAACGCTGGAGAAAACACCTGGTGTAATTGTAGTGGATGACCCTTCGCGTAACCAGTACCCCATGCCCAAAGATGCGCATGATAAAGATGAAGTATTTGTAGGACGTATACGCCGTGATGAAACACAGCCAAAAACTGTGAATATGTGGATTGTAGCGGATAATCTGCGTAAGGGAGCTGCTACTAATGCAGTGCAGATTGCTGAATATCTGCACCAGCAGCAGTGGATATAAAAAAATCTGCTAATCCATCAAATAATCATCATATATGTATCTTTCATGAATGCATATACGATTCTAGTTATAAGTTATTGAAAGTCCCGTTATTATGTCGGGGCTTTTTAATTTAACATTAACGAAAACTTCACGTGCAAAAATTAAAAATTACACGGAAGTAGTATTGATTTGTGCTGTATAAAATTGGATTTTGGTATCATAATCCTATGCCGACTTGCTTCTATGATAAAAAACCAAATTATGCCAATACAAGAGAGAGTGCTATTCAGAATCCGTATAATTTCTCTAATCTGTAAACACCCTTAAATCCTATGAAGACCAACACCAATCGCGAGCTATTGTTAATGCACAAATTCACTGAGGAGTGGAGCAGCAACTTCTCATCCCAGGTATCCCGTATTATGAACATAGTTGATCAGCAGGATACGCTGGACGGCATTATACCTATCATTGAGGTAGCCAATGTGTATAATCAACGTTTTGCTCACACCAGAACGGACAAGGAAAATTTATTAAAGAACCGTAAAGCCAGGCCGTTTGAGTTTTTGATACACAAAAATTAATTTAAGGGAACAAACAGAGAAGAAATTTAAAAGGAGAAAAGGACCCGTTCCTTTTCTCCTTTTTGTGCTGTGTATGAAGTGCACAGGGCGTTATTCATCATGTAAGGCCCTGTCAAGAAATTTTACAAAGGGCTGCATCACAGCAAACACTTTCAGTATTTCTCTTACTAATGCAGGTTGTGTGCATGCTTCATCCGAAAAGCTATGCCATACGGTAAAGCTTTTCAGCTTCAAATAAGCGATAGCGGGGTTATCCGGCTGATAACCCTGAGGCGCTGATTTCAACGCTTCGCCTTCAATCTTTCCAAAATATTTAATGAAGTCTTTATTGCTGATGATCTGCTGGAATTCAGCAAAGTTATAGTCAATTTCCTGCCGTACTTTTTTCAGCACAGGTGCATCTGGCATCCACAGACCACCGCCTGCAAAGCTGTTGCCGCCGGGTTCCAGGTGGAAATAATATCCGGGCCTTGGCGATTTGCGGCCGCCCGGTGAGAAGGCTGCGCCCATATTTGTTTTATATGGCGTCTTATCTTTTGAGAATCTAACGTCTTTATATATACGAAAGACACAGTTCTTTACCTGAAGCCCTGCAACTTCAGCGTCCTGCCTGGAAAGCCCGTCTATTAATTGCTGTACTATACTCTCGTAGTCCTCTTTTGCATCCTGGTAAGCCTGTTTATGCTCGTCGAACCATTCCTTGGTGTTATTCCTGCTAAGATTCTTGAGGAATTTTAACGTGGTGGCCTGCAACATTCGCCCTAGGTTTTGACGTACAATATAGCAAAATTGTAAAGAAAAAAGGGGCTCGTCGGAAAACGAGCCCCGTAAAGGTTTTACTCAAACCTTTCTTATATGAGCCAAGAGTTTAATATCAGAAGTGGTATACTGCAGCCAGCAATACGTTAGCGGTAGTAGAAGCAGCCGCGCCGGAAGACTTGTTGAATATGTCTTTGGAGGCTTTATCTATCCTGAACTCAGGCATGATGGTCAGGTTGCCTGCTTTATAGTTGAAAGTAAGCGTACCTGCTGTTACGCTGCCGCCTTCCAGTGAGCTGGCGAAAGTTTTGAGCTGGTCTTTATCATCAAAATATTCACCACGGAGTGTAAGGCCGAAATCCTCTGTGAAATCGAGGTTTACGTAGAGTGCGGAGCCCCACCATTTAACACTGCCAGGACCTTCGCCATTGCCGTTGCCATTCTTTTCAATGGTTTCGTGATAGCGGCTGAAGGTGCCGTTATAGCCCAGGCCCAATACTTTGTTCACCTGGTAAGTAGCCACGAGGTCCAGTTGGTGATTCTGAATACCTGCAGTATCTTTTCCGCCCAGGTAATTGAGATAGAGTTTGAGCGGAACACTGGTGGGCGTAAAGCCTACCTGGGCGCCGATATATTTATGATCGCTGAAGTCAACAGACTTAAGGTCAGTCGGGTTAAACACACCCAGCATGGCGCTTAAATAGGGCGTTATGGCGAAATCCACTTTAGCGCCTGTATTAAAGAAAGGCCCGTTACTGAACATATAGCTCATACTGTAGTTGCGGTTCAGGTAAGCATCTACCAGCTCATAGCCTATATGCGTGGCAAAGCTACCCAGGCTTACCTTGATCTTATCAGTAAGCTGATATCCTACATACAGCTGTTTGATGGCTACCGCAAGGCCATTCTTGCTGTTTACAGTATCGTTGTAAGAGAACTCGGATGCACGTCTGCCAAAGCCTACGTCAGCCACAAAACTGCCCTTTTTAAAGCCGTGCTCCATTTTCAGGGATACCATCCCCAGTTCAAAAGAGTTATGGGAATTAGTAAAGCTGGTCTTATTATCTGTAAGATTTTTATTGAAGTTGTATTTATAATACACGTCCCCGGATCCGGATAATTTGAAAGCTTCCTGCGGCTTGGTGGTGTCTGCCGTTTGAGCAAAAGCAGTAAGCAGGCTGCAGGCGGCGAATGTAGTTAGAATTGTTTTCTTCATTTGTAAGGTTTTATTTTTTCATTGGCATACGAAGCCCCTATAGCGCTGACGCATTTTTATTTTTGCGAACGCTATGAACCTTTTCTGATGTTACGCACATCCGTTTCTAATGTGTCATCTGAATTCCGGTATCATGAATGAGCTATCATGGCCTAACCCTGCCCTGTATTACATAACTATCTCACTCATGCCGGCCTCGTGCAATGAAAAATGATTGATAAAATGGTATTTGCTTGTGGAACTAGAGTCGTCGAATCTCTTGTGCTGCTACCTGTCTTCGCTTGTTTTGGGTATGGGAAAGCAATGGGAATATCATAGTAGTTAATAATGAATAATTAATAATCAATGCAGCATGTGTGTGTTAAACTTCTTGCTTACTTAAGTATTAACTATTAATTATTCATTATTAACTAAAGAACTTTTGATGTAAAGCCGGTGTTTAGCCGGACGAATGAACTATTGTTATTGTACAATCTCTTCTTCCTTCAGTGAACCAGTACCGTTCACGCTCATCATCGCGGGATGATAATGCTCGTTGTGCTGTGTAGCATCCAGGCCCAGGCTTTCGTCTTCGTCGCTTACACGCAGCGGGTGGAACATGTTGATGAACTTAAAGATGCCGTAAGATACGATGAAGCTGTAAGCTACTACGATCAGCATACCAAGCGCCTGTTTAAAGAAAAGATCAGCATTGCCGTAGAACAGACCATCGTTGCCAGCGCTGTTGATCGCTTTGGTAGCGAAAACACCGGTGAGCAGCATACCAACCATACCACCTACACCATGGCAGGGGAATACATCGAGTGTATCATCTATGCTGGTCTTAGACTTCCAGTGTACCATCAGGTTAGATACAATGGCTGCTACGAAGCCGATCACAACGCTTTGCGGAACCGCTACGTAACCGGCAGCAGGTGTGATGGCAACCAGGCCAACTACTGCGCCGATACAGAAGCCTAATGCTGAAGGTTTCCTGCCGCGGATCACGTCAAAGAAGATCCAGGTAAGACCTGCAGTTGCTGCTGCTGTATTGGTAGTTGCAAAGGCGGAAACTGCCAGCTGACCAGCGCTTACCGCAGAACCTGCGTTGAAGCCGAACCAGCCGAACCACAGCAAACCAGTGCCCAGCAGTACGAAGGGAATGTTTGCAGGCTGCAGTTCTTTCTTTTCTATATGATCCTTTCTGCGTTTCAGCACCAGGGCGCCAGCCAAGGCCGCACAACCGGCAGAGATATGTACTACAGTACCACCGGCAAAGTCAAGCACGCCCAGTTTAAAGAGCAGGCCATCAGGATGCCAGGTCCAGTGTGCGATAGGCGCATATACCAGGAGGCTGAAAAGCACCATGAAGAGTACGTAAGAAGTAAAGCGGATCCTCTCTGCGGTAGCACCTACTACCAGGGCAGGAGTGATGATGGCGAACTTCATCTGGAACAGGGCGAACAGGATCAGCGGGATCGTGTTGGCAAGGCTCCAGGGCTCGCCGGATGCAACGCCTTTAAAGAAGAAGAAGGTGGAGGGATCCCCGATCACCCCATTTATAGACTTGCCAAATGCCAGGCTGAAGCCTACTACCACCCACAATACGCTGATAAGGCCCGTAGCGATAAAGCTTTGCATCATGGTATTAATAACATTCTTACGGTTTACCATACCTCCGTAGAAGAAGGATAAGCCGGGAGTCATTAAAAACACCAATGAGGTAGCCACTAATATCCAGGCGACATCACCGAAATTGTATTTGCTTGCGTCAGCAAAATTGGCGGCTGTTGGTATAAACATGCCAATTGCTGCTATAACAGCAAGGAAAATGAATGGCAGGTAATCCTGAAATGGTGTTTTCTTCATAGCGTTAAAGTTTAATTTTCTGCAATAAAAGTATTTATTAAAATCAAGTGATCAAACAAAACACCATAAAAATAGAAATGATTGAATAAAAACTGGCAATATTGACTCAATATTAAGTAGATTATTATAATTTATAATATGATAGGAAATTTTACGTACGTAGTGGGGTAAACGGAGGGCCATTCAAGCATACAAATTATTAATTATCAGTTTGTTAGTAAGGGGCAGGTACTACGTTTAACAATTTTCTAACTTTGGAGGGGTAGTTGCTACTACAAGTAAGAGGAATGTTCCATAACCCCTATATTAATCAATTAATAATACATGCAATTAAATTCGGTATGTGGTAGCAGAGAAGACTGGAAAGTAATTATATTATTATTTTACACATATAACAACTACGTACGAATGCTGTCAAAGTAACGGCTGCTTAAAACTTACATTATCATTTTCTACATATAATTATCCCTCTCAAAATTATCTAGCGCGCCTGCTTCATCTCTTCCAATTCACGCTGCAGGGCAAACATCTGGTCGCGTAAGCGGGCGGCCTCCATAAAGTCGAGATCCTTGGCGGCCTTCTCCATATCCTTCTTTACACGGGTAATGGCCTTTTCCAGCTGCGGGATGGTCTTGGCTGCGGCAGCCTCCCCTTTTGCATAGGTCATGGCATCTTCTGCCACGAGGGACACTTCCTCATGAACAGCGTAAGGAGAAGACTCGTCAAAGCTCTTGATCTCCAGCACGGAGGTTTGGCCCATGATCTGTTCAACAGACTTCCTGACGGTTTTGGGGACGATGTTATGTTTAATATTATAGGCGACCTGTTTTTCCCGGCGGCGGTTGGTCTCGTCGATGGTACGCTGCATACTATCCGTGATCTTGTCTGCATAGAAGATCACCAGGCCGTCCACATTACGGGCGGCACGGCCGGCTGTCTGCGTCAGGGAGCGTTCGTCGCGGAGGAAACCTTCCTTATCCGCATCCAGGATGGCCACTAATGACACTTCGGGAAGGTCCAGGCCCTCACGGAGCAGGTTCACCCCTACCAGTACATCTATTTTACCCAGGCGCAGATCACGGAGGATCTCTACGCGCTCCAGGGTATCCACTTCCGAGTGGATGTAGCGCGACTTAATATTAATACGGTGCAGGTACTTATCCATTTCTTCCGCCATGCGTTTGGTAAGGGTAGTTACCAGCACGCGGTCTCCTTTCTGTACACGGCGGTCTATTTCATCCAGCAGGTCGTCTACCTGGTTAACACTGGGCCTGATCTCGATGGGAGGATCCAGCAGGCCGGTAGGGCGCACCACCTGTTCTACCACCACACCTTCGGTCTGTTTCAGCTCATACTCGCCCGGGGTGGCGCTCACGAACACCACCTGGTTGAGCAGGTTCTCAAATTCGTAGAAGTTCAGGGGGCGGTTGTCCATAGCGGAGGGCAGGCGGAAACCAAAATCCACCAGGGTGAGCTTACGGGAACGGTCGCCGCCGTACATACCACTGATCTGTGGAATGGTCTGGTGGCTCTCATCTATTACCAGCAGGAAATCCTTGGGGAAATAGTCCAGCAGGCAGAAGGGCCGTGTACCAGGTAATCGCCGGTCAAGAAAACGGGAATAGTTCTCAATGCCGCTGCAATAACCCAGTTCGCGGATCATTTCCAGGTCATAGTTCACCCTTTCAGACAGGCGCTGGGCTTCCAGATGCTTGCCCTGGGCGCGGAAATAATCTACCTGGGCCTGCAGCTCGTCCTGGATCTCATAGATGATCTGCTGCATCATGTCCTTGGGAGCCAGGTAAAGATTGGCCGGGAAGATGGCAGCATTATCCATTGGCGCTATGCGTTTGCCACTGGCGGTATCGAAGCTTTCTATCTCCTCAATTTCATCTCCGAAGAAAGTGATCCGGTATCCATAGTCTACGTAAGGGAGGTTGATATCCACGGTATCTCCCTGCACCCGGAAAGAACCACGGGTAAAATCTCCGGTGGTACGGGTGTATAAGGAGTTGACCAGTCCGTGCAGCAGAGTGTTCCGGCCAATAGTCTGCCCGCGGTTAATGCGCAGGATCCCATTTTCCAGCTCGGTAGGGTTACCCATACCATAGATGCAGGACACGCTGGCTACCACTATAATATCCCGGCGGCCTGATAAGAGGTTGGATGTAGCCCTGAGCCGGAGCTTATCAAGCTCGGCGTTAATAGACAGATCCTTTTCTATATAAGTATCGCTCACAGGCATATAAGCCTCCGGCTGATAGTAATCATAATAGGATACGAAATATTCCACAGCATTCTCGGGGAAGAACTGGCGAAACTCTCCATACAGCTGCGCTACCAGGGTTTTATTATGGGTAAGTACCAGGGTAGGCTTCTGGACGTTCTGGATCACATTTGCCATAGTAAAGGTCTTACCGGAGCCTGTAACGCCCAGCAGTGTCTGGAAAGGCTCTCCTTCCTTTAAACCTTCTGTAAGCTGGCGGATGGCTGCCGGCTGATCTCCGGCGGGGGGATATGGTGATTGTATCTTGAATGGCATAATTATCAAATTTACGAAACTTGGGAATTGGAACTTATTTTCCCATATTTGGCGTCTCAATTTTCTTTATGCACCGTACATTCTGCTTTCGCCTCTTACTGGGCGTTTTACTTCCTTTGCTACCCTTTCAAGGTTACAGCTGGGGCCCTACCGGCCACCGCGTAGTAGGTGAAATTGCCTCACAACACCTGAGCCCCCAGGCCCGTAAAGCAATTCAGGCATTGCTGGGCAGGGAAAGCCTGGCCATGATAGCCAACTGGCCGGACTTCATCAAATCAGATACCACACATCGCTATGATCATACTTCCCCTTGGCATTACCTGGATTTCCCGGCGGGAGCAGACGCTGAGCAATTTGATAATCTCCTCAAAAAGGCGAAGGGCGAAAATCTGTATACACAGACACAGGCCATGATCCAGCAGCTTAAATCATCTTCCGCTTCCAAAGAGCAGAAAGTGTTTGCGCTGAAATTCCTGGTGCACATGATAGGCGATATGCACCAGCCGCTGCATGTAGGCCGTGATGAAGACCAGGGCGGCAACAAGGTGAGCGTGTATTGGTTTGACAGGCCTACCAACCTGCACCGGGTATGGGATGAGCACCTGATCGAATTCCAGCAGCTGAGCTATACTGAATATGCTAAAGCGCTGGATATAGTACCTGCNGCTACCGTTACCAGGCTCCAGAGCGGCAGCATCCGCGACTGGATGTTTGAATCACATGTACTGGCCGATAAGGTATATGCGAGAACCAAAGAAGGAGATAAGCTGAGCTTTCGTTATAATTACTGGTTCCAGGAAGATCTGAACCAGCAGCTGCTGAAGGGTGGATTGAGGCTGGCGAAAATACTGAATGAAATATATAAATAGCTGTAAGCTTCAAACAACAAGCCGCAAGCAGAGGCCTTCAAAAAGGATACTCGCTTGCGGCTTGCAATTTATAGCCTAAGGCTTTTACACCAGATCAATATCGAAATTCACCAGTTCTACAAACTGTTCCAGGCGGGCGCTGATATCATCCTGGGTGACTTCCCGGAGACGGCCTGTACCAAATTTCTCCACACAGAAAGAGGCCATGGCAGAACCTACAATGATGGCCGTTTTCATATTCTCGAAAGAAATATCCTTTGTTTTAGCGAGGTGACCTATAAAGCCTCCGGCAAAAGTATCGCCGGCGCCGGTGGGGTCAAATACGTCTTCCAGCGGTAAGGCCGGTGCAAAGAACACGTGGTTCTCATGGAAAAGCAGTGCACCGTGCTCCCCTTTCTTAATAATAAGATAACGCGGGCCCATGGTCAGGATCTTACGGGCTGCTTTAACCAGGGAGTATTCACCACTCAGCTGACGGGCTTCGCCATCGTTCACCAGCAATACGTCTACCATGGTCAGGACCTTCTTCAGATCATCCATAGCAGTTTCCATCCAGAAGTTCATGGTATCCAGCACAATCAGCTTGGGGCGTTCCCTGAGCTGGTTGATAACGCTGATCTGTACCTGGGGAGACAGGTTGCCCAGTACCAGGAAATCGCTGCCCTGATAGCTTTCAGGCACCACCGGCTCAAAATCACCCAGCACGTTCAGTTCTGTTACCAGGGTATCGCGGGTGTTCATGTCCATATGGTATTTACCGGACCAATAGAAGGAAGGACGGTCTTTTTTAACCTGCACTCCTTCCAGCGCCACTCCTTTGGCTGCCAGCGCATTCATTTCTGCCTGCGGAAAATCGCCCCCTACAACGGAGATCTGATTAATCGGCTGCACAAAATTGGCTGCGGTCCAGGCTATAAAAGTAGCGGAACCACCGATGATCTTTCCTGATTTTCCAAAGGGCGTTTCTATTTCATCGAACGCCATGGTACCAACGACAATGACAGACATATTTGCTAGATAGTTTACTGATTTAGATAAAACAGGGGCAAAGGTAATATAAAAAGTAACCTTTTCAGCAAGGGGCCGTTCTACGGACGTATACATTGTACCGTTATCAACAGATTGACGGGAACCATATAGTGCAGCACGAGTGATAGAAATGCAGTAGCCCCCCTGGATGTAGGGGGGCTACTGTTGTCTGAGGCTAATTGGTTTTATAGGATATAGCTAAAATTGCAAGGATAGTTATTGCAATTGCAGCTGTACGCGCAACACTTTGAATTCTGTTCTTCTGTTCAGCTGCCGTCCGTCAGGATTATCCTTGCCGTTTGGCAGTGTATTCGGTGCTATAGGCCTTGCCTCGCCGTAGCCCTTGGCTACCATGCGGGATGTAGGCACGCCTCTGCTGGCCAGGTAATCCACACAGGATTGCGCCCTTGCCTGCGAGAGCTTGATGTTATAAGCATCTGTGCCTTTACTGTCTGTATGCGATCCCATTTCAATAATGATATTCGGGTTATCCGCCATAATTGCTACTACGGTATCCAGTACGATGAGCGACTGCGGCCTTAAAGTTGCCTTGGCATAATCATAGTAGATATCTTTCAGGATAATGGGCTTGCCTATCTCGTAGCGTTTCAGGCAGATGGAGGGGTTCATCAGGGAATCAACCCTGACCAGCTCGTCGGTGTTAAAGTAGATAGCCTTTGAGAAATAGTTCTCCTTTTCCGCCATGATCTTGTAGTTCTTCTCCATATCCACCTCGAAATTATAGTGGCCGGTTTCGTCTACTGTTACCTGCTGCAGTACTTTTTGCTGTACAGTGTCCAGCAGGGTAACCGTGGCGCCGGTAAGCGGCAGGTCTCCGTCGCAGTCCAATATTTGTCCGCCGGCCAGTTTGGCATTACGCTTCACATAGAACAGTTCCAGGCAGCATACCGACTGCCTGTCTGAGCTGATAAAGGCGCCGTTCAGCGGCTTAGCTTTGTCTACCGGGTTATAGTAAATATCATCTTTGGCAGAGTTAACAGGAGCGCCCAGGTTACGGGGGGAAGACCAGCTGGTGAGGTTACCATCGCACACAAAGAAATCGAGCCCGCCCAGTCCTACGCGGCCATCAGAACTGAATATGAAAACGCCATTCTGAACATCATAGTAAGGCGCCTGCTCCTCATCGCGGGAATTGATACCGGTGCCCATATTACGGGGTGCGCCAGGAGTACCGTTCTGCAGCTGACTGTACCAGATATCGTTCTTACCCATACCGCCAGGCCTGTTGGAAACGAAGAAAAGGTATTTGTTGTCTGCCGTTACAAAAGGCTGCATAGCGCTGAAGCCGCTTGCATTTACATTAGGGCCAAG
>JGI24739J22299_10000340_pt1 | contig 15961 bp, 11 predicted proteins | sample KBSCornC5_FD_22299 | JGI IMG/M metagenome (IMG submission 22299)
CCAGCGCGTGCGGCCGGCTCGCGACTGCGCCGATTGCCCCAGTACCCAGCAGTTTGCCAAGTTCGAACCGCTGCTAGCATGAATCCGTCCGGGCGAACTCAGTTGACTGCAAGCGCCAACATTGCAGTCATTCGGCGGTTCGATTGAGCTATCTGAAACCCGCCGATTGTTCACCCATCTGATATGGCGGGCCAAGCCCGATGATGATGAGCACTATACCTACGCTGTGGCGCTACTCTAGTCCCGCCGGGCTCTGCCGATAGCCGTCCTGCGCCAGCGTCCCACGACCTCATGCTCTACTACTACAGAGTGGGCCGAATGTGCGCGAGGGTGACCCACGTCGGATAGTCGCCCAATGACTCGAAGCCCACTGTTGGACATTCAGCTGCGCGTGGGCGCAGGCCGGAACTGACCGCTTGCACGACGCAGAGGCTGTCCCTTTCAAGGCAGCAGATTATGCGGCACGGTAACAAAGCTAACCGCCTTTTACTCCAATCTTGAGGGCCTTGTTGCTGAAATTATAGCGCTCGCCGACCGTCATCTCGGACTCGTCCAGGCCCGGATCCACCATCGACGTGGTGAAAATGATCTGGTGGTCGGTCTCGATGCTCTCGCTGATTGCGGCGATCAGCCTCTGGAAGTTCTGGCTCCGCTGCTCCGTCATCCCTTTGTCCTCGATGTTGTCGAGGAGAAGAAAGCGCGGATATCGCAGGATCGGGCTGGTGCACGACACCCAGTGCAGCGCTAGGTGGAAGGCGTTGCGTATGACGGTCAGCGAGCTTGCTGAGAAACCCGACTTGCCGTTCACCGTCACGCGATCCTCCGAAAAGTCGAAATAGACGTCGCTCTCCTCGGTGAACTCCGCTTCGGTATGTACGTCCTTGGCGAGGATCGCCGCCGTCCGCCCCTGAATCATGCGATAGACGTTGCCTTGCTGACGATCGCGCTGTTCGCGCCAAGTGACGATATTCTCTTTGAGCCGCGTGATGTCCTCGTTCAGCTCGGCCCTTGCCCGAGAGAGTTCGGCCAATTGCTCGGCGAGCTGGCGTTCGCGTTGGAGCTCGATCAGTTCGCGTTCCGAATAGCCAAGCCGGCTGTTGAGGCGATCAATCTGAGCATCGGCCTCGGTCAAATAGTTGCGGGTCAGGTTGAGATATTCGCTCGCCAGTGCATCCCGGACTCCAGTGAGCTTACCGACCTTGGCCTTTGCGGCAGCTAGGTCGTCCCGACGCTTCGCTTGCAGCTGGTTCGATTCCTTCAGCTGGATCTCGAGTTCGTTCCGCATCCGCGCAAAACGTGACCGGTCGCTGTCAGGCTCTACGTCTGATCGGCAGAGCTTGCACTGGTGGTCGTGATCGGCGTCCTTCAACGGCGAGAAGCAACTCGGACAGAACAGGAAATTGATCGGACCCAGCGTTGAGCTCGCGACCTCGCCTTCGCGCAGCCGCGCGAGCGTTCTCTGGATTTCATCGATCAGCGTATCGGCATCAGCGATGTTGTAGGTTAGCTGACCGATCAGTGCCTGGATCTCCGAGATGTCACCATTGACGCGGTCCAGATCCACCTTGATCGTGGCGACGATGCTGGACTGCCCGGGCGCCAGCTGCCGCTCGTCGAACCGGTGGCTTTTAAGCGCCTGGATTTCCACTTGGATCGTAGCGATGTCCGCCTCTAGGCTTCGACGGCGAGCCTCCACGAAGTCGAGGTTGAACGCTTCACCGGCGGCCGTAAGCACGCGATTCAGCGCGCCATATTGCTGGGTTGCCGCCTCGTACGCCTTCTCCTTTTCCCGCAGTTCCAGCTGCGCTGGATAAAGGCGTGCGTCGAACACACCGCAAAGTAAGTCACCCACGGCCTGGCGACGCAGGGCTGAATCATTGCGCTCCGCCCGGAAGATGCGATCGACCGGCGTCATCTGGTCGACATACATCAGCCGCAGCAGCTGATGCATGGTGATGTTGCCTTCGGCCTCGGCAGGAACCTCGGGCATGTCCATCAGGCGGAACAGAACCTGGGTGAAGCTTTCGCGGTCGCTCATGCGACGGTAGCTGTACCTTTGCCAGCCGTCGGAACCGGCGCCACTCGCAGTTTCGAAGTCACCGAAATAGATCCACATCGGCTGCTGCGACGCTTCCGCGATCTCTCGTCTCAGCGTCACAACCGAACCGTTCAGGACCACCTCGGCCAGCACCTGATCGCAGGAAACCGCCTCCGGCTTCCACTGCGTAAGGTCGCCGCCAAGCGCAAAGAAGATCATGTCTGCGATGGTCGATTTGCCGACGCTGTTTCCTTCTCCGGGCACGCCCCGGATGATGTTCACGCCAGCGTGGAATTCTTCGTCATAGGCGCGCTGGCCGCTCTTCAGGACGACCAGCCTCGACAGGCGCAAGCTGGGATCAAGCCGCGTCATATCGGTGCTCCAACAATCCGGTCCGGTCCTTCAATCCGTCGCCGCCGGTCAGGGGGATGGCTGCCATGTCGACCGCCAGCATCTTCACCAGTGCCGCGTCGTCGACAGCGTCGGCGAACATCCGCAGGAGCTCTCGCGGGATCTCCCGTTCGGTACGGACCAGAACGCCCTCATCGAATTCGGCGGGCTCGATGAACCCCTTCGCCGCAAGCGAGCGCGCGATCGACTCGTGGATCCCTCGCAGCTGCTGGATGAACATGCGCGGCGTCGGGACGCGGGTGTATTTCGAACCGAGCTTCCCGAAATCCCGCTTTCGCTTTGTCATATTGCGGGGGAGGCGCGCGGTTTCGAGCAGGTGGGGAAACAGATAATAGAGGTCGAGGATGCGGAATGTGTCCCATTTCATTTGTCGCTCGGGATTGGCTTCCAGCAGACGGAGCATCCGGAACATGCCGTGGCTGAGATCGAATGCGGGATGATAGACCAACATCGTCAGTGCCAGACCAGATGGCAATTGCCGGTCAGGAAATAGATCATGCCGCGCACCGTCGATGTGGCGGCGCCGTCATACTCACTGCAGGTCTCAAGCTCGCTCACCACCGGCTTCACGACATGCACGTTCACGAGCTGGTCGATCTGCTCGCGGCTGGCTCCCTTCGCAATCGCGGGCTGAACCCAGGTCTGGAACTCCTCGTAGATCTTGCCCATCAACGTCGCGTAGATGGTCTGAAACGTTCGCGAGAACATGTTCTTGCGAAGCTCGGCGTAGACCATCTCCTTCATGGCCTTGGCCATATCCAGCTGATCCTGGCGGTTCGCCGCGGTGAACTTCCCGTCCAGCCCAACGACGGTCTCATCCTCGACGGATCGCGTGAAGATCTGCAGCTGTGCGATATAATCCGTCAGCTCCTGGTCATCAGCCGCTTCGTCGCGAAGCTTTCGGTAGAGACGGTTCAACGAGGATTCGGGACGCGTCGGCGCCTGCACGATGACATCGCCGACCGACACGGTGGAGACGCTGCCGCCGGCTATATGCCCGCCGGCGCTGTTGCCCGACTGAACGACGCCCTTACCAGAAGACTCGCTGGTCATTCAGGCCCGGTGGTGACGTTGCCCCCAGCGATGTGACCGCCGGCGACGTTGCCGGACTGCGCGACCGAGCTGTCCTTGGCGACCGCCGTTGGCGTGCTAACGTTCTTCTTGGTCCGGACATCGATGGCGACCTTGAGGGAGAAGCCGGAAACCAGCCCCGCTATAAAACTTCCAATGCCGATCGCCCATTCCATGAACATCCCTCCCCAAGCCAATCACCTACCGCGATTTCCTCTCGACTTCAAATAAACAAAGTGCATCCGGAATGACGGGATTCTACAGCCTCCCGCCTTCCGCGCAGCTTGATCCAATCGAGCGAAACGCGCCGCGCCTCTGCGTCGCTACACCCTGACGCGCCGGGCTGACGGCTAAGGTACATGCTGCGGTCAACATGCTACATGTCGGCGATGACAGACCGGGACTTTGCCAGCAGCCGCGATGCCGCTGTCTACTCGCTCATCGCGATCCGATCCTTGGGTTCCATTGCGCCCATCCACATTCTCGTCAGGGTACCACTTCCGTTTCGGGCATAAAACACCCCATCGTTTGCATGAACATGCCGAACTTTCCGATAGCCCGCCACCGCAGGACACTCTCCTTGCCGAGGTCAGAGACGCCCTTGCGGCTCCTCCGCGCTATGCGGCGATGATTCAAGCCTACGCCAGCGCATCCCGCGTGCGCTTGGTCGAGAAATCCGGGCCTCCTATCAAGACAAGGCCGTCCGATCCGGCGCTGTATTCCTCGGCGATCCTCGCGCCCTCGATCTCAGGCGTGAAATTGGACAGGAACGCAAGCAGACGGCCGGCTGTGCCCGTATCTTCGACGCTGCGCACGAGCTTGTAGACGTGACGGTCGATACCGAACCTCCAGCCCGGCATGAACTCGATGCCCACATAATTGCCGCCGATGTCACGGGCGGAGGCTTCGAACAGCGGATCGAGCACGCTCGCGTAGGCTTGGCGAACGAGGTCCGGCCATTCCGCCCGATAATGGTATGGGCGGTTGGCGGGCGGATCATTGATCTGCCCGGTCAGGCCCGATTGATCGAACGCGAACACGCACGCGGTACGGGTCATCGGGGGGATGCCATTGACCGACGCAATTCGGCAGACTTGGCGCAATGCCTTGTTGCGCGCAGCGTTGATCACTTGGTCGGTCACGCCAAAATGGCCAAAACCAGCCCGGCCCTTGCTCTCGATGACGTGGACTTGGCCCGGGCCTGCGAAGGCTAGAAAATCGGGCTCGGACTTCGCGCCAGGTTTGACGCCGTGCCGGAAGTATTTGGGCATTGGCTTGGGATAGGGCGCGGTGGTCGAGTGCGGGACAACGAAGCCCGTGTGGGCCTCGAGGGGCACGACCATATGCGCGCTAAGATGCGTCTGGGCGAACCAATGGGTAAGGGCCTCGCCCAGCAGAAACGCGTCAGCCTTGCGCTGCGAGGCCGTCTGATGGGAGAACCCAGGCGTGGGCTTCAGGTTCGACGACAAAAGGCTATAGATGGTCGCGACCCCACGCAGCGACCACCAGAATGGCCCGCTCAGATGGTGCGCATGGTGGCTGGGGCCGAGTGCGATCAGTGAACGGGCGAGGCCGAGGCGGCTCGCCCCGATCGTCTTGACCGAACTTAGATGAGCGAATGGGCTTGGGAACCCCGAACAGCTGAGCGCCTTGTGCGTGATGCCAGCCTCCCGCTTTTCAAGCGTCGCCGATAAGCGCCGGCGGGCGCTTTTGTGCCGACAGATTCGGCTCGTTTAACTGCGCGTCTTCGGCCATATTCGCACCCCGGCAAGATTTGATCATCTTTGCCTACGGGGTGGCAGCGGTGTTCGTCAAACACCGCATGTTTATTTATGACGGGAGGGGATTTGACGCACGCTCAGGCAATAGAACTGCTCGACGAAGCTGCGCGGGAACTGGCCGAAATTCATCGCGGGAAGCACTATGCTTTGTGGCGCGACGATAAACGTCGTTGCCTTGGCGACGCCCTTCGACAAGTCTCGCCGTTTGACGCCTATAGCGACAGTTGGATTTTCACTGGCGATGGCGGCGGGGCGATTGCGCAGGGCCGGTTCGGCGATTGGGCGATTGATCGTCTGGTCGAGAAGCTCGAGCCTGCGGCGATCCTTTCTGCCTTTGGAGAAGAGATCGCCGGGAATGTCGGACATTATTCCGAATTGAGTGCTATCCTCGGCGTGCAACTGGACGCCACCGTCGATTTGGGCGACGGCGTGACACTGGACGCTGAGCCGGAAGACACTTTCGAAGGCCTGATGCACCGCATCCCATTCCAGACGCTGCCCGTGCCGTCAGGCACGAGCGTGCTCCGCCATCGATACCGGGTCGAGCCCGCATTCGAACTCCGCGCCGGCGCCCCGATCGGCGAGAGTGTGACGACACCAGCGGCGCCGGCCCGTGATCAGGTGCGCCAGCGAGTGCGCCTGGCGTGCCTCCTCGCCAGCATCGGTCCGGTCGAGCTACCTTTTTCGTTGCTGCAGCCCGATCGCGCGAGCCTGTTCGTTGCGGGAGACGGCAATCAGGCCGGCCGGCCGTTCGCCGCGATGCCTCTGGTCGCATTTCCGGTTAAGGGCGCGGCAGTCGAGCGAGCCTATGGCCATCTCGCAACCTTCCGGGGCGGCGCTAGCATCGCGCGCGCGATCGACCGGATGGGACGTTCGCGCCTGGCGATCAACCCGGTAGATCGCGCGCTCGACCTCGGCATGGCGGCGGAGATCGTGCTGATGCACGACCACAGCCCCAACAATACCGAAATTGCCCATAAGATCGGTAGCCGCGCGGCATGGCTTCTCGGCAAAACGCAGACCGAGCGGGCGACGATTTTCGCTGACATGAAATCGCTCTATGGAGCCCGGTCACAAGCGGTGCATTCCGGCGTTTTGTCGTCACGATCGACCATAGACCTCGATGCGGCCGATGCGCTCGTCACGCGCATATTCAATGCGATCGTCGCGCGTGGCGCCTTTCCAGACTGGTCCAGCCTGGTGATGGGCGGAGACGCCTTGCAACCGGGGGAGGGCGAAGATGGCGCGTAAGTTCGATGCTAGCGTGTCCTCGGGCCGCGAGAACGAAGTGCGGCTCATTCTTGCGTTCAAATGATGCGCCAAAGTCGATAGTCATTCACGATGCCTACCACCGCCTTTTCGAACTACTTCAGACGCGAACTTGATGTCGGCCAGCTCGCTCGACTGATCCTGCAGGACACGCCGGACGCGGCCGGCGTCGTCCGGTTCGACGATCGCGCGTCTCCTGAACGATCTTCAGTGGGAGGCGGCAGGAAAAGTGATGCTGACCAGTCCCGCCATGGAACTGTTCATCCGACTGAACAAGCGTCAGATAGTGGGCACCATGTTGGCGTAGCCATTGCGGTCCTAGAGTAGGAAAAGGCGGCGGACGGTGGTCAGCGGCGGTATGGCGGGCCACGCCCGATGAAGATGAGCACTATACCTACGCTGTAGCGCTACGATAGGCGGCCTGACTCTCGTCTGCACCGGGGCCGAGCACGTCCAGCGAACCCGCGAACAGCGCCATCTTGGTGACAGTAGTGCTGAGGCCGGCCAAGTCTCTGCAGAGCGCCGCGACCGGTCCGGCAACGCTACCACCGCCAAGCCCGGCGGTCGCGGCCGCGATGCTCCCCGCAGCAAGGTGCAGCGTCTCGAACTGCATGGCGCGGTAGATCATGCGCTCGGAGTCTCGAGATCAAGCAAATCCAACGTTTTCGGATCGGGACCGCCGCACCAGCGATCGAGCGCTGCCGCAAACAACGGTCCACCACCCGCTTCGCTGAACAGGGTAAGCGATGACCGCAATTTCATTGCATCGACCGGCCCCAACACGCTGTCCGCCGTGCTGCCGGTTAATTCCTGAAGAGCGGTGACGCACTCGCGAAGGCGTGTGCCTAGGAGCGGATGACGGAGGTAGGCGCGCGCCTCTTCGATCGAACCGATCGCATAGCGCTGCGCCGTGGCGCTATGGCCCAGGCCTGCAAGCTGAGGAAAGATATACCACATCCAATGACTACGCTTGGCGCCGCGGTGGATCTCGGCAAGTACAGTCTCGTAGCTGCCAGCTTGGGCATCGAGGAATCTGTCGAGGTCGAAGCAATCGGTCACCTGCGCGTTATAGCAGATGTAGCGAGGCTGACGCGATCCATGGCTCCAATGTGATGAAAAATGGCTCAGACCAAAAAGATCCAGTTTGAACTGTAATACGGTACACTATTTTGGCTCACGTCAAATTATGATAGCTAACGTGTCGCAGATTCAGGGGGAGAATCATGCGTTTCAGATCGAAGAAAGTTGGCGGGTATCAGGTCTTTGCCGTGAGCGGTACCAACACGGTCTCGTTCGGCATCGACTTTGATCCGGGCATGATCGACGGCCTGCTTGGATTCGCGGTCGAGCGCGAAGACCCAATCGAGAATGAGCGGTACTTTATGTACGGCTTCAAGGTGTTCGAGAGCATTTACCCGAACCCCGATGAGAATCTCCTCGTCTCGACCTTCTCGCAGCCGGTGCAGAGCTTCGTTTGGGACGATTTCACGGCGAAGGATGGACGAACCTACACCTATTATTTTCACCCTCTGAAGGGCACGCCCAAAAATCTAGACCGCTCGGCCAAGCCTATCTCAATTACGGTGACGACTGAGAAGCTGTTTAGCGGCGGCGTCCACGACGTTTTCTTCAATCGGGGCGTCGCGAGTAGCCAAGCCTATGCGCGCAAGTTCAAGAACAAGGCACCTGACAAGCTTGCCGAACCCGATCGTGCAGCGGCGCTCGAATGGCTCAGCCGCTCGCTCGATGAAGCGATCTTGGCCTTCATCGACAATGCGAAGGGCGGCGATACGCTGCTTGGCGCCTTCTATGAGTTTCGTTATTCGCCCGTGGCCCAGCGGCTCAAGGCAGCAATCGACCGCGGCGTAACGGTCAGGCTGGTGATCGACGCTAAGAAGAACGGCTACACCGACAAGAAGGGCAAGGTGCATCCTGACTTCCCGCGCGAGGACAATTTTGGCACCGTTAAGGACGCGAAGCTCCCGAAGAGCGCGGTCACGCGCTGGCGCGAGAACAATCCCGACGCGATTGCCCACAATAAGTTCATGGTGTTGCTCAAGGGCGCAGCCGCTACACCAGCGGAGGTCTGGACTGGCTCGACCAACCTCTCGCAGGGGGGTATCCACGGGCAGACCAATGTCGGCCATTGGCTGCGTGACGATATCGTAGCGGCCCATTTCAAGGCCTATTGGGAACTGCTCGCGACCGATCCCGGCAAGACCGGCAGCGAGGACGCTGCCGGCGCGAAGAAGGCAATGGCCGCCTGTCGCAAGGCGGTGGGCGACCTGCTGCCGACGCCGACCGACTGGAAGACGATTTCATCGGGCACGACAGCTGTGTTCAGCCCGCGTGCGGGTAGCCAGGTGCTCGACATGTATGCGACCATGCTCGACGAGTCCGCGTCACTCGGATGCATTACGCTCGCCTTTGGGATCAGTGCAGTATTCAAGGACAAGCTCGTCCTCAATGACGGGGCGGGTCCATTGGCTTTTCTTATGCTTGAGAAGAAGGATGTTCCCCGCAAGGGGGCCAAAAAGCCCTTCGTTCGGCTGGGGGCACGTAACAATGTCTATGCTGCGTGGGGATCCTATATCGAGGATCCGCTCTATCGTTGGACGCGCGAAACCAATGCGCGCTCGCTCGGGCTCAATGTTCATGTGAGCTACATCCATTCAAAGTTTTTGCTGCACGATCCGCTTGGTGCCGACCCGATCGTGGTTACCGGCTCAGCCAACTTTTCGGATGCCTCCACCAACGATAATGATGAGAATATGCTGTTGATCCGCGGCGAGACGCGCGTCGCTGATATTTACTTCACCGAGTTCAACCGGCTCTTCTTCCACTATTATTTTCGGTCAGTCCATGAGGAAACCCGTTCGCGGACGTCGGCCAATGGTGCAGCCGCCGCGAACGCGGCGGCTGACGAGAAGGCCAGCCTGTTTCTCGACGAGACCGATGGCTGGCTCGACAAGTACAAGCCGGGAAGCCTGCGAATGAAGCGGGTCGAGATGTTCACGAAAATGGCCGGGGCGGTATCTGCATGAGACTTGGTAGCTTTGCTCAGCGACTCGTTTTTGCCGCCATGGCCGCAGCGCTATGCATAGCCGCCGGGCCCGTAGCTGCCAGCGAGGCGCAGGACGCCTATCGCTATCTCCACCGCAATCCCGAACTCGGCAAGGACTTGCCCAAAGCCCATACCTATATTGTCTCCCGGCTCCAGGCGCTTGGCGGCTTTTCATTCGTGAACGTGCCGACGCTACCCTCGGCCGTGATCGCGGTGCTCGATAGCGGAAAACCGGGACCGGTGATTGCACTTCGTGCCGACATGGACGCACGGCGGCTGGATATCGGCGACGAGCCGATCGACCATAATCCGCGCTCCGGAACGGCCGGGCTTATGCACAATTGCGGTCATGACGCACACAGCGCGATGCTACTTGGGGCCGCAGCCGAATTGCATTCGCACCCCGAAAGGTTCACCGGCAAGATTGTGTTCCTGTTCCAGCCCGCCGAGGAGGTAAAGGGTGGAGCCGACGACATCACCGCCGATGGCATACTGATCCGCCTCGGTGTCCGCGCGATCTTTGCCCAGCATGTCGTCGCAGGGCAGCCAGTCGGCGAAGTGAGCGTATCGCAGGGCTCGGCGATGGCCGGGAGCAATACGTTCAAGTTGACGCTCCGCGGAACCGCGTCCCATGCGGCGATGCCCTACGAGGGGGCGGACCTCGGCGTGACGGCGGCCAAACTGATCGTCGAACTGTCGAACCTGCCGGCGCGCGGCTGGGATGCATCGAATCGGCCCGCAATCATTTCGGTGACCAAAATTGCGAGCAGCGCGACCTCGATCAATGCCACCCCTGCTGAGGTGGTAGTGGAGGGAACGCTGCGTGCGTTCGAGCCGCTCGGCGACAGTGCTACTATGGGTACGCTTAACAACCTGATTGCGACGAGGGTCGGCGCGCTCGCTCAGGTCTATGGCGCGACCGCTGAATGGTCCGCGACGTCGGGAACCCCTCCGACGGTCAACGATGTCGAGACGATTCGAGCACTTTCAACCGACTTGCCCGGCATGGCAGGGATCAAACTCACAGTCTCGACCGAGCGCTACATGACGTCGGAAGATTTCGCCTATTACAGCCAGCAACTGCCAGCGGTTTATTTCGGACAAGGCATTGCCAAGGATGGCCTCGGCAGCGTGGGCGTCCATCAGGCCAAGTTCACCATCCATCCCGATGCGCTCGACAATGGCGTACGGCTGTTCGTCGCCGTGTCGCAAATTGCTACCGCGAAACTGCGCTAGGCGCCGGAAGGAAGCATGGAAGCGACCGAGGATTTACTGGAATCGTCGATTGCGCGGGAAATTTCGGTGCGGACAATGGCGCCGCCCGAAGCCGACGTGATCTTTCTGCCCACCGATTCCGTCGGAAGCCCCGGACAGCTCAATGGCGAGATTCTGCGCAAGCTCGACCTACCGGCGAAGCTGCCCAGCGCCGCCAAGCTGAGGCGCGGGCATCATGTCGAACAGACGCCGATGGGCCTCATCTGCTACATTGTCACTGTCACCAATCGTCCCGCCGCAGAGGCGTTGCGGACGCACCTTGCGCAGGCACTCGCCGATCCGACGCTGGCGAGGGCCCGTTCATTCTGGGTTCCACTTATGGGCACCGGGAGCGGGCAGATTCCCGTGGATCAGAGCCTGGCCATCACTCTCGAAGTCCTACAGGGGGATCCGCGCATCGCGGGCGGTCAGATACGCGTGGTGATTTCGCTTCCCGACAAGATCGCGCCGGACCAGCGCGCTGCGCTCGCCGAGCGAATCCGTGCCGCGACGAGCGCCGCGGACTCAACGCCGGAAACAGTAACAGCGGTGAGCTCGGAAACGATCAAAGTTGACGCTGATCCCTACACGCTCGCCCGATCCGACGCGGTGACGGGCGCACTCGAGCATGCAACGAATGTTGCCCGACTTCACCGTGAGCCGCGGGACGTGCTTTCGACTACGCTCTTATTTTTTGCGCTCGTCGAGAGCCAATCGCCTGTTGCCCCCGCGGCACTGCGCGACGATGCTGCAGCCGAATTCTTCAGCGCCGCGGCCCGCTTTCTGGCAGGTGATCGTTATCCATCCGTCTGGCGCACCTATTTCGGGACGGATGAACAGCTCTCATCTGCCGAACCCACGCCGAGGCTGCGCAAGCCGACGGAAAACATCGCTCTGGTGCTCCGAGAGGCGTCACGGCTCGCGGGTGGGGTAGATAAGGCGATCCAGATCGATCATCTTGTAACGGCGCTGCTCGGACATTCAGAAGCCAGGCTGCGACGCGTGCTGGCGCAGATGGAGATCGGATCTGACAAGCTGCTGGACGAGTATCGGGATGCTCGGCTCGGCCAGGTTACCAAAAAGTTCAACAATGATATCGCGACAAGCGAGGACCAGCTCGGGTACGACAGCTATGCAACCGCAATCTATGAATTCCTGACGCACGCAGAGACACCGCCGCCGCTCAGCATCAGCATTCAGGCGCCTTGGGGTGGTGGAAAATCGTCACTGATGAACCTTGTCCGCGAGAAGCTTGATCCACGCGCCATTCGCGAAAAATACAAACCGTCGGTCGCCGGCCTCGCGGACGCACCGCGGCTGCTGCTTGGCGCGGTCATTCGCCTGCTCGACCGTAGCGACAACTTTTCGGTCACAGCCGAACCACCAAAGGACGCTGAAGAGCCGACGAAACGACTTTGGACGATCTGGTTCAATGCCTGGAAATACGATACGACCGAGCAGGTCTGGGCAGGTCTGGTCGATGCGATCGTTTCGCAGGTCGCCGAGCGCCTACCGCCACTGGAACGCGAGAAGTTTCTGCTCAAGCTCCAGCTCGCGCGCATCGATGATGGCGTGATCCGCAAGCGAATCTATGACCGCGTTATTACAATCTGGTGGGCGAAGGTTCGCGCGTGTGTGCTTGCGGGCGTTGCGGCAACTTTGGGTCTGTTTGGTCTCGGCGCGGTGAAACCGGTTCTGCCTGAAGCAATCCAAAAGGCGGTCTCTTTGTGGGGGGAAAGTGGATTTGCCGGCGCGATCGCCGCGCAGATCATTCTCTCGATCTATCTGGTCGGCAGCTATTTCAAAAGCCGCGGTGACACGCGCAAGGAGCCGGCCACCTTCAGCTTGGCGGAATACATACGAGTCCCCGACTATGACAAGGCGGTCGGTGAGATACATCAAATTCATTCGGATCTGCGACGCGTGCTTGGCGTCGTGCCCCGGCAACCGGACGAGAATGAGCACGCGCCTATCGTCATTTTCATCGACGATCTGGATCGCTGTTCGCCGAGCAAGGTGGCGAGTGTAGTCGAAGGTGTGAGCATGTTGCTCGCGAGCGACACCTATCGCTGCATGTTTGTCATTGGAATGGATCCGCAGATGGTAGCGGCCGCGCTTGAAAAGGCGCATGAGGATGTGCGTAAGCAACTCCCAAGATACGAACGCGCCGTGCCGCTGGGGTGGCGCTTTATGGACAAATTCATCCAGCTGCCCTTCACGATTCCTCCGACTGCCGGGCCGCTGTTCGCGGGCTATGTCGATTGCCTGATTGGCGCCGTGCCGGCGGTGACGACGTCCACCAATGACGTCGATCCGTCGTTGCTAATCAAAGAGGTCGAAACGGATCAGTCGTCAACGCCTCCGGATGTGCCTGATGGCGAACGGCCGAACGTCGATCCCACACCGAATCCAGGTCCCGGCGACACGCTGCCGTCGGCAGTCACCGCCGCATTTGTCGAAAGCCGCGACGTCGGTGCGATCATTCGCAAGATCGCCACCTATTCGGTCGGCAATCCGCGCGAGATGAAGCGCATGGTCAATCTGGCCCGCTTCTATTTGGCTTTGCGGTCGGCGAGACGTGCGCGCGACGAGCGCTGGCGTTCACCAGATCTCGATCAATATGCGCGCTGGATTGCTGTCACTTTGCGCTGGCCCGACATGCTGCGATGGCTCCAATGGGGAGCTGATGAGGCCCATTGGTCGCCTGAGCAGCAAGGGGCCGACCTTGTGGTCCGCCGCCTGCGAGCCCTAGAAGTCCACGCATCGACGTCGGATCTCCCCGACGATTGGCGGGCCGCGCTTAAGGCCGACCTCAACGTCCCGGTCGAAAACGACAGCGACTGGGCCTGCGATCCGAAGCTCTACGAATTCTTCAGGGCTGAGTCGGCCTTGACCACAGGAAGGCGCCTGTCAGACGCGGCGACGCGTGGTTTCTGGTAAAGCCGTGAGGCCTACGGCTTTGACCACGGCGTTCAACGGCGTGCAGGGTTGCAAACCGATTACTGCCATGAAAGCATGGTCAAATTTCCTGCATCGTCCGTTGGTTCACAACGAACCGACCAGTTTATGTCACAGGCCGTATTGGGAAATAGCTCGTCGAAAAGATCTCCAAACCAAGCTTCAAACACAGCGAGTTCGGCGGTTGATCCGCCCCCGCCGGTCCGCTGCTACGCCGCGCGGCGTAGTACAAACGGCGGTATATGGCCGGCCGGGAGGGATTCGAACCACCATTTCATTTTGGAGGTGCCGAGAACTGACCGCGTCCGGCCTTAGGAACAGTCCAGACTTGCATGAGTGGCCGAATAAGGGGCGCGAAGCTGGGATGCGGGTTCGCCGTCAGGAACGTCCGCTATGCCAGCTACGCTCGTAAAAGGAGATGTTCCGGACTGTCCGACAGAGCCGACATGACGGTAGTCCTGAGCGCGGTCGTGACACGTCCGTTATCTGAAAATTGGAAACCTCCCGTGAGTGGCGAGGAGTCGAAGAAACGCGCCACTCATTCCGCCTTTGTAAGCGCTAAAACACTCCCACTGGGAGGCGTCAGGCGGCCTGATTGATGACGGGACTGGCGTCGCCGCGGCTATCTAGCCAGTTGTAGGGGAGCAGATCATCGATCGGATCTGCGTCGCCGCGCAGGACGATACGGGCGAGGACGTCTGTGAGGTAGGCCTGAGGGTTGATGCCGCCCAGTTTGCAGGTTTCGATGAGGCTGGCGAAGGTCGCCCAGTTTTCGGCCCCCAGGTCATGGCCTGTGAACAGGGCATTTTTACGCTGGAGCGTAAGCGGCCTGATTGACCGCTCGACGGTGTTGTTGTCCAGCTCGATCCGTCCATCCTCGAGGAAGCGGACGAGGCCTTTCCAGTGGTTGAGGGTGTAGCCGATGGCCTCAGCCGTGTTGGAGCTCCGCGGCAGCTTGGGCAGCATTTCCTCAAGCCAGGGCCGCATGTCGGCGATGATTGGGGCGGATTCAGCCTGACGCACCGCCAACCTGTGTTCGGGGCTGGAGCCTCGGATACGCGCCTCGATCTTATAGAGGNTGGCGATCCGCCGCAGCGCCTCATCGGCGACCGGAGCGTTGCCACCCTTGGCGTCGTCAAAGAAGCCACGCCTNACATGCGCCCAGCAGAAGGCGAGCGTTCCCGGGCCGCCCTTCCGGTCCGGCGCCTCTATGTGCTTATAGGCACCATAGCCATCGCATTGGACGATGCCGGTGAAGTCCCCGAGCAGCTTTTCCGCCCAGACTTTCCCGCGACCCGGCATGTAGGTGTAGGCGACCGCCGGTGGATCGGCGCCGCCATGCGCGCCATCATCACGAGCGATCGCCCAGAGATATCCCGTCTTCACCTGGCCGGTGCCAGGCGCCAGGACCTTGGCGGTGGTCTCATCGACGAACAGCCTCGCGCCCGACAGCAGGTCCACTTTCATCCGGCTGGTCAGGCGACCAAGCCAGGCCGCAGCTCGCCCCGCCCAGTTGCACATGGTTCCCCGGTCGACCTCGATGCCTTGCCGCCGCAGCGCCTGCGCTTGCCGATAGAAGGGCATGTGATCGGCATATTTCTTGACCAGAACATCGGCGATCAGCGCCTCGGTGGGCAGGCCGCCTGGCACCACATGCTTAGGCGCGGGCGCCTGGAACACGCCCTCGCTGCAGGCGCGGCACGCCATTCTCGGTCGGGACGTGACGATGACGCGATATTGTACCGGGATGACATCAAGCCGGCTCGATNTGTCGCTGTCTATGCAGTGCANCGCGCCTCCACAGCAGGGACATTCCTTCTGGTCTGGAAGGATCACTTCCTCAATGCGGGTCAGGTGCGCGGGCAACGACGCCCGTGCTGTCCCGCTTTCCCTACGCGCCCGTTCCTTCTTCTGACCTGCCGCCTGCTCGCCAAGCGCCTCCAGTTCAGCACGGGCGACGTCAAGATCATCGAAGGCAAGCGCCAACTGATCTTCGCTCAGCTTTTCTGAGCGTTTCCCGAATGTCGTGCGGGTGATCTGGTCGATGATATGCTGCATCCGAGCTTCACGCTCGAGGCCGGCCAGGACCATCGCCTTGAGGGTGGCGACATCGTC
>JGI24739J22299_10000342_pt1 | contig 15945 bp, 11 predicted proteins | sample KBSCornC5_FD_22299 | JGI IMG/M metagenome (IMG submission 22299)
TGGAAATCAGCGAAGACACGAGCCAGCACAACGAAAAAAGCAGCACGCCGAGACTGAGCGTCAAGATGACGAGCGTGCTCCTACTATGAAGCGACTGGGCGACGGTTGAGTTCATCATGAGCGGATGGTCGGAGCGTGCGCGTGCAGCTCACAGACCGGCTGGCGAAGACTGGTTGAGCACGCATCGAAACCCGAGATCGTCCCTCTCCGTATCGGGCGCCAAACCCGAGCGGTCGATGACGAGTCGCGTCCGGCTATCGGTCGCATACCGGACGCTGCGCAGGTTGCCTCGCTCCGGACCTCGCGGATCGTGCGCCGCCGCGTGGCTATAGTAGTTCTTGTCGAACCAGTCATAAGTCCATTCCTTACCGCGACCGAACACGTCCGAAACGCCGAGTCGATTGTCACCATAAGTACCCACCGGCCGGCTGATCAATGGCTCCGGACTGGTGCCGTTCTCTTCCATCTTGTCGATGATGTCGTCAAGCTGTTCGACGTTGTACTTACCGTCGACCACCGGCACCGCAGCACTCGGAATCACCCACAACTCGCCGCGCGAACCACCCACGAGCAGAAATCGCGCGAGCGCTGCCACGTGACACGCGCAACGGGGTAGTCCGGAAAGCGGTACTCGAGATATTCGCCCTTGCTGATCGACACCGGCGGCAAGCCGTTGGCGCGCGTGTAGAGATCGTTGTCGGCGTAAGTGACGCGATGCTTGAAGATGGAATAGCTATCGAGCGTGACGTCATGCGCCGGCGCGGCGCCGTCGTTAGCGGAATAGGGCAGCCTTTCCCGTGACTTCTCCGGACCGAAATCGCCCATCAGGAACTGTCCGCCTTTAACGAAAACGAGTTCACCGCGCACCTTCTCCTTGAACTTCGAGAGTTCTTCATTCGAGGGCGGCGGCAGCGATTTAAAATAATCCTGCAGGATGCGAATGGTGTCGTCGTACGGCTTGCCGCGTCCCCAGTTCAGCACCATGCTCAACGGTTGCCATGTGTCCTTCTTCGGCGACGGCGTCGTGATCTCACGAATCAATCGATCCTTGTCTGCGGGTGCGTCCACGTCGACTTTCTGCGCAAAGGCGCTGCCCGATAGCAGCAGTGATGTCGCAACGACCCATAGCGCACGAGATTTCTTTCGATCCAGACGAGACCGGTAAGCCACGCGGCACAACTCCTTTGTTCTTTATTTAACTAGTGACGGTGCTCAAGCCATTGGCGAGCCGTCGCCAGCGGTGGCTTCTGGATCCATCCAAGCCATCGCCGGCAACACAGACTTGCGGGCGCCTAGGCCGCCCTTGATGATGATCCGCTTCTGACGGTCATGCACCCCGCGACGCGCAGCGGTCATCACGGCGCCGAATGCCACCTGCTGCTCGTCAAGCAGCGTGTACTCCGGGTTGTTGTTGATCACGGACGCTACATGGTCCGTCAGCTTCTTGCTAGGGCGATAGCGATTTTCTTCCATGCGACGCAGCACTTCCAGACCGTCGCGACCTCCAACCCGATCCACCAGAAACTTGACGAACTCGTCTATGTCGTCGGCGCTGAACGTCGGTGCTATTTCCGGCAACGTCGAGAATTCGGGGTTAATTCTTAGTCCTGGTAATCGGAGTACTTACGCGAATCTCCCCAGACTTTTTCGGCGGGATATTTCGTCCGATTGACATCCATTTTTTCCAAACAGGCTTGATAGAGGTCGACATCAAGCTTGTCTGCAAGGCGGACGAGGTAGAGCAATACGTCCGCCATTTCGTGACGAATGGCGGTTTGCTTGCCTTCGTCCAGTTCGCTCTTGTCTCCGGAGGTTAGCCACTGAAACGGCTCCAGAAGCTCGCTGGCCTCGACGCTCAGAGCCGTCGCCAGATTCTTTGGCGTGTGAAATTTGTCCCAGTCGCGCTCATCCGCAAACTGACTAACAAGGTCGCGCAAGCTGGCAAGGTCACTTTGCATATCAAAATCTCTTCGAGTGATGGTCCCCCAACAGGCGGGACTAACTAAACGGATTGGTCTTGCGGCATGAAATAGGACATCAGAAGCGCCTCTGATCGAATCGGCCGCGCTGTCCTTATCTCAGCGCAAGGTGATGATAAAAGACGGAGCGGTTTCATGCGTGCGTTAATTACTTGCTCGCGTGGACCCGTGACCCGGACGGTGGAGCAGCGACGGCAAACTCGGCCACACTGCGCTGGACCGAGGCACCGACAAGTTGCGCGTCATTGCCTTGCCCATCTGTGGCGCTCGCCAACCGCTCCTTCTGCCTACATCTCCGCCAGTCGGGTCTTGGGCGAGTGCTGAATTGGAGGCGAGCGCGTCAAGGTTTACAACGCGATCGAAACCAAAGATTCCATTGCATTTTTTAGCTGCGGTGTCTGGAAAAGATGTCCGTATCGAAGTGCGGCTGGCGGACCGTGTCGTGATGCAGATCGCAAGAGAGTCGGTCGAGGACGCGGACTATGCCTCGAACGACCGGCGACCAATTTCTGCGGGATAAGAAATCCACCGTTAGCAAACGTGAATAACACAGTTATTTTTACCGCTATTCAAAATGCATTGCCATGGCAAGAAAAAATTGCTGGTCTAACATTTGTTTCCTTTTCATAGATTGCGGTAAACCTCTGATCTTTTGTAATATCGCGCGATGGCGCGGGGGCGCAAATTGCATAAATAAGAGGCGGTATGGGTGCTCAGGACATAATCGCGGCAATAAAAGGTGGCTTGTTGCAAAGCGATCGCCTGCTGAAGCTCGATACGCCATTGGGTGCGAATGTCCTGTTGCCACAAAGGCTAGTGGGCCAATCACGCCTCGGTCGCGACTATGAATTCACTCTGGACGCCGTTTCAACCAATGAAAATATCGAGCTGAAAACGCTGATCGCCCAGCCGGTCACGCTCTGGATGCAGCAAACCGACCAGTCGTACGCCCCGCATCACGGTTATGTTCATACCGCTCGCCGTCTAGGCTCCGACAGCGCAATAACCAGCTACCAGATCGGTTTTGTTTCGTGGATGCATTTTCTGCGTTTCAGAAAAGATGCACGGATCTGGCAGGATAAAGCCGTCGACGAAATTCTCACCGATGTATTCAATATGCACCCTCAGGCGCAGGGTGCATTCCGTTTTGCATTGCGCAATCCTTTGCCGCAGCGCTCGTTCTGCGTGCAATACGAGGATGACTGGAATTTCTGTCAGCGGCTGATGGAAACGGAGGGACTGTTTGGCTACTTCGAACAGGCCGCCGATGGTAAATCTCATACTCTGATCGTTACCGACGATATCGGCAGTCTGCAGCCCCTGTCGCCGCAAACGGTGAATTTCTACCGCGCTGGCACCAACAGCGAAACGGACGCCTTCATGCAGTGGAGCGGCACGCGCACGCTGCAGAGCACCACTCTCACGACACGCACGTTCGACTACAAGTCGCCGTCAACGGGTGCGAATCCGAAAGGCACGACGGTCCCCACACTGAGCACCCAAGGCAAGCTGCCGCAGCAGGCCGAGGTGTACGAGTACACGGGCGCGTATACGTACGGACAGCAAGACCGCGGCGACCACCTTTCGAAGGTGAGGATGGAGGAATGGGAGTCGCGCGCGAAGCGTTTCCACGGCGTAGGCGCAGTCCGCCGCATCGACGCGGGCCGCTGGTTCGAACTGCAAGACCATCCGGAGCACAGCACCGACAGTCAGCAGGACCGGCAGTTTGCCGTTATCGCTGTCGAGTGGGTCATCGAGAACAACCTGCCGGTGTCTAGTGGCACGACAGACTTCCCGCGCAGCCTGAACGGAACCATTGCCGCCGCCCGCGCAGCGCACGGTACGAATGCGTCGCTGGTGATGAAGGCTAGCGATGGCAGTGAAGGTTTCTTCATGGCCACTGTCGAAGCGCAGCGCAAAACAGTCCCGTTCCGCAGCCCGTTCGAGCACAGCAAGCCGAAGATGCACATGCAGACGGCCATCGTGGTCGGCCCGGCGAACGCAGAAGTTTTTACGGACGAGTTGAATCGCATCAAGGTCCACATGCATTGGGATCGCCTCAATGGAGGAGATGAGAACGCGTCGTGCTGGATCCGCGTCGCCCACTCAGATACCGGCGGCAGCTATGGTGCGGTGCATGTGCCTCGTATCGGCGAAGAGGTGATCGTATCTTTCCTTGATGGCGACTGCGACAAACCGATCGTCACCGGACGTGCCTATAACGGCGCGAAGATGCCGGACTGGCATTCGAACGGGATTCTGTCGGGCTACAAGTCGAAGGAGTATCAAGGCAGCGGTTACAACCAGATGGTGATGGACGATGCGACCGGCCAGAACCGCGTGCAGCTATTCAGTACGAGCACGAATGCACAACTGCATCTCGGCTATCTGATTGCGCAGACGGGTAATTCGCGCGGCGCGTATCTGGGAAGTGGCTTCGATCTGAAGTCGGATGCGTATGGCGCGGTCCGGGCTGCAAAAGGCCTGTATGTATCGACGCATCCGGCAACTGGCGCGTCGGGCCAGCCGCTTGATGTCCGCGAGGCCAATAGCCAGTTGGTGAACTCGGAAAGCGTCATCGAAGCGATTTCGCAGTCAAGCGAAACGCACCAGGCAGAAAGCCTGAAAGACGGCTATGACTCGCTGAGGTCTTTCACCGACGCCACGCAAAACAGTGTCTCGGACGCGGCAAGTAGCGGAGGCAACACAGCAGGCGGTGGTACCGGCAGCGCGAACGCTTTCAAGGAGCCGATCATGCTGTTCGCGACGCCGGCGGGTATCGCGATATCAACGCAGAAGTCCGCGCACATAGCAGCGGATCAGATCGTCAATCTGGTGAGCGGCCAGAACACGCACATCGCAACCGGCAAGTCGCTGGTTACGAGTGTGTCGGAGAAGATCAGTCTGTTTGTGCAGAACGCTGGGATGAAGCTCTTTGCCGCAAAAGGCAAGGTTGAGATTCAGGCGCACTCGGACGGCGTCGAATTCACGGCCCAGAAGACCGTGAAAATGCTTTCCGCGACGGAAAAAATCGAAGCCGCAGCCGGCCAGGAAATTCTCTTGACGTCGGGCGGTGCGTATATTCGCCTCAAGGACGGCAATATCGAAATTCACGCACCCGGTAACGTCGACGTCAAGGGCAGTCAGCACGCGTTTAACGGCCCCGCTCAGACGGACTATCCACTGCCACCGCTTCCAACGTCCAAATATGACGCCGCCATGCAGTATCTGTATCACGACAATGAGCCAGTGCAGGGCGCCAAGTACATCGCAACGCTATCGGACAACAGTACGCGAGAAGGTGTATTGGACGCGCAAGGAAAAATGCATCTGGAAAACGTGCCGGTCGGTCCGGTTCAAGTTCAGCTTGGGCCGGACGCGCGACAATTCGCTCGCAAGGACCTGACGAAGAATCCTGAGTTCAAGGGTGAACAACTTTCTGAAAGCGATATCGATTCGCTTCTGGCCAAGCACGGGGGCGCGTAAGGTGAGTTGGAGCCTGGAAGATTTCGAAAAGACGTCTCTTGACGTAGGGCAGTGGTGTTGGGGAACACTGCAAGGCGCTTTCAATGAAAAGCAGACCATCAGTCAGGTCATCACGGATGCTGCCATTGGAATGATTCCGCTCGTGGGCGATGTGACAGCCGCCCGCGACCTTCTCTCTGTCACCATTCACCTGAGCACGGACCCGAGAAAGCGCGAAGAGATCATGGAGTGGGTGCTGCTCGTCATTCTTGTGTTCGCCCTGATACCGGTGGTTGGTGGCGTAATCAAAGGCGTAGGCCGGTTGGCATTGCGCGTTGAAGGTATCGTCGCCAAAGACCATGCGCTCCTTGCGGAAGTCGTTCAATTCCTGAACCGCATGGGCCACGGTGACGCGCCGAAGTGGTTGAAAGCGCTGAACATCGCGCAGTACGAATCTCAGGTCCTCACCAAGCTGAAGGACTTTTGCGCGACCGTCCAGCTCGCCATTCGCAAGTCTCTTGAGGCACGTGTTGGAAAACTGTTGCCCGAAGTCTGGCGCAGCAAAATCGACCAGGTGAGCGCGGGGTTCGCCGCGCTGCAGGACATGGCGGATCGCATGGTCCCCAAGGCGTTGCGGGAATTCGAGGCGAAGCTCAAAACGCTGCAGAACATGGTCTACCGCGGAGAAATTCACGAAATTGCTACAGGCGGCATGCCGAAGGTGCGCCGCGAAGCAGAGGCGTATCTTGAAGAACGACGGCTGGCGCGGGAAATCCGGCGTGGCAAGTTCCCTTCCTCGGAATGCCGCGCTGATAGTGGCGAGGTCGAGGCAATGCTGACCAGCAAGTACGAGCCCAAGATCAAAGCAGGCTGGCCTGATATCCTGAAAGACCGCGGCGAGATTGCCAGCTACGGGAAGAAACCGGTTTTCACGAAGGTCGCAACATTCTCTGGGGAGATTTCTGCGATAGGGTCCGAGGAACTGGCTGGCAAGAAGCTGTATCGAGCCTTCGGCAATCCCTCCAAGCATGCGCCATACCCTGGCGGGAGCAAGGCGGGAGGACGGCAGCCCGCTTTCTGGGGTGTGGGTGAGGTGCCCAAAAGTGCGGAGGAATGGCGGACACGCTCGGCCGTGCTCGACGAGTGGAACGGCAACGGCTTTCTCGCGATCGTGCATCTGCCTGCGGACCTGCCCGCCCATATGGATCTGAAAGCCTGGTCTGGCCAGATTGCCGAGCAGTACGGTGGGAAGGTTTCCACGCAATATCTCGAAGGTGGCGGCCAGCAACTCGTCGTCGATCTCGGGGAACTTGCCGACGAAATTACCGCGGCGGGCGAGATGCTCAAGCGAGGCGAGCTGCCACCGAAAATTTCGAAGAATGGCGTGACCGTCGAGCTTCGGGCGACGAACTGGACGAACATCGAAGACGTCTATGGCTACAGCAAGTTCGACGAAAACGTGCGCGGCGCGGCGCAGACGCGTCGCCTTGGGACGGAAGAAATCCAGACCAAGGTGACCAATAGCAGTGCAACCGCGGCGGCGCGTGCCGCCAATTCAGACAACCGGTAACGGACGACGGGACCACAATGAAGTTGTTCAGCATGCGCGATGAAGCGACGCGCCGTCAGATTTTCTGGCTCCTGAAGAGATTGACAAGCTACAGCCTCTGGGCCAAGAAGCGCGACGACTGGGAAATTTTCACGCGTGCGTATGAAAACGCAGTTAAGACTTGGCCTACCAGTCAGCGTGAACAGATGCCAGCGGATAACCTGCCGCGCATTTATGGCATCCTCAGCGCCTACAACAAGGGCTTGGACGAACTGCGGCGGGGCTACCGTTTCGTCTGGCGCCAAGGGGAAGCGTTCGACCAGGCGCTAACGGACTATCACGTCGTCGCCAAGTACTTTTACCCGGATGGCGACTATTGGGAGCGCGGCATTCAGGAGGCGCCTTACCCGCCCAAGGTTGAAGCGCTGAATCTGCTTATGCGCGGAAGCGAGTATGTGGGCGAGCACGCTGCCTGTGAGGTGCCCGCGGGTGATGATGCGACCGCGCAATTCACAGCGGCCGGCGCGCTGCTCAATCCTGAGGCGTACGTTTTTCGCTTCTATCAACTCGGCTTTCCCGTTTTTCCCGAGCCATTGCCGCCCGTGCCGCAACCTACCGGTGTCGTGATCCGCACGGGCGACACCGTGCCCGTCGATGGCATATGGGAACCGGTCACGATCACCCGCGGGAAAGTGCTTGGCCTTATCCCGGTAGGCGCCACCAGCAGCGAGAATGCGGGCTGCTTTAACTACCTTGTTCAAGGCACGCGTGCGCCTTGCATGACGGGACCTTTCAACGAGAGTCGTGGCTACGCCGAAGACATCGATGTGAGCTGGTGCCTGCTTTGGAAGGATGATCGCTACACGGACGGTTTGATTCCCGACGAGTCCGAATACTTCCTGACGGCGCCGGGGGGCGTGCCCTACATCGAACCGGAACGAGTCTTCCCGGCGGTGAGAACGGGCGAAGTATGCCCGGCCACTGGACATTGGCAAGCGACGGGCCATCCGGAACATCAGGTACATGTTGTCAAAGGTGCGGTCATGCCAGATCTGGTGATAAAGGACTGGTCAGACGCTGGCAAGGTGCACTACGTGGAGTGGACTCTTCTTCGCCAGGACAAAGAGGAGCGCGGAAAACCGAGGATGTCGTGACCCGTCGACTCGTCTTCAACGGCGACGAATCCAACCGGATCGGAGTCGTGTTCGAAGGTGTTGCGGTACACCTCAGTTAAAGGTTGCGGTATGCAGTATTTCGTATCCAGCCCGGGAAAAAATCGCCTCGTTGGCGGCAACATCATGAAGTTTGGGAGCTAACTGAACTGGATGGCTACGCTAGATTTTTCCACGGGCACACTGACGATTGATGCGTCTACGAGCCTCTTTCAACACAAACCGTCACTTGACGACTTGCGGTTGACCGGGGCAACGGAACTGGCGAAGTACGACGAGTGGGAAAGCTATGGCATTAAGACCGTGAAAGTCTGGGGAAGGACTTTTGGCGTGACGGCTCGCTATCGCCACCAAAAGCTCGCAATGGTCGACTTCGTATGGCTAGACGGCGTCGCCAGGAAAACCGACTGGTCGGCAACTGAAGACGATCTCGTGAAGGAAAAGAAGACGCTATCGAAAATGATCGCCTCGGAAGCGCAGCAGCCTTGTGTGTCTTCTACGATCGGCGTGGATACGTTTGTCTTCAAATGGGGAACGCTCACGGTGCGGGCCGATCTGCGCTCAATGGTTGTTACGACCAGCGTTGCGTACACGGGCTTGGAAATAGGCGGGTGACACAACGGTTCGCGAAACAAGATTGAATGCGCGAGAAACCTTAAGCTTTAAAGGCACCATGAAACGATTTCTAATTTTGAACGGCGACAAAACGACAGCTAACGGCGTCGTTCAGGCAGCGCCCACTTCTATTCAATTGAGCGATAAAGACGTCGCTCACGAAGGAGATCCAGTCGCATGCCCGGCTTGCAATACAACTGGGAAAATCCAGTGTGACGGACCGCGCCAGATCATGACCGCGCCGGACGGAAGACACGCCGCATTAAGCGATGATCTATGTATTTGTGGCTGTCATCCGCCACCTCGGTTGCTGGCTTCCCAGCAGATGATGTCCACGGAAGCGTAACAGTGTGGACTCGTTCCGGTTCGCTTGGCGGCAGCTTGTGCTGCTTGCCTGAAATAGGCGGCCCCATGGCTTGTAACCGCATTCGGAGGGCGAGCTATTTTTACCTCTATTCAGATAGCATGGAAATGGGAGGAAATTAATTCCGATTTGACATTTGTTTCTCAATACCTGATTGCGTTAAACGTCCGATTCTTTGTAATATCGCGCGATAGCGCGGGGGCGTAAATTGCATAAATAAGAGGCGGCATGGGTGCTCAGGACATAATCGCGGCAATAACAGGTGGTTTGTTGCAAAGCGACCGGCTGCTGAAACTCGATACGCAACTGGGTACTAACGTCCTCTTGCCGCAGAGGCTGTTGGGCAATTCACGCCTCGGCCGGGATTACGAGTTCACTCTGGACGCGGTTTCAACTAACGCCAATATCGAGCTGAAAACGCTGATCGCCCAGCCGGTCACGCTCTGGATGCAGCAGACCGACCAGTCGTACGCCCCGCATCACGGTTATGTTCATACCGCCCGTCGATTGGGCTCTGATAGCGCGATTACCAGTTATCAGATCGGCTTCGTCTCCTGGATGCATTTTCTGCGTTTCAGAAAAGATGCACGAATCTGGCAGGATAAAGCCGTCGATGAAATTCTCACCGATGTATTTAATATGCATCCGCAGGCGCAGGGTGCATTCCGGTTCTCATTGCGCAATCCTTTGCCGCAGCGCTCGTTCTGCGTGCAGTACGAGGACGACTGGAATTTCTGTCACCGCCTGATGGAAACGGAAGGGCTGTTCGGCTATTTCGAGCAGGCCACTGACGGCAAATCGCACACGCTGGTGATCACCGATGATATCGGCAGCCTGCAACCGCTTTCGCCGCAGGTGGTGAATTTCTACCGCTCGGGCACCAATAGCGAAACCGACGCCTTCGTGCGGTGGAGCGGTACGCGCACGCTGCAAAGCACTACGCTTACTACCCGTACGTTTGACTACAAGGCCCCGTCAGCACCTGCCAATCCCAAGGGCACGACGATCCCGACGCTGACTACTCAGGGCAACCTGCCGCAGCAGGCCGAAGTGTACGAGTACACGGGCGCGTATACGTACGGACAGCAGGACCGCGGCGACCATCTCACGAAGGTGAGGATGGAGGAATGGGAATCGCAAGCGAAGCGTTTCCACGGCGCAGGCGCAGTCCGTCGCATCGACGCAGGCCGCTGGTTCGAGCTGCAAAACCACCCGGAGCACGACACCGGCAGTCAGCAGGACCGACAGTTCGCTGTGGTCGATGTCGAATGGGTCATCGAGAATAACCTGCCGGTCTCCGGTGGCACGACGGACTTCCCGCATAGCCTGAAACAGACAATCGCCGCGGCGCGGGCTCAGCATGGAGCCGATCAGACGCTCGTCGTTAAAGGTAGCGACGGCAGTGAAGGCTTCTTCATGGCGACGGTCGAAGCGCAGCGCAAGGCCATCCCTTTCCGCAGTCCGTTCGAGCACCACAAGCCCGAAATGAGCGTGCAGACCGCAACCGTGGTCGGACCGCAGAGCGAAGAGGTCTTCACGGATTCGTTGAACCGGGTCAAAGTCCGGATGCACTGGGACCGCCTGAATCCTGGCGACGAGAACGCCTCATGCTGGATGCGCGTATCCCAATCGAATGCAGGTGGCGGACACGGTGGCGTCCACGTACCCCGCATCGGTGAAGAGGTGATCGTCTCGTTCCTCGACGGCGACTGCGACAAGCCGCTCGTTACGGGTCGCGTCTATAACGGCGCAAAGACTCCCGACTGGCATTCGAACGGGATTCTCTCGGGCTACAAATCGAAGGAATATCAGGGCAGCGGCTACAACCAGATGGTGATGGACGATGCCACCGGCCAGAACCGGCTGCAGATGTACAGCAGCAGCGCGAACTCGCAGCTTCATCTGGGGTATCTGATCGCGCAGACGGGCAATTCGCGCGGTGCGTACCTCGGCAGCGGCTTCGATCTGAAGTCCGATGCGTATGGTGCGATTCGGGCCGCACAAGGCATGTACGTGTCGACGCATCCAGCGACCGGAATATCAAGCCAGCCCCTCGACGTCCGTGACGCGCGCAGTCAGCTAGTCAATTCCGAGAGCGTGATCGAGTCGCTAAGCCAGGCGAGCGAAACACATCAGGCCGAAAGCCTGAAAGACGGCTACGACTCGCTCAAATCCTTCACGGACGCAACGCAGAACAGCGTTACAGGCGCTGCAAGCAGCGGCGGCAACACAGCCGGCGGCGGCACGGGAAGCGCAAACGCGTTCAAAGAACCGATCATGCTGTTCGCGACGCCATCGGGCATCGCGATGTCGACGCAAAAATCCGCTCACATCGCGGCAACGGAGCACATAAACCTGGTCAGCGGCCAGAGTACGCACATCGCAACTGGCAAATCACTACTCGCAAGCGTCGGCGAAAAAATCAGCCTGTTCGTGCAGAACGCGGGCATGAAACTGTTTGCCGCAAAGGGCAAGGTAGAAATCCAGGCCCAGTCTGACAACATTGAAGTTACCGCCCAAAAAAGTCTGAAGCTGCTGTCGGCGATGGAGAAGGTCGAGGTGGTCGCGAAACAGGACATTCTCCTGACGAGTGGCGGCGCCTACATCCGGATTAAAGACGGAAACATCGAAATTCACGCGCCGGGAAAAATCGATATCAAGGGCAGCAGCCATTCCTTCGCCGGCCCGACCAGTCTTTCGAGCAAACCGCCGACACTCCCTTCCGGCGAAGGCCCATACAACGAGCAGTTCAAGATTCACGACAAACATACTGGCGACCCCGCGCCCTATGTGCGCTACCGCGTCGAGACTGCGGAAGGCAAAGTGTTCGAGGGCATGACCGATGAACAAGGCCTGACCTCGCGCATCATGACAAGCGCGCCAAGCGCGTTGAAAGTTTTCCTCGACACCTGACTCTGGCCGAAGAACACGCGCGCGTCCTATGGATGCGCCTATTCATTTGCCCATTCAAGCAGACCGACACCCATGAGCACTCCGAGCACAAGCCACGCACCCGATGGCAACGGCACCACCAACACGACACCCAACAGTCTCGTGCACGTGCCGCACGATCCGGCGCCCATGCTTTACTTCCGGCCCGAGACCGGCGAGTTCATTCTCGTGCCGGCGGAGGACGTCAGCGGTCTGCAGAGCGAATGCAATCTGCTGCATGACCGGGTCGACAAATTTCACAAGGCCAATGAAAAGCTCGATGTGGTGCTGAAGGCATACGCTGAGGACGTGCAGAACCACATGTCCGATCCGCGTGCCGGGGAGTCGCACAAGGCCGCCGTCGACGATGCGCTAAAAGAACGTGAGACCGCGCACAAGGCGCTCAAAAAGGAGCTGGAGCCACTCAGCAAGTTAGATAGCAAAGACCTCACCATGGTCGAGCTGATCCCTATTCACATCGATGGCGATGGAAAAAAATCCGTCAAGTTCGCCAAGTACAAGCTGCACTACGTACGCTCGAACAAGATCAAACCAGGTTGGCATAAATTCGGTCCGGCCGCCTTCGAAGACATGAAGGGCCGCAAGGAAGAAAAAGAAACGGGCGCGAAAAGCTTCATCAAGAAGAACGCGAACGGCAAATACAAGATTGACGTCGACAAGCTGAAGGAAGGGGTGTTGATCAGCCGCGAGAGCGGCATCAAGTCGCAGTTGTACGAAAAGACAAAGGTGTCATCCGAGATCGTCGAGAAGCACGTGACCGGGACGCTTTTCGCGTGGGCGGAAGAGTGGAACAAGGACCTCACTTATAGCGCCGGCGCGGAAGAACCGGTTGATCGCGGCGAGGGCGAGAAGAAAGAAGCGGAGAAACCTAAGCAGACCGCCTTCGGCAACAACGTCAGCATCGAGGCCAAGGCGCAATTGATGCGATATCTGGCCGGCGCGGGACTGGACACCGAGTGGCAACCGCAAAAGGGCCGTGTGGCCATCAAGGCATCGGCGCAAGCCGAATTCGCCATTGCCGAGGGCAAGGTTTCTGGTGCCTTCTATTATCCGGACATCGCCGGCTGGATGTGGAGCCTGGATGGCGATGACGGCAAGCCGTACCCGCTCGGTGCAGTCCGCTTCAAGTGCGAGCTGGGCTTGTCTGGGATGGTCGGTGCGAGCATGGTCGCGCAGTTGGGTGTGGTTGTCGACTATCGCGATGAAAAGCGTAAGGACTTGGGCCTGTACGGCGCCGCAGTCGATAACCCGACCACCAAGCAACGCGAGATCAAGGTGGGGGGCAAGCCGGTCGATCCAAGCGCCAATGCAGACCTCGACGTGTTTGCCGGTGCACGTGCGGACTTGTCGCTTGAAGGAGCACTCGAGTGGATGGAGCCCGCAAAGACGGGTCCCAGTGGCAAATACAAGCCGTTCGCCAAGGTGGGCGATACGGTCACTGCGATGGCGGGTGCCGGCCTCACCTGCATGCTTGACGTGAGCTACGCGGCTGGCCGTTTCAGAATCAAGGCGAAGGCAGGACTATGCCTTGGCGTAGGAGCAAAAGGCGACATCGAGATCTCGGTCGACGCGCTGCGCATCGCCGAATTTGTCAAATGGTTCTTCTACCAGCTTTATCACGCGAACTTCCAGCGATTGAAGTTCGTCGAGACGACCGCCTTTAACGCCTTCTCGCATATTCAGGTGATGGTCATTCAAGGCATTCAGGATCTGGCCTCGACCGTCGGCCAGGAAGTCGATGAGATAAACAGGCTTTTCACAGACCTCATCGCAGAATACGAGAAAGAGGCGGCACGCGTGGAATTGATGAACCGCGTGCTCGCCAATCCATGGATGCTGCAGTACGCGACGCCCGAAGCGAAGGGCATCATGATTTATCAGTTGACTCGCCATTGGTACGCGGCTGATGGGATCGATATGGCCAACCACAAATACGGTCGCTGGTATGGGAATCGGAAGGACGCTGTCAAGCAGATCCTCAAATGGTCACACACCAAACACGATCTGAACAACGTCGTGCAGCACATCCATCCGCAGGGGCGCTCTGGCGACATTATCGTGCGGCGCCAACAACTAAAGGAATTTCTCGAGATGTCGCTGACGAGTGCTCCGACGGGAGACGCAAAAGAAATTGACGACTACTACGACAGCCTGCAGGCGATGCTGAAAGTCGACCCCACACCAGGCTATGCCGTTGCGCAGGTCGACTCGAGCGATTACCAGTTTCAGGCTGCCGTGGGCAGACACCCGTTCTACGACAACATGCCGGACGTGCGGGTGGTTTGACGACATGCCGCGAAACTCATAGCGGACTGGTTTTTTGCACCGCGCAACGGAAGGTCAAAGTGACAGCCGTGGGTCCTAGTGTGCGCCCGTCCTTGGTCTTGACAACGTAACCGGCCGGTGGCGCCTTGTAGCGGTAAACCGTCATGGCGGTTTCCGCGTTGTCACCTTCCGCGCCGCGAATTACTTTCATGGTTCCGCTCGCGGGTCCCGTGGGATTCCTGGCCGGCGAGTGTTCGTAGTAGTCGGGGGCAAACCAGTCGTTGACCCAGTCGCGGCCGTCGACACCGATATCGTAAAGACCCAAGGCGTTCGGCGGATATTTGCCGACAGGATAAATATATTGCGAAACAGCCGTGTCAGGCGTGTATTTCTGTTCGACAGTATCGACGGAGGGCAGATTGTGATCCGCTTCGTACTTGCCGTTGTTCGTTCCGAAAGTTACCGGCTTGCCACCTGAACGGGCGGCGTATTCCCATTGCGCTTCGGTAGGCAGGTCGATCGGCGCGCCGCTTTGCTTGCNGAGCCACTCGCAATAGTCTTTGGCCATCTGCCAGGGAACGCCGGCCGGGTGATCGGTGGCCTTATATTGTCGGTCGGCTTTGTCTTGCGGCCACGATGGTTTGCCAGTCGCAGCGGTATAGACATCAAGGTCTGCGTACGTGACTTTGTACTTGCCGATCGAAAAACTATCCAGCGTTACGGGGTGAGCAGGTTTGTTCTCTTGTTGCGACGTGAGAGGAAGTTTTTCCGGTGTCACTTGCGCACCGAAGTCCCCCATCGTGAATGTCCCGCCCTTCACAAAAACCATATCCGCAAGCGATTTTTTGACGAGCGCGTTGACTTCGGGAGATTGGCCTGTCTGGCTGCATGCCGGGAAAGAAAATGCGAATACCGTCAGTGGGAGAACTGTAAGATTAACGAGCTTCGGCAATGGCAAATGCATACGATCAAACTCCGGGCGAGTAGTAAATAGATTATAAGTTCGATCTGAATTTTTCGACGTTTTCAATTGCAACAAGTCATGACGCGAAAAGGGAGCACGTCACATCCAGACGCCTATCAGTACTGCGTTTCACTCAGCATTGCGGACGGTAAGCGATTCGATATGAACGATGTTCTTGGGTTCGACCATCGGGACGGAGTAGATCTCGTTTTGACAAAGAAGGCCGCAGCAACTCCCATGGCAGTCTTCAAACAGAAAAACTCGAAAAATCCCAGCTGTCTTGACTCACTGGCGGTTAATGACGAGTATTTGGAGCTCAAGGCGTTCACGATGACAGTAAGACCGAGCGGTAGTTTGCAACTCTATTTCGATACTTCTTATGCTGAGGCCGCTTGTTTTAACTCTATCCGGCTGATCGCGCAGCAAGTTCACCCACTCAGAAACACACAGAGGGCAAACGCGAATTCATTGCCGTAACGGGTGTACGCGGCGGTGAGCCACCCGCGTTCCGATCCCTATGTGCCTCTAAAAAACGCTGCTAACGGTGCAGCTGACGGGTCATACGAAGGAACACCGACGCCCGAAGCGCAGCGACTGTCGTAGTCGATACGAATGCCCCG
>JGI24739J22299_10000345_pt1 | contig 15852 bp, 10 predicted proteins | sample KBSCornC5_FD_22299 | JGI IMG/M metagenome (IMG submission 22299)
ATATATGATAAGTTATTTGCGAATATGATTGAGGATTGGCGGCAAGAACGGGGCCAGCCCAATCTGCCATTCTATTTCGTTCAAATAGCACCTTTTTATTACTGGAACGCCGGTAATGCAGCTTTTCTTAGAGAAGCACAACTACACGTGATGCAAAAAATAACGAGTACCGGCATGGTGGTCACTCAAGATGTGGGAGATGAGTTTGTGGTGCACGCGTCAAAGAAAAAACAGGTCGGAGATCGGCTAGCCTACTGGGCATTATCTCAGACGTACGGTATTCGCAATATCAGTTATTCGGGGCCTATCTACAAATCTTTTGAAATTGACAGCAATAGGGTTAACGTGTTTTTTGATTATGCCCAGTTGGGTTTTAGTTCATTTGGTAAAAAGTTAACAGGATTTCAAGTTGCAGGAGCGGATAAAAAATTCCACGATGCAACGGCTGTTATCAGGAGTGTTGTACGCTCCGGCAAAACGATTCCAATCGTGTCTTTATATTCCGTGGATGTTCCTAAACCCATAGCCGCTCGATACGCTTTTGAAAATTATGTAGAAGGGAGTCTTTACAATACGGCAGGTCTTCCAGCATCTTCATTTAGGACAGACACATGGTAGGTTATGCGTGCATTGGTTAAATCTAAATAACAAAATAACATGAAAAGAAGTCTGACCATATTAATAGCCGTAATAATCCTGGTTGAGCTTAGTGCTGCATTTTCTGCTGGGGATAAGCATAACTTAAAGAAGCATTATGCTAAACAGGGAAGTAAAGGGAAACGAACAGAGTTGCAAGAGAAAAGTGTGAGTAATAGGCAAAGTGAAGAACTGACTACTTCGCGCTTACGCCCACAAGTGGGAGCAATACGCTGGGACGCATGGATTGGCAACTTTGGCAATGGGTTGAAAGAAGTGCGGTCTGTCGGTTTGCAAGTGGAGCGTTCATTAAGTCCTCATTCATATCACTACCGCGCCCCATTTTACAGTATGGTCATTTCAAACGACTCTATTCAGTGTCAGGGGACCTCTCAAAGAATCATGGACCAGGAAATAGCTTATGCCAATCATGCCGGTCTGGATTATTGGGCATTTTGTTGGTATCCATTTCATAGTGGCTTAGATACGGCACGACAATTATATCTGGCGAGCAAACACTCGCGAGATATTAAATGGTGCCTGATTTTAGGGACTAATCCCTTTGATTTAAAGACAGACGCGAAGTGGTTAGTGGCTGAATTCAAAAAGCCGAATTACGAAAAAGTGTTAAATGGCAGGCCATTGTTGTATGTATTTTCTAACCCGGCTATTAAAGGCGGTAGTTTGCAGGATTTAATAGAACTGGCTATTAAAGAAGGCGTAAAGAAGCCTTACATAGCTTTCATGATGCAATCCGATAAGGATTTGGTACAGGCCGATAAATTGAAAGCTGATGCCCTGTCCGCATATATCTCCTGGAAAGGTAAAAACGGTGAACCTTATTTTCCGGTCATTCCTAAAGCAGATTCAACTGGATGGGAAAAATACAAAGATCAAGGCAGAAAGGTAATTCCATGGGTTACGTCTGGACACAATACGAAGCCCCGAATCGATCATCCTGTCTCCTGGACCAAGGTGCCGGCAGATAACTGGGTTCAGGATGGGTCTCCAAATCAAATTGCGCGCCACCTCTCAAATTGTATCAGTTGGGTCAATAAGAACAGTGCCGTCGCTGAAGCAGATTGCATCTTGATTTATGCCTGGAATGAATTTGACGAGGGTGGTTGGATTTGCCCTACGTTAGGTCATAATACCAAGAGACTGGATGCGATAAAAAGAGTTCTAACAACAAATAAATCTCGATAAAATAATATGAAAAGAAATCTAATAACATTGATAACGGGCACAGTCTCGTTTGTACTTATCACCGCTTTTGCTTTATTGGATAAACAAATCATCACGCATGATTTTGAAGTGGCTCAAGAACAATATGCCAAATTGTTGTCCGTATCGACTGACGTGACAAAATCTCCTCGAAGCATTACCCCCAAAGGAGGAACGAGTTATACCACTATTCAGGATTGGACCGGCGGCTTCTGGCCAGGTTGTCTTTGGTATGTATACGATTATACTAAACAGGAAAGCTGGAAGAGTGCGGCCATTAAATGGACAGAGGCATTGGAGAAAAACCAATATAATACTTCCCATCATGATATTGGCTTTATGATGTACTGTAGTTATGGCAATGCTTACCGTATTACTAAAAATCCGACTTATCGTGATATTCTTATACAAAGCGCGAAATCGTTGATCACACGCTTCAATCCCAAAGTAGGCGCTATAAAATCATGGAATGCCTTTAAATCCTGGGATGGCCAGCATACTTATGCCTATCCGGTAATAATCGACAATATGATGAACCTGGAATTGCTGTTTTTTGCTTCGAAAGTTACGGGAGACAATAAGTTCAAGGAGATTGCGATCAAACACGCAGAAACAACATTAAAAAATCATTTCCGGCCTGATTATAGTTCCTATCATGTCGTATGCTATGATCCGGAGACCGGTGCGGTTTTATCCAGAGAAACCGCCCAGGGCTTTTCAGATAATTCTGCCTGGGCAAGGGGCCAAGCGTGGGGACTCTACGGTTTTACGATGGTTTACAGGGAAACTGGTGATAAAAAATTTCTGAATGCAGCGCTTAAAATAGCTGACTATTACATTAATAATCAAAATCTTCCCGCAGACCACGTTCCTTATTGGGACTTCAACGCCGGTCAGCCAGGCTATCAACCAAAGTGGAAATATGATCCTGATCGTTTCAAAGCTATTCCACGGGATGCCTCGGCCGCTGCGGTCGCAAGCTCAGCGCTTATTGAGCTGAGCACTTATGTAAGGGGGGCGAATAGGAAACGGTTATTCAAAATGGCAGAATCGATTTTGGAGAGCTTAAGTAGCGACGTTTATCTGGCTGCGCCAGGCACCAATGGATTGATGCTGCTTAAACATAATGTTGGAAGCCTGCCGAATAATGGCGAAGTAGATGTTCCTCTTGTGTATGCGGATTATTATTTTCTTGAAGCACTGCTTCGTTACCAAAGGGTTTCTAATCATGAAAAGCCCGTTGCCGAGTAACGCCTGTTTTTCATAAGGCAATACTGTTTATTTTATTGGGTTAAATATGATAGCCAGTGTATTGTGTGGGCTCTTACTGGGTCCGCACAATACTAAAAACAGAACTAAGCCCCTGAGAGCACATTGATTATTTATGGAATAGCTACTTGTAACCATGTACCGTATAAAAATTATACCTGACAGCCATTTAACGAAACTTCAGCAGATCGTTAATGCCTTTATTGACGATATCGATTCGAACGGTTTAAAAGGGGGGAGCAAACTGCCTTCTATTAATCAGTTCGCTAAAGAAAACCGCGTGGGGCGGGATACGATCGAGAAAGCTTACAAAGAGTTGAAAAGAAAGGGCTATGTCCGTGCATATCCTTCTCTGGGATACTTCGTGCGGGAGAGCGACAACAGTAAGCTACGAATATTACTGCTGTTCAACAAACTAAGCTCGTTTAAAAAGATTATTTATTACAGCTTTTTGGAGGAGCTTGGTGGTAAGGCGAAGGTAGACTTGCAAATTCATCATTATAATCCGCAGTTGTTGAAGGAGATACTGGAACAGAGTACCGGGAAATATGATTACTATGTGATCATGCCCCATTTTTTCGCCGACGCGGATATAGACGAATGCCTGGGCATTTGCAAAACAATACTTCCGCATGAACTTATTTTGCTGGACAAGAACCTGCCCCAGTTAGGGCAAGTGCATAAAGGGGTTTATCAGGATTTTAAGCAAGATGTCTATGAGGCTTTGTTGACCTGCACATCACTAACTTGTAAATACGACAGCATCACATTGATTTTCCCTAATGGGGCTCACCATCCGGAAGAAATTATTGAAGGGGTAGCGTCCTTTAGCAGAAAGCAAGAAATGGATTTTCATTTCACCGACTCCGTAGAAAAGTTGCAAAAACAAACGCTTTACATCGTCATCGAAGAGGAAGATCTGGCCAAACTGATCAAAAAGGTCCGACAGTCAGGCCTGGTGTTAGGACAGGATATCGGTGTTATTTCGTTCAACGAAACCGTGATGAAAGAACTATTGGATATCAGTGTCATTAGTACGGATTTTGACAGGATGGGGCGTACAGCGGCTCAACTTGTATTGGGAAATAAAAGTGAACAATTCAGAAACCCTTTTAAAGTGATCCTTCGCGGATCTTTATGACATTAAGGATATTAACTTTCATAGCTGTCATAACAGTTTGATGATATAAAGCAGGTAATTTGGGTATAATAATTCATCATCAGTAATTGGTTGATGGCGTGGTGGTTCTGGAGATTAAGTTCTCAGAATAACCATCGCTAAGATCCTATAAAATAGTTATTTACTTTGTTTTGGAGAAAGAAAAAATCTATTTTTTTCTTATCTTGGTATAACCAATTTAAGCAATGAATTCCCCTAAAGTGCTATCAGATCAGGAGTTGTTGGGCCGCTTAGACTCAGGGGATCATGCTGCTTTCACCGAACTTTATAACAGATATTGGGAAAAATTACTGCTGATTGCCTGGAACCATACGAACGATAAAAGCACTGCTGAGGATATTGTCCATGAAGTATTTATTTCCCTTTGGAAAAAGAAGTTCGATTTTGAAATTGAAAATGTAGGTGGTTATTTGGCTACTAAGGTCAAGTTTGTCATTTTTGAAAATTATAGAAAACAGCAACGCAGGATCAGGCTGGCTCAGCAAAATTTAGTAATTGAAGAGGTATCCCGTGACGAACAGAAAATGGACGCCCTATTCCTGAGCGAGTATATAAACGGCATTGTGGAGGAACTCCCGGAGAAATGTAAGCTTGTTTTTCATTATAGCCGGGAGAAGGGAATGAAAAACAAGGAAATAGCGCAAGCTATGAATATTTCCGAAAAGGGCGTAGAAGCGAATTTGACCAGAGCGCTCAAAATTATCAAAGACAGAATACGGTCTGCATTTCCTATAACCTTGATGCTAATCCTATCCTTCCTTTTTGAAGCATAGCCCAACTATGCAATGGCCATTCTTTGCCTAATAAATTTTTAATATGAATATAGGGTAATTACCTTTTCATCACATCATGTCTGTATAAACCAACAATCAACGTGCAAGATCAAAAATTCAATGACCTGTTGTCCAGGTATCTTAATGATACTATCACTCCTGAAGAAAAGCAGGAGTTAATGGAATTATACCGTTCAATTGGTTTTAATAATTCGGAATATCCGGACAACCGGAATAGTGTTCGTAAAAGAATACTAAAAAGGTTGAAGGAGGAAATCAAGCCGCCAAAAACGGGCCCCTTATCTATAGAGGCCTGGAGATTGATAGCCGCCTCGGTTGCTATTTTTATGATATCAGCTTTGATATTCCAACGTCTGTCTGCGCCGCCTGGTCGGGTTGCTGCAAATATCCATACACAAATGCCAATCGTACCAGGCGCCAATACGGCTACTTTGACACTCGGCAGTGGTAAAAAAATTACTTTAAATACTGCAAAAAGTGGCATGATCGCCGTAATTGGCAGGACCGCAATTGTTAAAAACGCCGGCGGCCAAATCACTTACGATGTTGCGGCAGATGATAAAACATCACCTGTAGAGTACAATACCGTGTCCACGCCCAGGGGAGGGCAGTTTAAAGTCAGTTTGCCAGATGGTACGAATGTCTGGCTGAATGCCGCATCCTCGCTGACATATCCCAGTGCATTTCGTGGTAACGACAGGGAAGTCTCTTTAACTGGTGAAGCTTATTTCGAAGTCGCTAAAAATATACATCAGCCGTTTATCGTAACAGCAAATTATACTCAGGTAAGGGTGCTTGGTACACATTTTAATGTAATGGCCTATAAGGACGAAGCCCGGGTAGCGACCACACTCCTGGAAGGTTCAGTCATCCTGCGAAGTGGAAATGCAGACAGAAAACTCGTTCCCGGTCAACAAGGCTTAGCCGGACAAGTTGGAGAAAAAATCGACATTCAGCAGGTAGATACGAATTATGTTATCGCCTGGAAAAATGGATATTTCTCTTTTAAGAATGAAGGGATAAAAACGGTAATGAATAAGATTGGCCGCTGGTATAATGTGGATATTGAATATAAAGGTACGCCGACCGATGACGTAATGGGAGGTTCAGTCTCCCGTACTGCAAATATTAAAGAGTTATTAGGCTATCTTGAATTAACAGATTTAGCAAAATTTAAAATAGAAGGGAGGAAAATCGTAGTCATATGTAAATAATTACCCATTACGATTTATCAGAATTAAAAACCAGGAACGTTCCTGCGCTCCTGGTTTAGCAGCGGTGGGCGCTGCATCAGGTAAATCGACACTATTGTTTAAGCCGAGTACAATAAACCTAACATTCAAATGTATAAAAATTTCACCAATTTTTTGTGCAGGTCTTTGTCGTGCACAAAACCTAAAAACTTCCTTAAGTTGAAATTAACTGTTTTACTCTGTGCGTTCGCTTTTATTCAGGTCTCTGCAGCATCTTTTGGGCAAGCGATCACTTTAAATGTGAAAAACCTGCCCTTCGAACAGTTGTTGGCTAACCTTAGCCAGCAATCCGGATATCATTTTTTATATAGAAAAAAAATAATAGAGCGAAGTAAGCCTGTTAGCGTTGTACTTAAGGAAGTTTCGCTGGAAGAAGCACTGAAGAAATGCTTTGCAGAAGAACCGTTTACTTATGTCATCAAAAGCAATAATGTCATTATTGTGGATAAACCCGCTATCGTTGAGACGGTGCCGGTTGCCAATTCGCCGCAAAAAAAAGTTGACGTAAGCGGCACGGTTACGGATGAAAAAAATCAACCTATGCCAGGAGTAAGTGTAGGTATCAAAGGTACTTTGCGCGGCGCCATTACTGATAAAGATGGTAAGTTTGTCATAACAGGTGTAAACGAAGATGCTGTATTGGTTTTTACTTTCGTTGGTTATAGTAAAAGGGAAGTTCAGTTAGGGGGACAGACGAGTATTAATGTTTCTTTGAGCCCACGGGACGGCAACCTGAACGAGGTGGTTGTAGTGGCTTACGGAACTCAGGCCAAGAAAGATCTTACCGGGGCCATTTCGACGGCAAAGAGTGAAGAATTGACTGCGGCCCCGGTAGCAAGTACCACAAATACACTTGCCGGACGTTTACCAGGATTAATCTCTAAACAAGAGGGCGGACAGCCGGGTTATGATGCTGCTAGCCTGAGTATTCGCGGCTTCGGAAGCGCCCTGGTTATTATTGATGGTGTTGAATCGAACATTAATAACATTGACCCCAACCAGATTGAAACCATCTCCATATTAAAGGATGCGTCGGCAGCTATCTATGGTGCGCGGGCTGGCAACGGTGTAGTATTGATCACGACCAAAAGAGGCAATAGCGGAAAGCCAGTATTTACTTATACAGGCTCTTATACATTGCAGGGGATAACGCAAATGCCCAAACCGGTAAGCGCCGGGCAGTATGCGGAACTGAAATCGGAGGCTTGGTTACAATCTGGTCAGCCGGCATCTAACGTGCCTTTTACCGAGGAGCAAATACAAAAGTATTATCAAGGTACAGATCCTAATTACCCTAACACAGATTGGTATAGTATTCTTGTGCGTAACTGGGCACCACAATATGAAAATAATATTTCTGTGCGGGGAGGAAGTGAGAAAATTAAATATTACGGCTTTCTGGGCTATCTAAACCAGCAGAGCATGTGGCGAATGAATGGTGGGAAATATCAACGTTATAATCTGCAATCCAATATTGATGCACAGATCAATAGCAATCTTACTATGCAGTTTGATTTATCCTCTGTGGTTGAAGCAAGGGACAATCCCAATCGCCCGCAGGGTGCCGGTAGCAATAACGTATGGCAGGACTTTTGGAACACTCTTCCAATTTATCCGGCAATTTTGCCGGATCCCACTAAAGTGTCTTATGCCAATGGTTCCGGAACGGGTGGTGCACATGTGACGACGAATAGTGATATCAGTGGCTATGATAATCTGAATAGCCAAAATCTGAAAGGTACTTTGGCGTTAGTCTATAAAACGCCGTTTATCAAAGGGCTTTCTGCCAAAGCCCTGATTAATTACCTGCAAGATTATAACTATGAAAGGAGTTTTTCCAAACCCGTAAAATTTTACACCTACGATTATGCCGCCAATACTTATACACAGGCCGGCTCGTTGAACGCTGCAGCAGCATTAGCGATAACCAACAGCCGTTCGCAGGTGATTACAGGGCAGGCATCTCTGAGTTATGACAACACCTTTCACAATAACGACCACCATGTGCAGGCGCTGGCATTATACGAAGCCATTAATTATGGTACTTCTTACGAATCGGCTGGCCGCACGAATTTTTTGACAGCTGCGATAGACCAGCTGTTTGCAGGTAATTCCGCTTACCAAACGGCCAACGGATCAGCTACTCAAGCAGGGCGTCAAAGCTTTGTCGGCAGGGTTAATTACTCTTACCTGGGACGCTATTTGTTTGAATCCACGATTCGTGCCGACGCCTCCTCTGTTTTTCCTCCCGGTAAACAGTGGGGATATTTTCCAAGTGTTTCACTGGGTTGGATAGTATCCGGTGAAAAGTTTATGGACAAATATACCGGTACGATTGACGAACTGAAGATCAGAACCAGTTACGGACAGTCGGGACTCGATAACGTAGGCAATTATCAGTATTTAACCGGTTACCAGTTCGGCGGTACATACCTAATCGGCGCTAATCCGCAGCCAGGACTGATCAGCTCAGGATTAGCTAATCCGGACCTAACTTGGGAACGTATTAAGACCTATAACATTGGTGTCGATTTTTCTTTATGGAAGCGAAAGCTGTACGGCACAGCGGAAGGCTTTTTTCGGGAGTTGACCGGTATACCGGCTACCCTGGTAACTACTTTGCCGTCTACTTTCGGTGCCACTTTACCGCCGGTAAATATCAATAGCTTAAATAATCGTGGTTTCGAATTACAAGTGGGAACTGCTGGCCATGCCCAGGATTTTTCGTGGAATATTGCGGCAAATGTTTCTTGGTCTCGCGCGAAATGGCAACATTACGAAGAGCCAGATTATACCGACCAGGATCAGCGCAGGATTTCTCAACAATCCGGTCATTGGACCGACCTAATCTACGGTTATAAATCAGATGGGCTTTTTACATCTCAGGCAGAGATTAATGCCTTGAAATTCGATCAGGATGGTCAGCACAATTCAACCCTGCGGCCTGGTGATATTAAATATGTAGATGTCAACGGTGACGGCGTCCTGAATTATAAAGATGAGGTCAATATAGGCATGGGCACCGTGCCTCATTGGATGGAAGGATTAAATGCGAGTTTGAAATATAAGGATTTTGATATGGCCATGCTTTGGCAGGGAGCCATGGGATTCTATACTAATGTTAATCTGTTGGCAGGCTCATTGACATATCCCAGTCAGGTTTATCAGCTCCGGTGGACACAGCAAAATGACAATCCCAATGCCTTAATTCCGCGTCTGGGGGGAGCTGCGACTAATGGGCTTTCCTCTGATTACTATTATCGTAATGCTAGCTATGCAAGGTTGAAATCTTTGGCCATTGGATATACACTGCCTAAGAAGATAATGCAGAAGGCGGGTTTTAGTCAACTACGTTTATATCTCGCAGGTACGAATTTACTTACGTTCAGTGGTATAAGTAAATATGGTTTCGATCCCGAAGCGCCGTCGGGCCAGGCCGGTCGTTATTATCCGCAGCAAAGGACTTTATCACTGGGATTGAACGCATCCTTTTAACTAATTTGATTCATTGATTATGAAAAAGATATATTTAAGCCTGGTTCTTCTTTTAATACTGGGCACCTCGTGCAAAAAAGTTCTTGATAAACAGCCTTTAAATATAATTTCGGATAATGCGGTGTGGACTGATCCAACTTTGATCGACTCCTACCTTACTCAGGTTTACTCAGAAATGATCACTTTCACGAATGATGCGACCAACAGTCAAAGTTGGGTTGCCGGTGATATGTGGTTCGATATGTTTAATGTCAATGAACTTTCTGATGAGTCCAAGGCTCTTTGGGTTGATGAAGGCTACGGTTATAAGTTCGGCAACCTGAAAGTACAAGGGGGCTTACTCGAATGGTGGCCATATAATACCATTCGGGAATTGAACGATTTTATAGCTCGTGTTCCTGCTTCGACCCTCGATCCGACGCTCAAAAAACAGCGTTTGGCAGAAGCCCGTTTCCTGAGAGCTTTCTGTTATTTCGGTATGGTCAAACGTTATGGCGGAGTTCCTTTGATCACGGTTCCGCAGAGTGCAAATGATGATCCGTCCTCGCTCTATCCGACACGCACTAAAGAAGAAGATATTTATAAATTCATTATCTCCGAACTTGACGCGGCAAGCAATGATCTGGCAACAAGTTATTCTTCAAATAATTTAGGCCGCCCGACAAAATATGCCGCATTAGCGTTGGAATGTCGTGCTGCCCTTTATGCTGGAAGCATTGCGCAGTATGGCACGGTTCTCCTAAACGGGGTCGTCGGCATTAATCAGGCCAATACCAATATCTACTATCAAAAAGCCTATGATGTAGCAAGCGCTATAATTTCAAGTGGCGCCTATTCTCTTTACAACAAAATTCCCGGTGATAAGACAAAGAACTATCGTCAGCTATTTTTGGATAAGGATAATCCAGAGGTTATTTTCTCCAAACGGCATAATGCGATTGATCCACGCACCGGCGGAGCAGGATGGGCCTATGATTTTTTCCAGTCACCAGCACCACAGGCATGGGGTGGGGGTAACCAGGATGCGCCTTATCTCGAAATGGTGGAAGAGTACGAAAATGTCGATGGTACATCCGGCGCGTATGATCGGACTGCCATTCAGCAAGGCTTACATACCACCGACGATCTTTTTGCAAAAAAAGATCCCAGGTTCGCCGCTACAATATATACACAGAATACAATTTGGAAGGGGGCACTATTGCAGGTGTATAAAGGTGTTTTGGATGCAAATGGTAATGTGGTTAACGGAGGATCATATAATGGTATTTTGGCTACCGGTGCTAACTATTATGCAGCCGTGGGGTCCAATACGGGATTTGGTGTGCTGAAATATCTCAATGAAGGCTCCGGTGCTGATTTTACCTGGGGCACTTCTTCACAAGATTATATTGTACTTCGTTACGGCGAAGTTTTGCTTAACTATGCCGAAGCTGCATTTGAACTGAATAAGCCGACGGATGCGCTTAACGCTATTAATCAGATCAGAGCGCGGGCAGGTATGCCCTTGTTGACATCCATTACCCGTGATCAAATCCGGCACGAGCGAAAGATTGAACTGGCTTTTGAAGGGCATCGTTACTGGGATTTAAGAAGATGGCGTTTAGCAGTGACACAATTGTCTAAACCGAATTCTGGCCTCCAATATATTCTTGATTCGCAAACCAAAAAGTTCAAAATCCTGGTACTGAATCAAGTAGACGGTACGGTTGCTCAACCTGCATTTTATCCGCAGAACTATTACTTTCCGATAACATTAACGCGTACCGCTAATAACAAAAATTTGGTTGAAAACCCCGGTTATTAATTTAAAACCCTAAATGTCTTTTATTAAATCAGCGTCCGCAGCATTACCTGCCGACGCAATAAATGTGCAATGACTTTTTCAAACTATCTTAAATACGACTACTATGAAAATTAAAAAAACAGGTCTGTTAGCGTTATGCTTTTTATTAATGTCTGCCGCTGTATTCGCGCAAAAAAAAACAGAAACACCCGATAATTATCAGGTGGCTGCCTATTATTTCCCCGATTATCATTTAGATGAAAGAAATCAAAACTATAGAGGGAAAGGATGGACAGAATGGAAATTGGTTAAGGAAGCCCGACCGCGATTCAAAGGTCACTATCAGCCTAATGTTCCTTTGTGGGGATATACCGACGAAGCAGATCCGACACAAATGGCACAGAAAATCGCCGCCGCATCTTCACACCATATTGATGCATTCATTTTTGACTGGTACTATTACAATGACGGACCTTTCTTGCAAAGAGGGCTTGAAGATGGCTTTATGAAGGCATCGAATAATCATTTAATGAAGTTTGGCTTGATGTGGGCTAACCACGATTGGCTCGATCTGCATCCTGCGACGGCAGGGAAGCCAATGAAATTAATGTATCCTGGTAAAATATCACCGGAAACCTGGGATAAGATGACCGATATGATCATTGCAAAGTATTTTCGTCACCCTTCCTATTGGAAAATTGATGGATGCCCATATTTTTCGGTGTATGATCTCAGTAAGTTTTTGGCCAGTTTCGGAACTATTGATGAAGCTGCAAAAGCCATTGCTGCATTTCGTGAGAAGACCCGGAAAGCAGGATTCAAGGATTTGCATATCAATGCAGTAGTGTGGGGTACCACCGTTTTGCCGAGCGAAAAAAACGTGGTTTCTCCCGAAACAGTAGTGAAAAGACTGAAATTTAACTCAGTGACCGACTATGTATGGATTCATCACGTCTCGTTAAATCATTATCCTGGCAGTTCTTACGATTCGGTAAAAACTGAATATTTTAAATATGCTCAGAAGGCAACTAAGATGTTTGACGTACCTTATTACCCCAACGTCTCAATGGGATGGGATTCTTCTCCGCGGACCAATCAGAAAGAAGCCTGGGGCCAAATCAACGAGTACCCGTATACGCCAATCATCTTAAATAATACCCCTGCTGCTTTTAAGCAGGCTTTAGTTGATGCCAAGCGATTGATGGATAGCCAACCTGCCGGCCAGAAAATTTTGACAATTAACTCGTGGAATGAATGGACAGAGGGGAGCTACCTGGAGCCTGACACAAGAAATAAAATGGCTTACCTCGATGCGATAAAAGCAGTTTTTGGACCAACCGAAAAGTAAGTCTATTGGCAGAAAACGAGAAGTCTGAAGGCCGTATTTGTAGATACTAAATTGTCTGCACTGAGGCAAATTACAGCTTTTTACCGCCAGTTTAACGATTGCTGCGTTGTCAAATTAGCCCGTTGATTATTATGAAGCTAAGTCAACCTCAATGATTCAATAGAAGTATCAAATTTATCTTAACCAGCAGCGTAGCCGATAACAGACTGCACAATTAAAAAAATAACTATGAATTTCAGAACAGTATTATTAATGTTTGCCAGTATTTTGTTCACGCTTTTTGCCAATGCCCAATTGGTTAAATATGCCGATGGTCGACCGTATGCAACTATGCGAGTCTCGTGTAATGATGTAGGGGTGGTCTTGCGTCATGGTAACGGGCCCGATAGTTGTGATACTTATGGAGCCAGGGAAGCAATTGTAAATAAAGTAAACGGTAAGTATTACCTGTTTTATGATGGTGCGGGCAGTACAGGTTGGCTGGCTTGTCAGGCGGTAAGCACGGACCTGATTCACTGGAAGAAGAGGGGACCATCCTTGCATCTAGGGAAAGAGCCTGCTCCGGATAGCAAAAGTGCCTCTTCACCTTGGGTTATCCTGGACCATGGCACCTGGCATATGTTCTATCTGGGTACGCCTAATACAACGCCGGCTCCAGACAGAGTACCTTCATTTCCTTATCTAACCATGAAGGCGAAATCGAAGTCTATTAAAGGTCCTTGGATCAAGCAATATGATGTGCGACCTTTTGCAGAAAATAAGCACTCCTTTTACACTGTTACAAGTAGCCCCGGTTTTATAGTAAAATACAAGAATAAATTTCTTCAATTTTTCAGCGGCGCTACCCAAGACAGTTTAGGAATACGGCGAACTCTGGGTCTTGCAACGACAACAAACCTTGACAGTACGTGGAACATTCGTCAAAAGCCCCTATTCCCTCTATCAGAACAAGTAGAGAACTCATCAATTTACTATAATGAATCATCGAAAACATGGTATCTGTTTACTAACCATATTGGCCTTGGCACAGATAAAATCGAATATACTGATGCAATCTGGGTGTATTGGTCAAAAGACATCTTAAACTGGGATAGCAACAATAAAGCCATTGTTCTTGATAAAAGAAACTGTACCTGGGCGAAAGGAGCCATTGGTATGCCAACGGTTATCAAATATGGAAATAAACTAGCCATGTTATATGACGCTGTGCCGGGGAACGGTACGAGTCATATGGGGCGTGACATTGGTTTAGCCTGGATTGATCTGCCAATACGGATCGAAAAAATTAAAAATTAAGGTATTTGAAATGTGGGAAATGAAGGCGGAAGAGTTATACGAGTTTATCAATATAAATGATTTTTCATCGACTCCTAAATATTTGCAGTTAACAAATTCCATTATAGCTGCGATTGAAAGTGGTCGGATGGAAAGAAATTGCTTGTTACCGTCAATAAATGAGATCAGTTTCAAATTCGACATCGGACGAGACACGGTTGAACGCGGTTATCGGCATTTGCGGAAGCTGGGGATTATATATTCGGTCCCCGGAAAAGGTTATTATACTTCCAATATCGATTTCCGGCAAAAAATAAAAGTGTTCCTACTGTTCAACAAACTTAGTGCACACAAGAAGATTATCTATGAATCTTTAGTTGAAACACTTGGTGCTGATACTGGTATAGATCTGTATGTTTATAATAATGATGCATATCTCTTCAAAAAAATACTCGCGAACATTAAAGATGATTATACCCATTATGTGATCATTCCGCATTGCGCAGACGGTGAAGAGCATGTAGTTGAATTGATCAATCAGATTCCGAAAGAAAAACTGCTGCTATTAGATAAGTTGCTTTCAGGCGTGAACGGGGATTACAAGGCGGTGTATGAAAATTTTGGGAAGGACATTTATGGTGCTCTTAAAAACGCATTACCCGAATTGGCTAAGTATGATACATTGAAACTGGTCTTTCCCTCTCTAAGCTGTTTCCCCAAAGAAATCGTTGTTGGATTTAGGCAATTTTGCCAGCAATATGCTTTTACACATGATGTAATAGATGACGTTACAAAATGTGTTTTGTCTAAAGGAGAGGTCTATATTTCCCTCACGGAAGATGATTTGGTGTTATTGCTGCAGAAAGTTACCACCTCTGAATTGAATATCGGAATTGATATTGGAGTAATCTCATACAATGAAACACCAATTAAGAAAATTTTATTGAATGGGATCACTACCATTTCAACGGATTTTCAGAAGATGGGCCAAGTGGCTGCAAATATGATTATCCAAAATAGACATGAGCAAGTTGAGATACCTTTTTACTATATCAAGCGGGCATCACTTTAACGCTTATTTTATTCTTGAGGTAAGGAGAGTTGTGAGTGCGACATGAAATAGTATTGCTTTTTTTGTGGTTTTAACATATTTCATGTACATATCCGAAAGACCAGAAATGTAACAATAGAATAGCAGAATGTGCTATATAAATTATCAAACGCATTATCGCAGATCATGACCAAACTGTTCATAACAGCTAACTGCGCTCAGCCCGGTAAATTAGTAGGAATAAACAAATTATAACCCTCTTGGCGATTGAGAACCAACCTTGATTGTCAAGGACCAAGTCAAATAAGCTTATTTTCAGATGAACAGAGTTGCATTCAAAATGAAACTGCATAAAGATTGTGCCCAGGAATACAAAAAGAGACATGATGAGGTTTGGCCGGATTTGGCCAAAATGTTGAACAGGGCGGGTATACGGGATTATTCCATATTCTTAGATCAAGAGACTAATATATTATTTGCGATTCTCAAGATCATAGATACAAAAGAATTGGAAACGTTGCCGGCGTTGGCCGTCATGCAGGAG
>JGI24739J22299_10000346_pt1 | contig 15843 bp, 16 predicted proteins | sample KBSCornC5_FD_22299 | JGI IMG/M metagenome (IMG submission 22299)
AAGGGCTACTTCAAGGCATACGCCGAACGCCAGAACAAGAACAACCCTGCATAGCCAATAAATACTCCGTAAGTTCGACGGAGTATTTTTATGTCACAGTTNGGCAGTCTCTACGCCAGCCTTTCACTTGAGAGCGCATCATTCTTGAGCGGCATGAAGAAGGCCGCAGATGAAAGCACCAANACATCGCGCATCATTCAAGGCTCGATGGACAAAGCCAGCTTCGCAGTCAAAGGTCTCGCTGCCGCCGTCGGCGTCGATATGCTTGTTGGCCTTACTCAGAACGCGCTCGATTTCAGCGATGCCATCGCGGACATGTCAGATCGAACCGGCGTTTCAACCAAGATGATCCAAGAGTTCCGATATGCTGCCCAGATGGCAGGTTCGGACTTCGAGACTGCCGATGCTGGCTTGGAAAAGTTCTCAAAGACCGTTGGTGACGCGGCGAATGGCAATGAAGCAGCGATCAAGAAGCTGAACGAATACGGCGTCACCACTCTTGAAGTNGATAAGGCGGTGAAGCAAGCCGCCGACAGCATCAAGAAGATGGATAATCCGACCAAGCAGATGTCTGCCACGATGGACCTGTTTGGTAAAAAGGCGGGGACGCTGACGCAGACACTCGCTGGCGGCTCCGAAGGTCTGGAACTCCAAGCAAGGGCTGCTCGCGATCTGGGCATCGTGCTGGAAGACGGCATTATCCGCAACGCGGGTCAGGCGAACGATCAGCTTGATACCATGAAGATGATCCTCAGCGCCCAAATGGCAGCGAATATCTCTGCTAATGCGGGCGCAATCGCGGGATTTGCCAGCGGCATTTCGAGCGTCACATCGGCACTCATGAAGTTTTGGGCACAGAACCCCAGGACTGCAATGGGGATCATGGGCGCGATNGCCGGTGGTCTGGCTTCCGGTCCGTGGGGTGCCGCCGCTGGCGCTGCTGGCGGCGTCTATCTTGGTGGNAAGATGGATCAGGCCATGCAGGACAGCAACATGGACCTGCGCTTTCGCCAGCAGAAGATGCACGAAGCAAGGCGGAAATATTATGATGCCAAGGCAGCGGGCAGCACTGATATTGGCATCGGCACAGTCAGGCATGACACTCAGGGCTTGTTGAAAGAATGGCAGCGACAAGTCGGTCTGCTCAACAAAGCGGTCGCTGCCGCAAAGACAGGTAATGCTGGTCATGGCACTGCGCTTCCTACGCCAACGCCAAAGCCTACACCCGCTAAGTCCGGTCCAACGGCAGCAGAACTAGCGCAGAAGGAGGCTGATCGCCTAGTCGCATATCAAGCTGACGTTGCCCGCGCCAATGCCGACTTGGCCCGCGCTTCTTACATTGATCATGGCGACTACGCGCAGGGCTATGCTTTAGAGCGCGAAGCCATCGACAAGGAATTAGCGCAGCGCAAGCAGGAAATCCTCAATGATGTAAAGACGCAGCAGAACACCAGCGGCAAATACACTGAGGAAGAGGCGAACAGCCTCATTCAGTTACAAGAGAAGATCGCGCTCGCAGAAAAGAGCCAGATTAACAACGAGGAAGCTGTCCGCGTTGAAGCTGAACTGCTCAAGAGCAAGGAAGCTGAACTATCCGATCAACTCGACATGCTGGGCATAGTTGGCGAGATGGCCAAAACAGCGCGCCAGCGCCGTGAGATTGAACTTCGCACGCTCGAACTGCAAAAGAAGCGCGAAAAGCTGGAACTTGAAGCTGTTCTGTCAGCAACCAGCACGGCTTCACCGGAAGAACGCGCAACAGCGCAGCGCAGGCTTGATGATCTGGACGCCAAATATGGGGCGCTGTCCGATAATGCGATCAAGAACACCATGGGACCGCTGGAAAGCTATCTCGACAGCCTGCCCGGCAGTGCAGCAGAGGTGCAGGAAGCTCTTGAGGCCATCGGCACGGAAGGATTGCAGTCAATCAGCGGCGGCTTGGCTGACGCCATCGTGAACGCGAAAAGCTTTGGTGATGTGTTCCTAGAGGTGGGGAAAAAGATTCTCGCCACCATCGCGGAAATCATCATCCAGCAAGCGTTTATCAAGCCCATCGGCGGCCTGCTCAGCGGGGCGTTGTCGGGGGTCGGCGGCATGGGCGGCGGCGGTAGTGGCGGGATCATGATGGGCGGCGCTTATAACAATTATGTCGGCGGTATCGGCGCGCACGCGAATGGCGGGCATGTCTCGACATCGGGTCTCAAGCTGGTCGGGGAACGCGGTCCGGAACTGGTGGAATTGAACGGCGGCAGCAAGGTCATCCCCAATAACATATTGTCATCGCTCGGCGGCAATCAAGGCAATCTCACCATCAATGTCGATGCCCGCGAGAGCCAGAACGAAGCCCGGACGCAGGAATTGGTCATGAACGGCATCCTGCAGGCCATGCCGATGATCAAGACGCAGGCCAATGATTACACGTTGAAGCAGCTTAACCGGTCGAGGCTGTAAGCCGCCCGACAGCACGCGACCACTTGTTGACGCCGAAGACAGCGGTGCGGCAAGCCAGTTGCGGTCGTACATCCGCGCTCGACGCAATGGGTGTAAAACAGGACTCTTCTGGTTCGTTCAACTATGATAAGATGCACTATCACCCGGTTCTAGTCGCAAGCATCCCGTGACTGAGAGACCTTTGCGCTCCCGCTTGCTGACGCGGAGTTCATCATGATTACCGATACTAAAAACAAGGCCGGACCTGCCGAATGGGCAGACTATGTCTTCCGCGCTGCTGCTGGAATAGCCAATGCCGGATCGATCTTCGGCTATGAGAAAATCGTCGCTGCCCGGATTTGGCTGGCCGGACGCCACGGGCGTCCGCTGGCAAGCGCTGCGGACCACAAGCTGGACGATCAGCCCTGGTGGAGCCGGGGGAGGAGAGATGAACTCGCTACTGCTCTTGACGAATGGGAGAACGAGGGCGGTGGCATCTCGAGGTAAGGCGAGCGAAGAGCCCACACGGCTGTACTGTCTGGTAAGCGAGAACATTTTCAGTGCGGGGTCTTTCGCGCGGCTTTACACCGTGTCAGCCTGTCGCGCTATCGCCAGCTCAATCGCCCTGATGAATTGATCACCATATTGCTGCGTGGTCACATAATCCTGTTCATGCTCCCCGAGGACATGACCTTGCCCGAATGTTTGTTTGAGGCGTATCAGAATGTCGGGCTGCTCTTCTGCGATATGACGGATCAAGGCCCGTAATATGCGTTCATGGGCAAGTACCCGGCGTTCCAGATCAGTATTTTCAATATTCATAGCGATGACATTCCTTTGGTCACACTTCTGCGAAGCGCTTTGTAATGCAGCCTTCTGCCGAACCACGTATTTTGAACGGGGTTCTGCTGCAGCGTTTCGTTCGTTAGCCATTCCTACTTCTTCGGCTGCCGATCGAAAGGCGCTAAAGCGCCTTTGACCTCCTTGCGCATCAGACATATTCCACATCCATTTGAGTAGAGTTACAATTTCGGAGCCGGACACCGCTGAACCTCGATTTCGTTCTGCGGACCGGACAAGCCGGGTGATTAACCCAGCGTTTCTAAGGTGCCGCCACGTCGCCGAAAGCCTTGTTGAGCCGACGCACGTCGGAATGAGTCAGAAGTTCGCCGCGCGCTACTTGGTCACGCGCACTGGTGAGCAGCCCTTCAAGAGTCCGAAGATGCTTTTGAGTTCTGTTGGGCGTACTGGCCAAGCCAGACTGAGCCTTGATGATCATGGCCGCGAGATCCAGGTTATTTGCTGTTGGACAATTGTTGATTTCTTGGCCTATTTCCATCTTTCTGAACTTAATCGTACATCAGGATGAGAATAGTTGCTGCAATAAGAATAAGTGACGCGTTCATGATGACCGCGCGGGCTAAGGTGTCATCACGGCAGAGATCAGCGCTGAACCGGAATATTTTCGTACTTCGCGGCGTGGTGACATCGGAAGGACTGCCGCCTTCATTTTCCCATCTGTCGATAGCCGTGTTCGGGCTAATTTCTCCCGGCACTAGTATGAGACCAGCACGAAGCGTTCGTTCTCGCGCCGCACCCAGTGCGAGTCCTAGCCGCTCGACTCGAGCATGCAGGACAGTTTGCTGCAATGGCAATTGGAACGGTGTGTTTGGTGAGGTGGACATGTCACTCTCCTTGTCGGGCGGGAGCGCGATAGTCTCTCAGTCACGGCGGCCATGGACGGAGTCGAAGCCGGGATGCGCCAGCATACCACGTCTCAGGTTGCGATCCTAAAGCCGTTTTCGTCAATGGACGCCTGCACGAAATTGTGGCGCCCCGGCGGAGGGCTCGTTGGTGCCAATCCTCTCGCTTGAGAAAGTGTCCGGCTCACACTTCCAGCCGCTGTAAGCTGCCATTCGGCTAACCACCCTCGCTCGCCATTCGACCGCCTGATTCGCGCCGAACAGCCCTGACAGCCGCCCGTCCGGTTTCGGGCGGGAAAGCGGACTGGGCAAAATCGACGACGAAATTGACACTTGGTGCCGCGCTGCCGGCATCTAAAAGCGGCCATGGCGCAGTTTGCAAAGCATCCGTATTACCAAGGGTCTGCGCACCAGCCACGATCATCAAGATGTTGAAATGCTTGTTGATGTGTTTGCCAACCCCGGTCAGGGCTTTCTTGNGAACGGGTTGCCACAAATCGTTCTGTTATCGAGCATTGCACTTTGTTGTGCGAATTTGTGTTCCACTCGCATTTTAAGTTTTTGACCTGATACGTTCCAGCAACTCTGTCAGCGCATGGCCCCGTGCCAAGCATACATGCGCAGCTTCTCAACATTGCAGACGCCACTGAATCCTTCGAAGGGAGATCGGGCGAAGTCTCAGGAATGTTGGACGAACAAGCACCTAGAACGAACGACAAAAAGAGGTATTTCGCGCCCTGTGTATCGCGCATGACGACTGGACCTTTGGCACCGATGCCCAATGAGGTGAACCAAGACAACGGCAACTGCCTCTCCCAAATTTCAGCACTCGAATGTCGGCTCAATGCATTAATTGTGCGTAAGCGGAATGTCGTCTGCCCACCCATTTAAGCCGCTCTTGCGCCTATACCGCAAGCCACCGTCGCATGCCTGATTGAAAGCCATACGCATCCCCTCGCCCGCTAAATATCAGAAACAGGCGAGAGGCATATCCAGTGACAACATATCCGATCAGCGGACCACCCATCACAGCATCGACCGAAGACATCAGGCTGGTCAATAATCAAGGCGTCGCACAGTCGCCCTTCACCGGCCATGCGTCCATCGTGAACAATTTTTCGCAATGGCAGGTCCAACTCTCCTTCCCCAATCAGAAGCGCGGCAGCAGACAGGCCAAGGAACATATCGGCTGGGTCATGTCCCTGAACGGCACCATGGGCAGCTTCCTCTATCAGCCCCATGGCAGCGGCAAGGCGATCACCGGCAAGTCGCTCAACAGCGCGGCCTATAGTGAGAGCAATGTTATCGCGGTCAAAGGCTGGACCGGCAGCGAAGCGACCGGGCTGGAGGTGGGCGACTATTTCAGCATCGGCAATTCCCTGCACCAGATCATCGTCGCGCCGACCAATGCGACCGGCGGCGTGGCGACGCTGGAATTNCAGCCCCCGCTCCGCAAAGATTATACCAACGGCACAGCCATCAACTTCGCCAATCCCAAGGTCGAACTTCGCCTGGCATCGGGCGATGAGGCCAATGGCTACAGTCAGGACGCGGAGGCGATCTATCTGCGATCCCTCAACTGCGTCCAGAAGCTATAAGGGGGACAAGATGCGCGACGGTATCACCGCCGAATGGCTGGATGCACTGGAAGCCCAAGGCATCCGCACCGCGATTATGGGCTATCTGGATTTCTATTCCGAACCGATCCGCCTCTGGACCGGCTGGACGACGATCCAGCCCATGGGGAGCGGCGACATCCATCTCGACAATCATATATTCGAGCCGATTGCCGATGGCGTTCCGATCCAGATTGGCGACAACGCCTTTTCCTATCAGGGTTCGGATGAGTTATCCTTGGCTCTCGCCGTGCCGGAAACAACCCCCGACGCGCTTGTCGCGGCCTCCCTCGACAGCAGCGAATATAAGGGGCGCAGNGCTATCCTCTGGCGCGCTTTGATGATCACGCCACCCAACGCCACCAATCCGGCGATCTGGTCGTTCAGGCGTGTTCGCAGCGGGACGATGGATAAGCTATCCTTGTCCTATGACGGGCAGCAGCGGCTTTTCACGCTCACCATCGAAAGCCATTCAGCCTCGATCACCAACGCCAGCGCGTCCACCTATCTCGATCAGCCGCTCTTCGACATCAACGACACCAGCCAGGCCTATGCAGTCAGCATCGCCAATGATCCCCGTGTGCCTGGTCGCCGCGCAACGGGAGAGAAATGATGTTCGAGCGCAGCAAATCTTGGCCCGACGCCCTCTCGACCTATCTCGACCGAGTGAGCGACTATCGCTTCGATTGGGGCGCGACCAAGCCTGATAGCCATGACTGCGCGATCTTCGTATGCGGGGCGATCAAGGCGCAGACCGGGGTGGATATTAGCGNCGACTTCGCAGGCCATTATNCGAGCTGGAAGGAAGCCGGGAAATGGCTGATCGCTCAGGGCTATCGCTCCTTCCATGATGCGGTTGCCGATCGGCTTGGCGAATCTTGTCACGCGGCACAGGCTCGGCGCGGCGATATCATGGGCCGACAGGCCAATGGCCGCTTCTATCTCGGCGTCTGTGTCGGCAAGTTCAGCTACTTCCTCGATGACCATGGACTGATGCCATGGCCGTCCGTCGATTGTGACGCCTGCTGGCGGATCGGCTAATCCCTACTGAGGAAGCTGTCTCACATCCGGCATGCGGGTTCCGCAGCCCCGTTCTTTATGTAAATTCTCGCTATGGCTCCCGAAGGTGAACAGCGCGGTTATCGGCAGCATCCGCCCCTTTGAGTCCAAACAAGGACTTTCCACCAACTCCAACACAAACTCTCGCTCGTCAGTTATCGCCTCACGCGCGACGACATNGGAATGATAAAGGGTACCCCGATATACGATCTTCGGGCCGTTTCGGTCGATTGCAAAGTCCGCGGTCTCCCAAGTCTCGCTGAGATATTTAGTGCGAAACCGATACTCCAACGCCTTGCTCGGCAGCCCGATTGCCCATTTCGAGCTTTCGTTCCTGAACGTGTAGCGTTGATCGCGTGAACTTTGCGCCGGGGAGGAAAACCCGNCCGCCGAAACCAGCGCCAACATCGTCGTTGCCATGCCCTTTCTTGATTTCATGATGGATAGTTACAGGATTGGCGTGCCGTCCACAATTACTCGTGGGCCGCGTCATGTCATCATGGCCCTAACCCAGCGAACAACGCACCNTCCCAAAAAATAAATACCCCGTAACAAGCGGGGTATCACATGGGTAAAATCGTTAAGTTCGTAGCTGTCGTGGCACTGGCCGTCGTGGCGATGGTGGCTTTCAGCTATCTCGCCCCGGCCCTCTTCACAGCTTTCGGTGGAACAGTCGCGGCGGGTGCAACGGCGTCATCGGCGCTCGCGGCAGCAGGCACCAGTTTCGCGGCCATCGCGGCGAAGGTGGTCGCGGGCATGATCGTCAGCCTTGGCATGGCGATGGCCTCGCGCATGATCCTCGGCAAGCCCAAGGCGTTCGGCTCGGCGCTCAGCTACAGCATCACCACCGATCCCACTGCCGCGAGAAAGATCGTCTTTGGCCATACAGCAGCAGGCACGGACGAACGTTTCCATGAGAAGATCAAGCGCGATAGCTGGGACTATCTGCGCGATCTCGCGGCAAGCAACAGCAAGAGCGCCTTTTGGGGCCAGCATAGTTCCCTGACCGTGCTCAAGAAGGGCGACTATCTCCATCGCGTCATCGCGCTCGCCAGCCACAAGGTTCACAACGTCGAGCATGTCTATCTGGAGGATGAGCTTTCCTACCAGAACGGCCAGACCACCGGCACTTACAAGAATGACAGCGGCCTGCTCATTGGTGCCGTCGCAGAAGGTAGCGCGGACAACGCGGAAAAGTTTGGCAGCGGCACCTACTGGACCGACAGCGCCTCCTTCACCGGCTGCGCCTATCTCAAGCTGATCTTTCGTCTCAGCACCGACAATTATCCCGATGGCCTGCCTACCCGCATCACCACGATTGTCGATGGATGCCCGGTCTACGATCCCCGCCTTGACAGCACGGTCGGCGGTTCCGGCCCGCATCGCGCCAATAATCAGGACACATGGACCTACCAGAATGGTAGTCAGGACATTGGCCGCAATCCGGCCTTGGCCCTGCTCACCTATCTGATCGGCTGGCGCATCAATGGGCGTCTCGCATGGGGCATGGGCGTGCCGGTGGACCGCATCGACCTTGGTAATTTCATGACCTACGCCAATATGTGCGAGGAGCCGGTGACGACCAAGGCCGGCACTACGGTCAACCGCTATTATTGCGATTGCCTGCTCACCACCTCCGACACCCACGAAACCAATATCAACATCATTGCCTCGGCCATGGGCACGGCCAAGCTCATCGATACCTCTGGCGTCTATCAGTTGATCGGCGGTTATGACGATCTGGATGGCCCGACGATCACCTTCACCAAGGACGATCTGATCAGCCAATATGATTACACGCCCGACAATCTGTCGCTCAAGGACACATATACTATCGCGCGTGGGCGCTTCCCCGACCCAGAAAACCTGTATGTCCTCAATGATTGGGGGCAGATCGAGATCGCTCCGCTCATCGACGGCATCCCTCGTCCGGTGGTGTTGGATTTCGCGGGCGTCACCCGATACGAACAGGCGCAGCGCATCGCCAAGCAGACGCTGGTTCGCAACCGCTACACCGCCACTTTTAGCTCTGTGTTCGGTCCCAAGGCTTTCGCGGTTCAGGTCGGATCGCTCGTTCGCATGGTCGTGCCTGAACTAGGCTGGGTTACCAATGGCAAGCTCTTCCGCGTCATCAGCCAGAGCGAGACCGTGGATCTCGCCTTCAATATGACCTTGCAAGAGGAAGCGGCGCAAATCTATGCCTGGGATGATGACGAGGCCCGTGACCTGCCCCCGGTCGTCAAGGTTCCGGCCTATGACCCCAACGAGAAGATCGGCGTAGAAGGGCTGAACGCCACTACCCGCACGGTCGCGAACAGCAATGGCGGCCTTGCGAGCCAGATCGACATTAGCTGGATCGCACCCGACGCGGGCGTTCAGGCCATCCAGATCGAATATCGGGAGCAGAATGGCGACACATGGCAGACCGCGACCGACCGCTTCAACCATGAGGCCGAGGCCTTCTCGTTTAGCGCCATCGCGGGCGGCGTTAATCACATCATCCGGGCGCGCTTCCTCATGTTTAGCGGCATGTGGGGAAACTGGACGCAGACCGATGTCACCAGCGCAAAGGACAGCAACGGCTCCAGCATNATCGGCTATTTGACCAATGAGGCGGTTGCCTTCCCGTCCGATGCCGCCGGGAACATCACATAAATATCCTGAGATTCATTCAGGATGACAGCATGACAGCACTCGACAGTTTCAGCGGCCAGTTCAAAATCTACGACAATGCCATCGACGTGACGGTGGGATCGGGCGCGGCGTTCGATGTCGTGTTTCAGGAAGGTTGCGCGGTCACCATCGACGCCAGCACGGGCGAATATCGCGTCACCAGCGTCGCGGACGACAATGCGAATGCGACCTTCCGGGCCATCTATAATGGCTATGAAGTCTATCAGACCTTCACCATCGCCAAGGCGCGGGCAGTCGGCGGAACCAGCAAATATGTCGAACTGGCGACCACCGACTATTTCTTTGCCTATGACGCGAACAATCTGGTCAAGGAACAGACCACCACCCTGTCGCTCACCAAACATAATCTCAGCGCCGCCACCCAATGGCGAATCAAGCGGCTGGACAATGGGCTGATCGCTGAAGGCACGGCGGCCAGCCTGTTATCGGGCGACTATGTGAGCGAGGCTCCCACCGCCGATATCATATCGCTGACCGGCCCGCTGTTCGATGATCTGTGCCGCCAATATTCCGCCAACGCCCTCGTCATCGAAGCCGTGGTCGCCAATGGGGCCAGCTTCAGCAGCGACCGGGTGACGATCTACCAGATGCTCCAGCGGTCCCGCGTCGCATGGGATAATGTAAGCGATCCCAATGGCACGAAGCCCGAGGACAATGCTACGGTCGGCGCACCAGTCGGCACGAATGTCGGTGGGCGCCCGGTGGCCGATGTGCTCGACGATCTCGATTTCAACGCCGATACGGTTCTCGATCAGACCTTCCGCGTCGATGCTATGGAAAGCGTATTTGACGCCCGCACCTTTGTCGAAGGTCAGCCAGTCGGCACGGTATTGCTCAATGAACGCAGCCAGCGGCAAACCGATGTCTCCGCTATCAATACGGCGCTCGACCTGATCGGCGCGAAAAGCCCCGATGGAACCGCATGGGTGCTCGATGCAGCGACCGTCCAGACCGAACCGGGCAAGACCCTCGCGTCAACGCTGGATGAACTGGCGGTCAAAACCAGCGATCATGAAGCATCGATCATCAATTTGAATGAAGTGCTGGTGAGCAGCGATGGCGTGACGGCCAAGTCCGTTCTCCAGATCAATGTGGACGGCCATATCACCGGCATGGTCAACACCAACGATGGCACGACCGGCGATCTCACCTTCGTCATGGACACGTTCAAATTTGTCGATCCCAATGGCGGGGCGCCCATTGTGCCGTTCAGCTATGCGGATGGCGTTATCAGGATGACCGATGTGGAGGTGAACTCGATAAAGGTCGGATCGGGTGGAACAGTCGGGGCGCCCTCTACCGTTTCCGCAACATCATCGGTCAGCGGCGCGGGCATAACCAATTATCTTACCATCCTCTCGCAAACGGTGACGCTGGCCAGTGCCGGCACGATCTTCGCCAATGCCAGTGTCGCCCAGAGCTTTCCCGATGGCGACGAGACATGGAACACGCGTCTGCGAATCAACGGCCAGGTCGTTTATGCGACGGGTGGGGAAAAGACCCTCGACTCCGTGCCGATGAGCGGGGCGCTGCCTTTGCCTGCCGGTTCCTATGNCGTCGAGATCCTGTTCGCCGCGCATAGCTCGGTGTCCGCGCACAGCCGGACCCTGTTCGTGCTGCCGATCTATTGAGCCGGGCTAAGTAGCATATGTCCAGAACGCTCGATCAGATTGATACCGACCTTGCCGCGTTGGAGGCTGAGTTTGCAGCCGAAACCACACTGAGCCGCGCCGAACTCGCCAACAAGATGTCGGACCTGCTCGACAAATGGCAGGCGCGCGAAGATGAGTTGCGGGCATGGATGAGCGGCACGATCAGCGGTGGGCCTAATAGCGATGGCTTTTATCCCCTGACCGATGCTGCCGGATATACCCAACTTGCCGCCTGTCCCGCCAAGCTCAAGGATATCACGCAAATCCCGATCCAGCGCATCACGCCCAGCACATCGAGCCTGACCCTTGATGCGGCGGCCGGTGAAGTGGTCGTTCTTACACTAAACCGGAATGTCACGTTGACAATCGGATCGACCATCACGGATACCGCGCATGAGCAGCGGCTGAAGCTTTATCTAGCGCAGGACGGCACGGGCGGTCGTATCGTCACATGGCCCGCCAACATTTTCTGGAACCAGCAGCGCAAACCCATTCTCTCGGTCAGCCCCCTCTATACCGATATCGTGGCACTCAGCAGCATCGACGGCGGCGTGACATGGTTCGGCAGCTTTGCCGGGGTGGCCTTCACGCTATGACAGCCTTCTCCCAAGACCTTGTGAGCATGATCATCAGCCTCCACCATTTCGTGGAACGCTATACCGGCGATGCGGCTGTCGGTGAGGATGCCAATTATCTCGTCAACAAGGCGGGCGTGGTCAACAACTCGCTCCATTTCGAGAGCGGGCGCGGCAACTATCTGCCCAGCAATGCGGCGACCAGCGAATCTCAGGTGCTGTTGGCCCTGGGTTACATCCGGGCCTATGAAGCCACCGGCATTGAGGAACTGAAGACCCGCGCCATCCATTACACCGACGCCTATATGGCCCATTATTTCCCGGCCTACAGCCTTCCCGCCAATGTTGGCGAATGGCGGCATCATTGGGTCGTGAACGGGAAATATCCGTTCAAGACTTTGTCACCGGTCGACACGCGGGATTCGCAGCGATCCGGTTCCTTCGATCTGGTGGTCAGCTTCACCGATGGCGTGGGCTTCATCCCGCATGGATCGCCCAGCTTCGGGGAACAGACGGCCCGCGTCTATTTCGCTTATGGCCCGGTCGATACCGCCCGGCTGGTCTGGAACAANGTGTTCGCAAGCGTCGTCGGCGGAACCGGCGCGAAATATGCCGTTGACCATTTCATCGATCATCGCACGATGAAGATGGATGCGGGCGGCACGGAATTGGGCCTGCGACCCGGCGAGACGGTCGGCAAGGTCAAGCTCATCGAACCGTTCACGGGGCAACTCAAACTGGCGTTCGCTACGCAACTTGGGCCGATGATCGCCCGCAATGCCGGGTTCGATGCATGGCCGATGTGGCGTAAGCTGGATGTTGGCGAATGCGCGAGCGCGATGGACGTGGAACTTTGGCACATCGAACTGTTCAAGGCGATGTACGAGAATACGCAGAACCCCGTCTATCTGCGCGCCTATAACTCTGCGGCCTATTCCCTCGACCGGGCAACGCAGCAGGAGCCGGAAGCCTATTATTTCCGCCGGGACTTCATCTCGGCCAAGCCCCTCAACCATGGCGTGGGCTATTGGTCGCTCAACAACTCGGCCATGACCGCGACCGCCGCCGTTGAGCGCACGGGCGTCAGCGTCATCACCAAGAGCGGGGAAACCGGCCCCGGTCCTGCCCAGATTGAAGTCGCGCAATTAGGCGTGTTCAACCGCGTGTCGGCAGAGACGATTCTGAACTGCGAACTGGCGGCCAACAGCCGCAATGCCTTCTGCATCCTGTCGATCACGACTAAGGCCGATCTGGCATCCGCGCCGGAGCGGTTCGGATGNGTGATGCTGGCCAACGATCAACTAACCGGCATCGCCAACCGCGAGTTCAAGCTGAAATCCTTCTACCGCCAGCAGAGGGCCGATGGCTCCAAATTGTTCACTATCGACCAAGCGACTATCCAACTCCGCAGCGGGGCGATTGCCACGAACAGGATAGGCTATGTCGGGGATCGCACCACGGGCTTTACCCGGTTCGACATGCCGTTCGATGAGGCCAATTTCACGGTGGGCTTCTGGAGCGTCACCAGCGATNCCATAGGCTTCGATACACTCACCTACCGGCTGAACTCAGGGCGATGCGCTGTCACGGTGCAGGATGGTGATGGCTGGATTTGGGGCAAGGAACTGANCGGCAGCTTGGGCGCTTGGAGCCAATACACGCTCGATCCCGATGATTTCACGCTCTGGCCCTATCAGGAGAATACGGGCGACGAACCCGACGATTTCCCCACCGGCATGAGCCTCACGTCCTTCAGCATCTCGGCCATTGCGTCGGACAGCGCTCCCTCGCTCGACATCTACTGCTATGGTGAACGGCCCACCGCGTTCGACCAATCCGACGCGATGCTTACGGAACTCAAGGTTCAGGTCACGAGCCAGAATGCGATCACCTTGAAGCTGGGCAATGTTTACGTCTCAAACCGTCTGCCGATCAGCTACCGTTACAGCCCCGGTGTCGTGCCGTTCACCACCGACCGCAGCGCGCAAACCGGCATGAAATTCTGGCGCGGCACACCCTATGTCGCCTATCAGATGCCCTCGATCTGGGCGATGCTGGGGCGCATCGACCGGGCAGAACAGGTTATTCAATTCTACAAGGACAGCCAGGACGACTATGAGGACCGCAGCGGTCTGCGTGGGCCGTTCACGCAGGTCTATATCTGGCCCAAATGGGATAATGTCGATTACGGTTTGGCCGAGGGCTTCTCGGCTACTGGCCCTGACCCCAACACTTATTGGGGCGGTTTTCAGGCGCGATCCTTCCGTGGTGCTGCCGCGTTGCTGCTCCAGATGCAGCAGGACGGCGTGGCGATCCCGGCCGACCTCTATGCGGTCGTGGACGACTATGCGGCCTTCCTTGTCCAATTCCTGCGCGACAACGGCAACAGCCCGCCGACCTTCTTCGCACAGGATGGATCAGCGCCGCCGACCGCAAGCTATGAAGAACCGCATATCGCGGCCCTGCATGTCAGCGCCCTCACTTGCCTGATCCAAGCGGGGCATGAGACGCCGGACATCATCGAAGCGCGGGAACGCAGCCTTGCCTATCTCTACGCCCTGTTCCGCAACAGCGGCGACATGGCGGGCAGCTTCTCGCCCAGCCCTTCGACGCGGCTCTTCTACGGCTTCTGGGTCGGGGAGATCATCCGGGCATTGTCCGAATCTATCACGATGGAAGATCAACTTCTCATGGCATCCGCGCCCGACACACAGGGCAACATCGAAATGGAATTCGCTGACGATGTCATCGTGATCTTGGAAACGGGTCAGGCCCTTGCCTACAACAAGATCATCACTGCCCTTCCCACCGATGCTCTCAATGACATGGAGATGGAGTTCGAGGGGCAAACTACCGTCACCCTCGAAACGGGCGCGGACCTGGCCTTTGAGAAAGCATTCGCCACTTCAAGTTAAATAGAGGATGGCGACAAAAAAGATATCCGAACTAAGCACCGTTCCCACTGTTGACGGCTCTGAAACATTCCCGATCCTCAAAGCGGGTTACAATTACAAGATGACGGTCAGTCAGGTGATCGGCTGGATCGGCAATGCCACTGCATCTCTCGCCGGGCTGCTGTCGGCTTCCGACAAATCGAAGCTGGACTCAATGGCCACGGGTGCGACCGCCAATGCCACCAATGCCGAATTGCGGGATCGTGCCACCCATACGGGGACACAGGCGGCCAGCACGATTACCGGCCTTGGCACGGTAGCGACCAGCGGCAGTTATAACGATCTCTCGAATAGACCCATCGATGCAAGCTATGTGCGCTTGCCCACGGTGGCTTTCCAGAGTGCGACCGGCGCGACGCAAGGAACCGCAGCGCTGGTCACGAAGTCTGTTTTCCATGTCAGCAGTGCGGATGCCTCGAATACCGGCCTCATACTTCCGGCCAGCATGTCCCTTGGCACAAAATTCTCGATCTTCAATGGCACGGGAACCGGACTGTCCATCTATCCACCGTCAGGCGGCCAGATCAACTATGCCGGGGTGAATACGCCTTACGCGCTCGGGGCCTATACGCCGCTGACCATCGTGCTGATTGATCAGGCGAACGGGGTGTATCAGCAAATCTGACGGGAAGCTTATGGCTATGGCTGGAAGGGGTGGGTAGCGGAATAGCAGCTATTGGCTGAATCTTCAGACGATCTGCCGAATAACATTGTGAGAAGTGTGGCGGGGCTTACTCTAAGCTCTCTGCAAACGCCTCGATTTTCACAAGAACGCTTTCCGCTTCCTTCTTTAATTTACGCGCGTCCACCGTGCTTTTTTTAGAGCAAATCCAATGAATACCGTCTACATCTGCAAGAGAATTTGGAAATCTCAGGTGTAAGCGATTGAGTGCAGAATTAAATCTCAAATTGTATTCGTCGAATATACGGTGATAATTTCTTCGGAAGCAAGCATCTCCGGCTTGGGTTGATCTTTCGAGTATCATGTAATTAGAAACAAGGTTAACCGCTTCTGTATTGGCGTCCGAGAGATGCGGTTGAGCGGAAGCGGTCGCCGAGATGATCAATAAGATCGAAGCGATTCCCATGTATTTCAAGCGATCACCCTGGTCCTTGCTGCCTAAGCCAAAATGAACCAGCGGTCGTTTTTTATCAATACG
>JGI24739J22299_10000349_pt1 | contig 15813 bp, 13 predicted proteins | sample KBSCornC5_FD_22299 | JGI IMG/M metagenome (IMG submission 22299)
CTGCGCAAGGACGATGTGGTTTCGGCCGCGACGCAGTTGATCCCCTTCGCGGCTAACCAGGCGTCCCAATATCAGGTCACCTATCGCGCGCAGATGTTTTCGTTCGACTGGACGCGATCTGGCAATTCTTCGCCGGTCAGGACGCTCAACAGCCTGACCAGCGTCGCCTCCTATGGCAGCGGCTTTTCCGCGGCATCGCTGTTCCCGGCCGACGATTATTGGTGGAAAAACTCCATGCCGACCAGCGGCAGCAACATCGACGATAAAGCCACCGAAGTGACGAACATGCTCACCGCCATGAACAACGTCATCCCCACGGCGGGAACCGGCGCGCCTGGAGCGACGCCGCAGAAGATATTGTTCATCATCACGGACGGCATGCTGGACCAGCCAAATGGCGGCGGCCGTTATTTCGGCCCGATGCGGAGCAGCGACCTGACCCAATGCACGGCGATCAAGACCAAGGGTATCAAGATTGCCATTCTCTATACCCAATATCTGCCGGAATCGCTTGCCGGTGACCTGGTCGCAGACGAATATTGCTCCGTTCCTGCCGCGTCCGCCTTCGCCCTATCCGGCCGGCAATGCGGGAAGTTCCGACCAGGTTCTCACCGCGCTGCAAAGTTGTGCGTCATCGGGCATCAATGGGTCGCCACTGGTGCAGACTGTGACGGCCGATGACAATATCACCACGGCTCTCCAGCAACTATTCTCAACTGCCCTCCAGACAGCTCGACTGGTTCAGTGACGGGGCGCGGACATAGGGAGAGACTGTCATGATGCCCGGAATGACGCTGCCGGCTGGGGTAACGGCCTGAGCCTGCCGGCAGCATATTCCGTCATCCTTGAATGATGGTATCTGCGTTATCCGCCGCCCGGCGCGTTGTGCCCGCCCGCCGGGACCGGGCCTCCGCTTGGCGCGTGGGCGTGATCGGGATTGCTGTCCCAGTCGATGTGATAGAGGTCGAACCGCCGGTCGCGCAGGTTGCGCACAGTACCCTCCGCCCGGGCCCAGCTGAGGTCCGCCAGGTTCACGTCGGCCATGGTCAGCGTCTCGACATTCTCGGTCGATTCCGCCGCGATCCCGTCGCGCGCGAAGGGCAGGTCGCAGGGCGTCAGGATCGCGCTCTGGGCATATTGGATGTCCATATTGTCGACATTGGGCAGGTTGCCGACATTGCCTGACATGACCACATAGCATTGGTTCTCGATCGCCCGCGCCTGCGCGCAGTATCGCACGCGCATATAGCCCAGGCGGGAGTCGGTGCAGAAGGGCACGAAGATGATTCGCGCACCCTGGTCGACCAGCCGTCGCGCCAGTTCGGGAAATTCGCTGTCATAGCAGATGAGCACGCCGATCGGCCCGCAATCGGTCTGGATCACGTCCAGCGAGTCGCCGCCCTTGATGTTCCACCAGAAGGCCTCATTGGGCGTCGGGTGAATCTTTTCCTGCCTGTGCAGCGATCCGTCGCGCAGCGCGACATAGGCGATATTCTGTATATCGCCGTCATCGGCCCGGGTCGGGTGAGAGCCGCCGATGATGTTGATATTATATTCCAGCGCCATTCTTTCCAGCTCCCTGGTGAGGCGCGGGGTATAGCCGGTCAGCTTGTCGATCGCTTCGGCAGGGGAGAGGTTCCTGGTTTCGTAGGACAGCAGGGGCAGGGTGAACAATTCGGGAAAGACGATGAAGTCAGAGCGATAATCGGCCGCCACGTCGACGAAATATTCGATGTTGCGGATGAACTCGTCGAAATCCTTGACGGCGCGGGCCTGCAACTGACAGGTGGCGAGGCGGACACTCTCCACGCCGCGTACGCGCATTTCCGGTGCTTCGTCGGGATCGACATAGGGGTTGCGCCAGACAAGGTGCGCGGCATGTCCGTCGGACTGCTTGTCTTCAGGCAGGTAGTTTTCGAGCACGCCCAGCGGCTCGAACTGGTTCTTGAGCTGGAAGCTGACGACCTGGTCGCGCAGCTTGCCCTGGACGACCTTGTCCAGATAATCGGCCGGCCCATCGACGCGCCGCCTGGCCCTGGCGTAACCGGGCATGCGGCCGGCGATGACGATACCGTGCAGGTCCAGTTCCTCGGCCAGTTCCTTGCGCTCGTCGTAAAGACGCTGGCCGATGCGCAGTCCGCGCAATTTGGGATCGACCGCCATTTCATAGCCATAGAGCCACTCGCCCGCCGCGCTGTGCCGGGTGCCGAAGCCATTGGCGGTGATCTCCTCCCAGTCATGGGGGGAAAAGGCCATCGCCTTGCTGACGCGCATGGTCGCGCAATAGCCGACGATCCGGTTGTCATAGAGGGCGACGAAGCAGCCGGTCGGGAAATTGTTGATCTGGCCGCGAAGGGTCGCGAGCGAATAATTGGGCAGGCCGGGATAGACCCGCGCGATCAGCCGCTGAATGCCGCGCACATCCGCCGGAACCGCCGGCCGGACTTCCAGGCGCTTCTTCGCCGTTGTCGTCATCATTCGCCCTTCCGCTCATGAAAAAGGCGGCGCCGGGATGCGGCGCCGCCTCGTTCCGTTACCGTATTGAACTGAAGAACGGCAGATCAGTTCCACTTGCCCATGGCGTCTTCCAGGTTCACGCGGATCGCCTCGAAGAACTGTTCGGTGGTCATCCAGGCCTGATCCGGACCGATCAGCAGGGCAAGATCCTTGGTCATCTTGCCGCTTTCCACCGTTTCGATGCAGACCCGCTCCAGCGTTTCGGCAAACTTGGTGACTTCCGGCGTCTCGTCGAACTTGCCGCGATAGCTGAGGCCCTGGGTCCAGGCGAAGATCGACGCGATCGGATTGGTCGAGGTCTGCTTGCCCTGCTGGTGCTGGCGATAATGGCGGGTGACGGTGCCATGGGCGGCTTCGGCCTCGACGGTCTTGCCATCGGGCGAGAGCAGGACGGACGTCATGAGGCCAAGGGAGCCGAAGCCCTGCGCCACCGTGTCCGACTGTACGTCGCCATCGTAATTCTTGCAGGCCCAGACGAACTTGCCGCTCCACTTCAGGGCGGAGGCGACCATGTCGTCGATCAGGCGGTGTTCGTAGACCACGCCCACCTTCTTGAACTCGGCGGCGAATTCATTGTCGAACACTTCCTGGAACAGGTCCTTGAAGCGGCCGTCATAGGCCTTGAGGATGGTGTTCTTGGTCGACAGGTAGAGCGGCCAGCCGCGGCCCAGCGCATAGTTCATGCTGGCGCGGGCGAAATCGCGGATCGAATCGTCCAGATTGTACATGCCCATGGCGACGCCGGAGCTCGGGAAGTTGAAGACGTCCTTCTCGATCTTCTCGCCATTGGCGCCGTCCCACACCATCCGCAGCTTGCCGGGGCCGGGGACGAGGAAGTCGGTGGCGCGATACTGGTCGCCGAAGGCATGGCGGCCGATGACGATCGGATCGGTCCAGCCGGGAACCAGGCGCGGCACGTTGCGGATCACGATCGGCTCGCGGAAGACAACGCCGCCCAGGATGTTGCGGATCGTGCCATTGGGCGACTTCCACATTTCCTTCAGGCCGAATTCCTCGACGCGCGCTTCGTCGGGGGTGATGGTGGCGCACTTCACGCCGACGCCATGTTCCTTGATGGCATTGGCGGAATCGATGGTGATCTGGTCGTTGGTCTCGTCGCGCTTTTCGACGCCCAGGTCATAATATTTCAGGTCGATGTCGAGATAGGGAAGGATGAGGCGCTCGCGGATCCACTGCCAGATGATCCGCGTCATTTCGTCGCCGTCGATTTCCACGACGGGGTTCTTCACCTTGATCTTAGCCATAGCGCCTGTGCCTTCTCATTCGGGTGGAATTTGCGAACGCCCTAGGGAAAGCGACGGCAATGTTCAACTGGAGTGTGCAGGGCGCGCGGGGAAATGGGCGCCGCCGCCGCCGGATATCACATGTTCGGGGAGAAGATGCGGCGTGGGATTATTTCGTGGCTCTTCGGAAGGGATCGGACGTTGTCACTGCAAGTGTCTGTCCTTAAAGACGGTGTCCATGGAAAATGACGAACTGACCGTCGCACTGGGCGGCAATGTGAAATGGCGCTTCCCCTCGGTGCATCCGGAGGGCGTGAAATTCGGCCTGATCGCGGCCGCCATCACCGCGCTGCTGTTCCTGGTGGGCTGGGAGATTCCGGGCTGGCTGATGGTGATGGTGACGATCTGGGTCCTGGCGTTCTTCCGCGATCCGGTCCGCGCCGTGCCGCAGGATGAGCACGCGATCGTTGCCCCCGCGGACGGGCTGGTGACACTGATCCAGCGGGTGCCGCCGCCGCGGGAGATGAGCGGGCCGGACGGGCTGGGCGACCAGCCGATGATCCGCGTGTCGATCTTCATGAGCGTGTTCGACGTGCACATCAACCGGACGCCGATCGGCGGGACGGTGAAGTCGGTCGTCTATATTTCCGGCAAGTTCCTGAACGCCGACCTCGACAAGGCGAGCGAGGATAATGAGCGGCAGCATATCCTGGTCGAGCGGCATGACGGGGTGCGCATCGGCTTCACCCAGATCGCGGGCCTTGTCGCGCGGCGGATCGTACCCTTTGTGAAGCCGGGCGACATGGTCGCGGCGGGGCAGCGCATCGGCCTGATCCGTTTCGGCAGCCGTGTCGACGTCTATCTGCCGGCGGGCACCGCCCCGCGCGTGGTGCTGGGGCAGCGCACCGTGGCCGGCGAAACGATCCTGGGCCAGATTGGCGACATGCGCGTGATTTCGGGGATTCAGCAATAATGCGGCAGCGGCGCACCATCCCGCGCGGTCTGCGCCGGGGGATCACCCTGCGGATGGTGGCGCCCAACGCCGTGACGGCGATGGCGCTGTGCTTCGGCCTGACGGGCGTGCGCTACGGCATTTCGGGCGAATGGGAGCGGGCAGTGCTCTCCATCCTGATCGCCGGCGTGCTGGACGGGCTGGATGGCCGCATTGCCCGGCTGCTGCGGGGGGAAAGCCGCTTCGGCGCGGAGTTGGACTCCCTGTCGGATTCCATTGCCTTCGGCGTGGCGCCGGCCCTGGTGCTTTATCTCTGGTCATTGAACGCCATGCCGAAATTCGGCTGGATATTCGCTCTTGCCCATGCGCTTTCCTGCGCGCTGCGGCTGGCGCGGTTCAACGCCAATATCGACGCCGACGTGCAGCCGCACAAATCCGCCGGCTTTCTTACCGGCGTTCCGGCTCCTGCTGGTGCCGGTCTGGCCTTCGTGCCGCTCTATCTCTGGCTGGTGACCGGCGAGCCGCTGTTTCGGCAATGGTATGTGGTGGCGCCCTGGACCGCCTTCTCGGCTTTCCTGATGATCTCCAACATCGCGACCTATAGCTGGTCGGCGCTGCGGCTGCGCAAACGCATAAGGCTGGAGGCGATCGCGCTCGCCGGGCTTCTGGGTGCGCTGCTGATCACCGATCCGTGGCTCACCCTGCTGGTGCTGTGCGCCATTTATCTTGCGCTCATCCCCTTTGGCATGATGTCCTATGCCAGGGTTCGCCGCCAGCGCGCGGCCGAAGGGCAATGATCCTCAGGCAGCCAGCACGGCCGCGGCAAAAGCGGGGCGTTCCTGCCGCGTCGAGGGTGCGGCGCGACGCCGGCTGATGCGCAGGCGGTACACCGGAACCTGTTGCGGGATGGGTTCGAATGCGAGAGCCGCCACCATCTTGTCATGATAGGTCAGCAGCATGCCGACAATGACGCCCGCGGCGAGCAGGAATGATCCGGTGAAAACAAGTGCTGCGACCAGTGCGAACATATGCAGCTCACTTTCTGTCTTGCCATTTGCACGGCTTGGTTCACTATGGGCATGCAAACGGTGCAAATCCGCCGTTTGTTCCCAATGTTCTCCTTATGTTCTATCCAGAACGGAGAGTCAACCCCTTGCAATGATATTCCGACGCGTCTAAACGCGCGCCCATTCCACATGGGAATCGACATATCCGGTGCTGCGGCGCGCTGCTTCAGTTCCTGATTCCCAGAGGTGTAACCGGAAGGAGAATAATTATGGCGGCTCCTGTCGTCACCATGCACCAATTGATCGAGGCTGGCGCCCATTTCGGCCACCAGACCCACCGCTGGAACCCGCGCATGAAGCCGTACATCTTCGGCGAGCGCAACGGCATTCACATCCTTGACCTGTCGCAGACCGTGCCGCTGTTCGGCCGCGCCCTGGACTTCGTGTCCGCGACCGTCGCCGCCGGCGGCAAGGTGCTGTTCGTCGGCACCAAGCGCCAGGCGCAGGATCCGATCGCTGAAGCCGCCCGCAAGTCGGGCCAGCATTTCGTCAACCATCGCTGGCTGGGCGGCATGCTCACCAACTGGAAGACCATCTCTGGCTCGATCAAGCGTCTGAAGACCCTGGAAGAGAAGCTGTCGGGCGACACCCACGGCTTCACCAAGAAGGAAGTCCTCCAGATGACCCGCGAGCGCGAGAAGCTCGAAATGTCGTTGGGCGGCATCCGCGACATGAACGGCATCCCTGACGTCATGTTCGTGATCGACGCCAACAAGGAAGAGCTGGCGATCAAGGAAGCCAACACGCTGGGCATCCCGGTCGTCGCGATCCTCGATTCGAACGTCTCGCCCGACGGCATCGCTTTCCCGGTTCCGGCGAATGACGACGCCAGCCGCGCGATCCGCCTCTACTGCGACGCCGTCGCCGCCGCCGCCACCAAGGGCAACCGTGGTGCGCAGCAGGCTTCCGGCGTTGACCTTGGCGCTCTGGACGAGCCCGAGGCCGAAGAGGTCGTCGCTCAGGCCTGAGACGCGGTCTTCGAACTGCAAGATTGACAGGCTAGGGCGCGCTCCAATGGAACGCGCCCTAGCGCTTATTTGAACCATCCGAAACATTTAGGAGCCGAAACATGGCCGAGATTACCGCTGCCGCCGTCAAGGAACTGCGCGACCGTTCGGGCGCGGGCATGATGGACTGCAAGAAGGCGCTCACCGAAGCCAATGGCGACATCGAAGCGGCAACCGACTGGCTGCGCGCCAAGGGTCTTGCCGCCGCGCAGAAGAAGTCGAGCCGCACCGCCGCCGAAGGTCTGGTCGGCGTCGCCGTTGCCGGCACCAAGGGCGTCGCCGTCGAAGTGAACAGCGAAACCGACTTCGTGGCCAAGAACGACCAGTTCCAGGATTTCGTCCGCACCGTGTCGACCATCGCGCTGGAAAATGGCGTTGCCGACGCCGACGCGCTGTCGAACGCTGCCTATCCGGCTGGCGGCACCGTGGCCGAGAAGCTGGTCGCCAACATCGCCACCATTGGTGAAAACCAGACCCTGCGCCGCGTCGGCCAGGTCGAGGTGAGCCAGGGCGTCGTCGTTCCCTATGTCCACAATGCCGCCGCTCCGGGTCTGGGCAAGATCGGCGTGCTGGTCGCGCTGGAGGGCGATGCATCCGCCGACGTTCTGGAGCCGCTGGGCAAGCAGATCGCGATGCACATCGCCGCTGCCTTCCCGCTGGCGCTGTCCTCGGCCGATATCGATCCGGCCCTGCTGGAGCGTGAGCGCGCGATCGCTGCCGAAAAGGCGGCCGAATCGGGCAAGCCCGCCGAGATCGTCGCCAAGATGGTGGACGGCGCCGTCGCGAAATATGCGAAGGAAAACGCGCTGCTGTCGCAGCTCTTCGTGATGGACAACAAGACCCCGGTCGCCGACGTGGTCGCCAAGGCGGCCAAGGAAGCCGGCGCGTCGATCACGCTGAAAAACTATATCCGCTTCCAGCTTGGTGAAGGTATCGAGAAGGAAACGAGCGACTTCGCCGCCGAAGTGGCCGCCGCCGCCGGCGTCTGATCCGACAGTTCGTTCGCTTTCGGCGGTGTCGGGAGGCTGAGGCTTCTCGACAAGCCGGACGCGGGCGCTAAGGAAGTTCGGGGTTGCCAAAACCCTGCTTCACATAATGGCGCGCGCTGCTTAAGGTGCGCGCCATTTCCTTGCCCGATCATAAAAGGAATATTGCCCCGCATGTCTCGCCCAGCCTTCAAGCGCATCCTGCTGAAACTTTCGGGCGAAGTGCTGATGGGGCAGGGACAGTTCGGCATCGAGCCGGAAACGGTGAACCGCGTGGCGGGCGAGATCGCCGCGGCGAAGGACGCCGGCTTCGAACTCTGCGTCGTCGTGGGGGGCGGGAATATCTTCCGTGGCCTTGCGGGCGCCGCCAAGGGATTCGATCGGGCGAGCGCTGATTATATGGGCATGCTGGCCACCGTCATGAACGCGCTGGCCGTGCAGAATTCGCTGGAAAAGCTGGGCTATGATACCCGCGTCCAGTCCGCCATCCCGATGGCGTCGGTCTGCGAACCCTATATCCGGCGCAAGGCGGTGCGGCATATGGAAAAGGGCCGGATCGTCATCTTCGCGGCGGGCACCGGCAGCCCCTTCTTCACCACCGACACCACGGCGGCGCTGCGCGCGGCGGAAATGGATTGCGACGCGCTGTTCAAGGGCACCAGCGTCGACGGCATCTACAATGCCGATCCGAAGAAGGTGCCCGATGCCGCCCGCTATGACGCGATCAGTTTCGATCAGGTTCTGAACGACAATCTGAAGGTCATGGACGCGAGCGCCATTGCCCTTTGCCGCGAAAACAACATCCCCATCGTCGTGTTCAACATCCGCGAAACCGGCAACCTGGCCAAGGTGCTGGCCGGCGATGGTGTGGCGACGATCGTGCAAAATCAGGAGCGCTGAAACAAAATGGCTCAATATGACAAGGCCGACCTCGAACGCCGCATGGCGGGTGCCGTGGAATCGCTGAAGGGCGATTTGTCGGGGCTGCGTACGGGCCGGGCCAATATCCAGCTTCTCGATCCTGTGACGGTCGAGGTTTATGGCGCGCATATGCCGCTCAACCAGGTCGCGACCGTTTCTGCGCCCGAACCGCGCATGCTGTCGGTCCAGGTGTGGGACAAGAGCAATGTCGGCCCCTGCGACAAGGCGATCCGTTCGGCGGGCCTCGGTCTCAACCCGATCGTGGACGGTCAGACGCTGCGCCTGCCGATCCCGGACCTGACGGAGGAGCGCCGCAAGGAACTGGCCAAGCTCGCCAGCAAATATGCGGAAGGGGCCCGCATCGCCGTCCGCAATGTCCGCCGTGACGGCATGGACAGCCTGAAGGTGGACGAGAAGAAGGGCGAGATCAGCGAGGATGAGCGCAAGCGCAAGGAAACCGAAGTCCAGAAGCTGACCGACAGCACCATCGCGGATATCGATGCGACGGCGGCGGCGAAGGAAAAGGAAATTCTCGGTCAGTGATCCGGGGCTTTCCTTTCGCGGCCAAAGCACGCATTCCTGTCTGATGGCGACCCAAGCCAAACCCGATCTGACCAGCGGCGCGCCAGCCCATGGCGCGCGTCATGTCGCCATCATCATGGACGGCAACGGCCGCTGGGCGAAGAAGCGTTTCCTGCCGCGTATCGCCGGCCATCGCGCCGGGGTGGAGGCGGTGCGCCGCGTCGCCCGCGCCGCGCGGGAGCTGGGCCTGGAATGCCTGACGCTCTACGCCTTTTCCTCGGAAAACTGGAAGCGTCCGGCGAGCGAGGTGGCCGATCTGATGGCCCTGCTGCGCCATTTCATCCAGTCCGACCTCGACGAATTCCACGCCAATGGCGTGCGGCTGCGCATCATCGGCAATTATCGGGCGCTGGATCCCTCGCTGGTCGAAATGATCGACAATGCGATGGCGCGGACAGCCGGCAACAGCGGGCCGATCATAGCCATAGCGCTGAATTACGGCGCCCAGGACGAACTGGTGCGCATGGCGCAGACGCTGGCGCGCCGGGTGGCCGCGGGCGAGATCGCGGCCGAGGAGATCGGTCTGGATGATGTGGATGCAGCGCTCTACACCGCCGACCTGCCACCGCTCGACCTGATGATCCGTACCTCGGGCGAGCAGCGGCTCAGCAATTTCATGCTGTGGCAGGCCGCCTATGCGGAGCTGTATTTCACCGACATGCTGTGGCCGGATTTCGACGCGAGGGCGCTCGCCGCCGCGCTGGACGCCTTCCGCCTGAGGGACCGCCGTTTCGGCGGGCTGTGACAGCATGTCGAGCGAGCTTCGCACCCGCGCGATCGTCGGTGTCCTCCTTATCCTGGTGGCGTTGGGCGCCTTGTTTGCGGGCGGTTTCGCCTTTTGGGTGCTGTTGTCCGTGGCGGGCGTGCTGATGCAGGGGGAGTGGGGTGACCTGACGGGAGCCAGGCCTGAGAAGCGCAAGCTGGCGATGTTTGCCGTATCGGTGCCGCTGGCGATTCTTTGCCCCGCGGCGGCCGGCGTGTCCTGGCTTGGCTTCACGCTGATGGCGGCTGCCTTCTTCTTTGTTGCGCTGGTCGGCCGTTCGGTCAGGCTGGCGCTGGGCGTGCCCTATATCGTCGTGCCGGTGATGGCGTTGCTGTTCCTGCGCGGGCAGTCGCCCAATCTTCAGGGGCTGCTGCTGACCTTCTGGGCGCTGGGCCTCGTCTGGGCGACGGACATTGGCGCCTATTTCGCCGGTCGGTCGATCGGCGGGCCGAAACTGGCGCCACGTATCAGCCCTTCCAAGACCTGGTCCGGCCTGGGCGGCGGCGTGCTGGCGGCCCTGATGGTCGGTTTTCTGCTCTATCGGTTCGCGGACCTGCCGATCCAGCTCGCCGCGGCAAGCGGTCTGCTGGCGGTGGCGGCGCAACTGGGTGACCTGCTGGAAAGCTGGATGAAGCGCCGGGCCGGCGTCAAGGACAGCGGTACGCTGCTGCCTGGCCATGGCGGCGTGATGGACCGGCTGGACGGGGTGGTCGCCGCCGCACCGCTGGCCGCGATCTGCTATATGATCCTGGTGCAATTGCCATGAGGAAGGTGTCGGTCTTTGGCGCGACCGGGTCGGTCGGCATGTCCACGCTGGACCTGATTCAGCGTGATCCGGAAGGCTATCGGGTCGTCGCCCTGACCGCGCACAACGACGTGGAGGGCCTGGCGGCGGCTGCGCGGCAGAGCAATGCCGCGATCGCCGTGATCGGGAACGAGGCCCATTATGAGGCGCTGAAGGACGCGCTGCGCGGTTCGGGGACGGAGGCGGCGGCGGGCGAAAGCGCTTTGATCGACGTCGCGGGGGCCGATGCAGACTGGAGCATGGCCGCGATCGTCGGCTGCGCGGGGTTGCGCCCGACCATGGCGGCGCTCAAGGCGGGCGGCACGGTGGCGCTTGCCAACAAGGAGTCGCTGGTATCCGCGGGCGCGCTGATGATGGATGCGGTCGGCGCGTCGGGCGCCACGCTGTTGCCGGTCGACAGCGAACATAATGCCATATTCCAGTGCCTTGCGGGCAGTCGCATGGAAGATGTGGCAAGGATCACCCTGACGGCGAGCGGCGGCCCTTTTCGCACCCGCAGTCGGGAGGAGATGCGCGGCATAACGCCCGCGCAGGCGGTCGCCCATCCCAACTGGTCGATGGGCGCCAAGATCAGCGTCGACAGCGCGACGATGATGAACAAGGGGCTGGAACTGATAGAGGCGGCGCATCTCTTCCCGGTCGGGCTCGACCGGATCGAGATCCTCGTCCATCCGCAATCGGTCATCCATTCCATGGTCGAATATCGCGATCGATCCACCCTGGCGCAGCTTGGTTCGCCCGACATGCGCATCCCGATCGCCCATGCGCTGGCATGGCCGGAGCGGATCGCCACGCCCTGCCAGCCGCTGGACCTCGCCCGGATCGGTCGCCTGGATTTCGAGGCGCCGGATGAGGATCGCTTCCCCGCGCTGCGGCTGACCCGACAGGCGGCGGAGGCGGGCGGCGCCGCGCCCGCCATATTGAACGCGGCCAATGAGGTCGCCGTCGCCGCCTTCCTCAAAGGCGCCATAGGCTTCCTTGATATCGCCATGATTGTGGAGGATGTCCTGAACGGTTATAGCGCGCCTGTGCCCCAGCAGATCGACGATGTGCTGGAAGCGGACGCGCAGGCGCGCAAGAGGGCTGCGCAAGTGATGGAAAGATTGACCGCTTGATCCAGAATCCCGGTTTCCTGTTGACCGTAGTGGCATTCGTGGCGGTCATCGGCCCGCTCGTCTTCGTGCATGAGCTGGGCCATTATCTGGTGGGCCGCTGGTGCGGGGTGAAGGCGGAGGCCTTCTCCATCGGCTTCGGCCCGGAAATCGCCGCCTGGGTCGACAGGCGCGGCACCCGGTGGCGCCTGGGCGCCCTGCCGCTGGGCGGCTATGTGCGCTTCAAGGGCGATATGAACGCCGCCAGCCAGACCGACCCGCGCTGGCTGGAAATGCCTGCCGCCGAACGGGCGGAGAGCTTTCCGGCCAAGCCATTGTGGCAGCGGGCCGCGATCGTNGCNGCCGGGCCGGCGATCAATTTCCTCTTNGCCATAGCGATCCTGGCGACCTTCGCCCTTGTCCATGGCGAGAGCCGCACGCCCGCCGTNGCCGGGCATGTGCAGCCGGGCAGCGCAGCGGCCGCAGCGGGNATACTGGCGGGTGACCGTATCGTATCGCTCAACGGGCGGGCGATGACGACCTTCGACGATATCCGCCTGTTCGCTCAGATTCGNCCGGGTGAGCCCGTCACNATCCTGATCGACCGGCAGGGCAAGCTGATCGAAAAGCAGGGCAAGGTCGGCGCNGTCGAGGAAAATGACGGGTTCGGCAATAGATTCCGGCTGGGGCGGCTGGGCATCGCGCCGGGCGAGCCGGTGATCGAGCCTGTCAGCCTTGTCCGCGCGCCTGTCGTCGCGATCGAACGGACGGGTCAGATCATCCGCACCATGGTCGAGACGCTGGGCCAGATCGTCGGGGGCGGCCGGTCGGTCAAGGAACTGGGCGGACCGCTCAAGATTGCCGAGGTTTCGGGACAGGCCGCGACGCTGGGGGTGGAAAGCTTCGTCTTCTTCATGGCGCTGATCTCGATTAACTTGGGGTTCATCAACCTCTTGCCAATCCCGATGCTGGATGGCGGGCATCTGCTGTTCTATGGGGTGGAGGCGATACAGCGGCGGCCGGTCAGCCCGCAGGTGCAGGAATGGGCCTATCGTTCGGGTCTGGCGGTCCTGCTGGCGATGATGGTGCTGGTAACATTCAACGATTTATCCTCTTTCGGTCTATGGGATCGTCTGTCCGGCTTGATCGGCTGAGCCGTATCGGGCAGGAGGGCGCGATTTGGCGCCGTCTTTCCGGATATGTACGGAATGGGTCCGGCGTGAACGACATGTTGCTTTTTTGTAGAAGGTGGAGCGGGTGACAGCGATGATGAGCAGCAACAGGCAGCGCCCGGTCGTCGTGGCCCTGTTGGCGACGACGATGATCGCGGGCATGTCTGCAGTCCCGGCGATGGCCCAAAATGCCCCGCCGGCCGCCGCACCTGTTCCTGTGCCAGCGGTCGCGCCCGCAGCCGGCACGATCCGCAACATCACCGTCACCGGCGTCCAGCGCCTGGAACCCGACACGGTGCTGTCCTACACCAAGCTGCGCATCGGCCAGCCCTTCACCCAGGAATCGCTCGACCAGGCGCTGCGCGACCTTTACGAGACGGAACTGTTCGCCGACGTCCAGATCCGCAACGACAATGGCGCGCTGACCGTCGAGGTGAAGGAAAACCCGGTCATCAACCGCATCGTCCTTGAAGGTAATAAGCGCCTCAAGGAAGACAAGATACGTCCTGAAATAAAACTGGCTCCGCGGCAGATCTATACCCGGTCCAAGGTCCGCGCGGATGTTGCCCGCATCATCGAACTGTATCGCCGCCAGGGCCGCTTCGCCGCCACGGTCGAGCCGAAGATGGTGCAGCTCGACCAGAACCGCGTCGACATCGTCTTCGAAATTTCCGAAGGGCCCAAGTCCAAGGTCCGTCAGATCAACATCATCGGCAACGAGAAGTTCAAGGACGGCGAACTGCGCAGCCAGATGGTGACGAAGCAGTCGCGCTGGTTCCGCATCTTCTCATCGGGCACCAGCTACGACCCGGATCGCCTGGCCTATGACCAGCAGAAGCTGCGCCAGTTCTACCTGACCAACGGCTATGCCGATTTCCGCGTGATTTCCGCCGTGGCGGAACTGACGCCCGACAAGCAGGACTTCATCATCACCTATGTGGTCGAGGAAGGGCAGCGCTACAAATTCGGCGACGTGAAGGTCAACAGCGACATTCGCGACCTGTCGGGCGATTCGCTGACCAAGATGCTGCCGATGAAGAAGGGCGACTGGTACAACGCCAAGCAGGTCGAGGACACGGTCGACACGCTGAGCGAGACGGCGGGCCTGTTCGGCTATGCCTTTGCCGATGTCCAGCCGGACTTCCAGCGCGACAAGGACACGCTGACGATGGGGATTGATTTCCGCATCGCCAATGCGCCGCGCGTCTATGTCGAGCGCGTCGACATCAACGGCAACACGCTGACCCAGGACAAGGTCGTCCGGCGCGAATTCCGCCTGGCCGAAGGGGATGCGTTCAACAGCTTCCTGGTCAAGCGGTCGAAGGACCGCATCAACTCCCTGGGATTCTTCCAGGAAAAGCTGGACGTCGAGCAGAAGCCGGGTTCTGCGCCCGACCGCATCGTGCTGGAAACGAACGTGCAGGAAAAATCGACCGGCGAACTGTCGCTGTCGGCTGGTTTCTCCTCGCTGGAACGCTTCATCGTCTCGGCGTCGATCACGCAGCGCAACTTCCGCGGCAAGGGCCAGGAACTGCGCACCAGCGTCAATTACTCGGCCTACAGCAAGTCGATCGAACTGGGCTTTACCGAGCCCTATTTCATGGACAAGAACATCGCGCTGGGCGGCGACATCTATCGCCGCGACCTCAACAGCTTCAACTATATCAACAATAACGACCGCAACCGCACCTACCAGCAGACCACGACCGGCTTCCAGCTTCGCGCCGGCGTGCCGATCACGGAATATATGTCGCTTGCGCTGCGCTACACGCTCAACCTCGACAATGTGACGCTGGACAAGTCGACCTATTATACCGACAGCAATGGCGACGGTATTCGCGGCAACAGCGCTGGCGACACCTGCGACCCGATCCTGTCGGGCCGTTATCTCTGCGACGCCATCGGCAAGCGCACCACGTCCATGATCGGTTATTCGCTGATCTACGACACGCGCGACAACCGCATCCGGCCGACGCGCGGCAATAATCTGGTTCTCAGCCAGGATTTCGCCGGCCTGGGCGGCAGCGTCAAATATGTCCGCACCCGCCTCAGCGGCGGAAAATACTGGCCGGTCGGCGGCGGTTTCATTTTCTCGCTGACTGGCGAAGGCGGCTATATCCACAGCCTTGAGGGGGATCGCCGCGACAGCACGGGCGCCCTGGTTGATGCGGTTCGCCTCACGGACCGCTTCTTCCTCGGCAATCCGCAGATTCGCGGCTTCGACATTCGCGGCGTCGGGCCCCGGATCGTCCGTCGCTACTTCACGACCACAGCCAATAGCGACGGCACCTTCACCGGTGTCGAGAATACCGGCAACAACAATCGCGCCGACGACGCGTTGGGCGGCCGCATTTATTATCTGGCGCATGCGGAAATGGAAATTCCGCTGGGTTCGGGCGCGCGTGAAATGGGGCTGCGGCCTTCGGTGTTCGTGGACGCGGGCGCTGTCGGGGGGCTCAAGAGACCTGGGCTGGTCAGCGTACCTGGCTCCACCCCAGGCAACTTCCCGGGCTTCTGCTCGTCCACCAGCAATCCCGCCTTGCCGGTGGTTCAGGCTACCGGATCGGCCGCAGCGCCAGTCTGCAACACGGCTGTCGGCTATAATACGGTCAGCAGCGGCTTCGTGGAACAATATCTCGGCGACACGCTCAAGCCGCGTGTTGCCGTGGGCTTCGGCGTCAACTGGAACTCGCCCTTCGGTCCGTT
>JGI24739J22299_10000351_pt1 | contig 15788 bp, 11 predicted proteins | sample KBSCornC5_FD_22299 | JGI IMG/M metagenome (IMG submission 22299)
AGCACCGGCGCTGTTGAAGANAGTGTACTGGGCGANGTAAAGCTCTGGTACCGTCAGCCNGCAGATAGCGTTACGCTTACCATGGATTATGAAATTCCCGGTAAGGTCACTGCTTTTAAAGATGCTTCTGATGATTTCCGTTTTGCCAGTTCTGTAGCNTTGTTGGGCATGNTNNTACGTAAATCTAATTATAAAGGNCAGGGCACTGCGGCGATGGTAACAGCGATCGCAAAGAANTCCCTGGGGCCTGACAAAGGCGGTTACCGCAAGGAGTTTTTGAAACTGGTGAAGGAATTGAAGAAGACGGAGAATGTGAAGTAGTGGATATCCTTGTCTGAAATAGGTTCAAACCCTTTATGATCACGATAAAGGTTCAAAGCATCTGTGATATTCCTTTTCAGGGTAGCCATATCTTTACCGGTAGTACCCACTGGTATATGGTCAAAATCTTCTGCATAAGCGGAATATCCTGTGGATGTCTTTTCAATAACAAATACGGTTTTCATCATACCTTCTATTTGGTGGCGCGATATTAAGTAATTAGAAGGATGGAAATTCTTAATCAGCGGTTAACGAATACCTGCTCTCACTTTACAATCTTATAACACTTCCTGATCATCTTCTGCTGAAAATCAAACGGCAATGTCTGCGCCGTAATATCCTTGATGCTGCTGGCTTTTATCTGATCTTCCTCCAGCACAAAACGGCGATAGTTATTACTGAAGTAAATAATCCCACCTGGTTTTGTAGCGTTCAATACTTTATTCAGCATGCTCACATGATCCCGTTGTATATCCAGGAAATCCTTCATGCGCTTGCTGTTGGAGAAGGTGGGAGGGTCTACTACTACAAGATCAAAAGTATCTGGGGAAAGTGTATCCAGGTATTGCAGTACATCTGCGTGTACAAAATGATGTTGGCGAAGATCGAAATTATTCAGGCGCATATTGTCTTCCGCCCAGGCCAGGTACGTTTTTGAAAGATCTACAGAAGTAACGCTGCTGGCGCCTCCGGCGGCGGCATATACAGAGAATGAGCCGGTATAACAGAACAGGTTCAGCACCTGTTTACCTTTTGCTTCCTCCCGTACAAAACCGCGTGTGATGCGGTGGTCCAGGAACAAGCCGGTATCCAGGTAGTCACTGAGATTCACTTTGAAATTGAGGCCCGCTTCATGTACGGTCATCTCATGTTTTTCGAAAGAGAGCTTTTCATATTGAGCCTGGCGGTTCTGTTTACGTTGGCGCTGTTTGATGAAGATATTCTCCGAAGGGAGCTCCAGTATGCGGGAGATGACATCCACACAGCTTTCCAGCCATTCTTCATGTTCCTCTTCCGTCATACCGTGGCGACGCTGGTATTCGGCCACGTATACACATTGTTCGTAGATCTCGATGCTGAAAGGGAATTCCGGGATATCATCATCATACACACGGTAGCAGGTGATCTCCTGTCTGCGCGCAGTTTTGCGCAGGTGGCGGAAAACCTTTGTCAGCCTGTTCTCGAACATTGTGAATTTGGAGGGAGCCGTCATAGGGCCGCAAATTAGCATAAAAAGCAAAAGGAGAAAAGCGCAGGCTTTTCTCCTTTTATCTATGTGTGGTAGGATCCTTAACTGAATATATCCCTCACCTTCTCGAAAAATCCTTTTTCAGATTTCTCCGGATTAGGCTGGAAGTTCTCTGCCTGCTGCATTTTTTCCAGCATGGCTTTCTCATCTGCAGTGACATTCTGCGGCGTCCATACATTCACATGTATCAGCTGATCGCCTTTCTCGTAAGAGTTCACGGAAGGGAAGCCTTTGCCTTTGAGGCGGAAGATCTTGCCGCTTTGCGTACCAGGGGGGATCTTGATCTTGGCCTTTCCGTCGATGGTAGGTACTTCCACCTGGGTGCCGAATACGGCATCCGGGAAGGAGATATGCAGGTCGAAAGCTACATTCAAACCATCGCGGTGCAGGTCCGGATGTGGTTCCTCCTCTATCAGGATCAGCAGATCGCCGGGGGCGCCGCCTCTTTCACCGGCGTTGCCTTTGCCGCTCATGCTCAGCTGCATGCCTTCACCTACACCGGCCGGGATGTCTACACTTATCATTTCTTCGCCGTAAGCGCGGCCTTCGCCTTTACAATGGCCGCATTTGCTGGTGATGATCTGACCTTCGCCCTGGCAGGTAGGACAGGTGGTAACGGTTTGCATCTGGCCCAGGAAGGTCTGTGTTACCTTTCTTACCTGGCCGGAGCCCCCGCAGGTGCCACAGGTCTGGAAGGCGTTCTTATCTTTAGCGCCCAGCCCGTTACAATGCTGGCAGGGCACATATTTCTTCACTTTTATTTTCTTGTTGGCGCCTTTGGCGATCTCCTCATAAGTGAGGCGGATCTTTACCCGCAGGTTGGAGCCCCTGGTGCCCCGGCTGCGACGGCCACCGGCGCCGCCACGGTTACCGCCAAAGAAGCTGCCGAATATATCCTCGCCGAAAATGTCGCCGAAATTGGAGAAAATGTCCTCCATGTTCATGTTGCCGCCGCCATAACCGCCACGACCTGCGCCTGCTGCAGCATGGCCAAAACGGTCATACTGAGCGCGCTTATCCGGGTCACTCAGCACTTCATAGGCTTCTGCAGCCTCCTTGAATTTCTCTTCGGCTTCCTTGTTATTTGGGTTCCTGTCAGGATGGAACTGCATCGCCACTTTACGGTAGGCCTTTTTTATTTCATCCTGGGAAGCAGATTTGGCAACGCCCAGTATTTCGTAATAATCTCGCTTGGTAGACATGCTTTATCGCTTAAAGCCGGGCACTACCCGGCATGTTTTTGTTGTGGTATGGTATAGGTATGTCACATCGTCATCTTATTTTCCCACTACTACCCTTGCATGACGGATCAGCTTGTCATTCAGGTAATATCCTTTCTGTAAGTCGTCTATAATTTTGCCTTTTAAGTCATCTGAAGGGGCAGGAATTTCTGTAATGGCTTCATGCAGGTCGGCATCAAATTCTTTGTGCAGACTTTCCATAGGTTTGAGACCTTTGGATTGCAGGGTGGATTTCAGCTTGTTAAATACCAGCATTACGCCGTCTTTAATGGCGTTGATATCCGTAGCCGTTTCCAGCTGTTTGGTGGCGCGGTCCATGTCATCAACCACGTCCAGCAGGGCCAGGATCACTTCTTTGTTGGCAGTTTGCATGAGCTCTATCCGCTCTTTGGCATTACGCTTCTTAAAGTTATCGAATTCTGCTACCAAACGGAGGTATTTGTCCCGTATTTCATTCAGTTCCAGCTGCTTTTTCTCCAGCTCATTCTCAGCCGGCTGTTGTTCAGCTCCCGCTTGTTCATTGGCATTCGCTTCCGGAGCATGTTTACCGTTGGCTGCATCCTGACGCTCTGTCTGTATATCTTTTTCTTTATCTGTCATAATAGGTTCAATATTTGTCTTGAATCTGCAAATTTACAACGGACAATTATTTTGCCAACGTGGTATAGGCGGACAATTTGACATAATAGTTTACCTTTGCCCCGCTTTTATAAGAATATGACCAAGGTTTTTTTAAAGAAAAAGATACAAAACCGTGTATTACAGGGCCATCCCTGGGTTTTTGGCAACGAAGTGGGTGAGATGGACGGAGCCGTTAACGCGGGTGATATTGTGGATGTATTTACCCATCAGGGATTCTTTGTGGGCAGGGGCTATATCAATCCCCAGTCTCAGATATTGGTGCGCCTGCTTACCAGGGACAAGGATGAAGCCATCAACGATGCCTTCTTTCACCGCCGCCTGCAAAAGGCCTGGGAGTACCGCCAAAAACTTGGCTATGTAGAGAACTGCCGCCTGATCTTCGGGGAGGCGGATGAAATGCCTGCGCTGATCATCGATAAATTCAATGATTACTTCGTGCTCCAGACCCTGGCCCTGGGAATGGACCGCTGGAAAGGCGCTATTGTGGATGCGCTGAACAAGATCTTCCAGCCTAAAGGCATTTATGAGCGTAACGACGTTCCGGTTCGCGAGCTGGAAGGGCTGCAGCAGCAGAAAGGCTTTTTAAGCGCACCTTTTGACACCAATATCATTTTGAAGGAAAACGGTCTGCAGTTCCATGTAGATATCGAGAATGGCCAGAAAACCGGCTATTTCCTGGATCAGCAGGATAACCGCCGGGCCATTCAGCATATCGTGAAAGGAGCGGATGTACTGGAAGCCTTTTGTTATACCGGTACTTTCTCCTGCCATGCAGGGTACTACGGCGCTAAAAGCGTACTGGGCCTGGATATCTCCGAGCATGCAGTAAATACCGCCCGCCGCAATGCGCAGCTGAANAACCTGGAGCAGGTATGCCAGTTCCAGGCAGTGAACGCTTTTGATGCACTGAAGCAGTGGACAAAAGAAAACAGGCAGTTTGATGTGGTGATCCTTGATCCGCCCGCCTTCACCAAGAGCCGGGAGAACATCCAGAAAGCTATTACCGGTTATAAGGAGATCAACCTGCGGGGCATGAAGCTGCTGAAACCGGGTGGGTTCCTGGTAACCGCTTCCTGCACCAACCTGGTGCCGCCTTCCATGTTCCTGGAAATTATTGATATGGCCGCCAAAGACGCCAAAAAGAAATTACGCCAGGTAAGCTTCCAGACACAGGCACAGGATCATCCGATATTATGGAATATCGAGAACACTACCTATCTGAAATTCCTGATAGTAGAGGTTTCCTAAAGTCACGAAAAATGGATGGGAAAAAAGATGTACAGGTACAGGTCTTGGATAAAAGCGTATATACTTACACGGTATAGAGGGATCCTTTACTGAAAATGTACAGCGATTATTTAACTACGTTAAACTTACCCGATTCTACCAGGTTGCCATCGCGGTCGCGCAGCTGGAAGATATATACTCCACTGTAGTAAGCGCCCAGATCAACGGTGGTTCTGCCATTGATGTTTTTTAACTGGTCTACTTTTTTACCCAGGAAGTTGTATACAATAAGATCATAAATCTTATCGTTATTATGCTGCTGAATTTCAAAAAAGATTCTGCTGTTAGCTGGGTTCGGATAGGCTTTAACAATCTTAACACCCCCCTCGCTATCTGTGGCGGGAAGTGTCTTTGCATTTTGTTGTGCCCTGAGTGTCAGGCTACAAAAGCTCAGTAAGAAGATAAATAGTAGGGTAGAGGTTCTCCACATAGCAATATAAAGATAAAGATTTTTTCAAATATTTCACGATTTTATTCCAATAATACGCTCTATAAAGATAACAAACGGCAGGCCAAAAGTTGCGGCCAGCCGTTTGTTTTTTCAAAATTTTAACGCTTGCTGCAATCTTATTGCAATCCAGCCAAAGTTTGCTGTATGCTACTAAAATTAGGGAGGTCTTTAGCGCTTTCCAGTACTTCGGCATAACGCACCTTACCTTCCTTGTCTACTACAAAAGCTGCACGTTTGGAAACCCCTTTCAGGTCTAACACAAATGTGTCATAGTAAGCGCCGTACGCCTGGGATGTCTCCTTGTTGAAATCAGACAGCAAGGGGAAGTTCAGTCCCTGCTCTTCCTTAAACTTACCCAGTGTAAAGGGGGAGTCTACAGAGATACCTACCACGGCTGTATTCAGACCGTTATAAGTGCTCAGGCTATCCCTTACGGAGCACAGCTCTGCGGTGCACACACTGGTGAAGGCCATCGGAAAGAACAAAACCACCAGGTTCTGGCCTTTAAAATTGTCTAATGATACTTTATTCTTTTCAGTATCAAATAATGAGAATGCCGGTGCTTGGTTGCCTACTGTTACGCTCATAGTTTCAGTTATTAATTCAAGCCTTAAAGTTAACTGAAACCCCATTTAAATCCCAATAACAACCTAAGCATCTAGAACCTCGGACAGTTCGTCATTTCCAGGGTGCTGTTCCGGCTGTTCAGGAAATCCTTGAAAACCAGGGATATCTCAAAACCGCCAAAGGTCTGGCTGGCTGTCCGCAGCTTGGAGATGTTGGCATCATAGCTGGCGCCCATTTCCCAGCTACCCATATCCAGCTTGATCGTTGGCACGATAGCGTCGTTCCAGCGGAGGAACATCCCCCCATAGATCCCACGGTCAGATTCCAGGCCCTGGTCCAGCAGGCCGTAGCCTATCAGCGCGCCGCCGATGAACTCTGAGTAGGTGCCCTGGTGCAGCTCGTTATACTGCCCGATCACCTTTACCTTTTCAGATACCGGTACCGTGATACCGGCGTTGATGGTGAACTTCATATCCAGCTCCACACTGGCGTCCTTATAGAAGGAAACCTTGGGCCTGTTAAAATGATATACGGCTGCGCCCAGAAAATAGTTTGTTCCCTCCCCGATTACGCCGTTATAGCTAAGGCCGATACCTGCATCCAGGTAGGTATATCCCCGCAGCGCCAGCCTGTCTTCCCCGCTGGGAGCAGTAGGATCAAAGCGCCCGTTGGTATACTGGTTATTAAAAGTAAGGTTGGCAGGGTTGAACTGCCTTTGTACCATGCCGCCTGTTACCCCAAGGGAAAGGAAGCTGCTCTTATCTGCGCTCAGCGATTTATGAAAATTGATGGCCGGCAGTACCTGTACAGAGGTAAGGCGCGAAGTGCCTGCCCTGTCGTAGGTCAGCTGCAANCCAGCTGTTACAAAGTTGTTGCTCATGCCTACGGGGAACTTCATTTCCCCGCTGAGCGCCCCGGTCTGGTACGGTATGGTGACACTGTTCCATTGGTTGCGGTATACCGCCTGCACACGCACATCACCATTAAAAATGCCTATCAGGGCCGGATTTCGTAAAATCGGTGTCTCATAGAATTGGGACAGGTGTATATCTTGCGCCCGGGCCTGCTGGGTACAGACTCCGGCTGAAACTATTAGCAGCATGCTGCATAACAGTCTTTTCATAGGGTATGGATTTAATATTATCTTAATAATGTAACATTACCTCTCAGTTCGAAACGTTCGTTGGTGTCGCAATAGGCTTCAATGAAATAAACATACACGTCTGCCGCCTGCGGTTGGCTTTTATAGGTCCCGTTCCATCCTGAGCTGATGTCGTCAATGGCTATGTTTTCGCGCTTAAATACTTCTTGTCCCCAGCGGTTGAAAATGCGGAATGATTTAATGAAATTAACGCCTTTTCCGCGAATGTAAAATACATCGTTCGTTCCATCTCCATTGGGACTGAAAGTGTTAGGTATATATACAGCTTCCTTATCACATACCAAATTTATATTAACTATATCACTCTTTTTACAACCATCTGTATTTGTTACCGTAATGCTGTAACTCATAGGCCTGCGCACGGATGCCAGGGTATATGGACAAGTGGCGCAGTCCAGGAACTCCGTAGGCGACCATAGCACACTCTCAATATCCGCACTGCCGGTGGCGTTCAGCGTTACCGTAGCGCCGGTGGTCACGGTTTGGTCCGGACCTGCATCTACTGTGGGTAAGGGTTTTACCTGGATGTTCACCTGTGCCGTCTGCGCGGGGCAGCTGGCATCGTTCGTGCCCGTTACGGTATAGGTAATGTTTTGGGTAGTGGTGCTGACCGGGTTGGCGATGTTGACCGCACTTAAATTAGTAGCCGGGCTCCAGCTATAAGTAGCCGCACCCCTGGCCCAGAGCTGTACCGGGCTTCCGTTACAGATGGCCGTATCCGGCTGTACAGTCAGCTGTACCTGCGGTACCACTTTCACAGTGGCAGAGTCACGTACGGAACAGCCAAATGCATTGGTGGCCGTTACAAAGTATTTGGTATCCACCACCGGAGAGGCAGCAGGCGAAGCACAGGTCACACAGCTAAGGTTGATATTGGGCGTCCAGAGCAGGTTGCCGTTAGACTGCGTTTGCAGCGTGACATTGTTGCCTTCGCATATGCGGTAGTTACGGTTGGCCAGCACCAGCGAAGGAACCGGGTTTACCGTGATGGCGGTTGTTACGGAATCTTTACAGTTACGCGCATCTGTCACTACCAGCTTTACATTGTACACACCCGGGGTGGCATAAGTAGTGGGCGGCGGTGTTTGGGAAGACGCTGTTCCTCCGTTGCCCATTGTCCATTGCCAGCCCGTAAGCGGTATATTGGGCCAGGGCTGAGAGGCATCGGTAAAGCTTACCGGCTGTCCTGCGCAAGGCTGACCGGCATTGAAATTAGCCAGGGGCGCCAGGATGGTAATGTGATTTTGCTTTACTACGGTATCGTTACAATAAACAGCAGGATCCTTATAGAAGATGATCAGTGTATCCGTGAACGTGCCGCTCTGGTAATAGACTTTATCCACATCCGTATCGGTAACATCCTGCCGGGTATTATCGCCAAAGCGCCAGCCGTAATGATGTACCAGCTGTGAAGGCACATTCAGTACGCCATAGCCAATATTGCTGCCGCGGCAGATAGCGCTGATGCCTGTACTGAAATCCGGGTTAAAGTAAGACACCGTTTGGAAATCGCTGCTTTGGCAGGCGCCGCTGGTTTCCCTTACTGTCAGGCGCACGGTGTAGTTACCCGGTTGTGTATAGCTATGCGCCGCATCCCGTGTATACGCCAGGGGACTGCCATCGCCGAAGTCCCATTCATAGCTGACACCGGTGGTGGTGGCAGAGGTATTGGTAAAAGTGAACTGCTGACGGTTGCCACAGCTGCGGGCGTATGTGAAATGTGCTGCAGGGCCTGTGATCTGCACGGTTACCGGTATGCTGGCCGCATAGCAGCCGTTCTTGCCAGCCCTCATCTGTACACTGATGTTGCCATTGCTTTGGAAGGCATGGGTAATATCGTTGGAAGGACCTTCCTGGCTCGTGCCATCTCCAAAGTCCCAGCTATAGCTGTCTGCATTAGTAGCATTGGCCAGTAGTCTTACCGGGGTACCCGCACAGGCAGTGCCCGGGGTAGCGGTAAAGCTTACATTGGTAGGCGGCGTGCCCGCGCGAACCAATTGACCGGCGGTTACGGAGGCTGTACATCCCTGCTGGGTAGTAACGGTAACGGTTACGTTATAAGCGCCGGGCGTATTATACTGGTGCGCTACGCCGGAGGCCGTGGTAGTTTGTGTATTACCATCGCCAAAGTTCCAGGCGTACTGAGACACCGGGTCGTTATTGGGCGTGGTCACGGCAGCTGTCAGCGAAGCGTTGACAGGCGCGCAACCGGTAATATTGGCGCCGCTCAGCACAATGGCAGGCACGGCTATGTTGACAAGCGAGGATTTCGTTAAGCTTTGCGTACAGCCAAATGCGTTGGTAACAGTCAGCGTTACGCTGTAATTACCCGGCCTGGTGTACATATGCTGTACGGAACCATTGTTGGTGGTCAGGCTGGTGCCATCTCCAAAGTTCCAGCTGCGTACAGCCGCACCGGTAGTAAGGTCGGTGAACGTAGCATTGAAAGGTTTGCAGCTGGTAGTGACATCCACCGTGAAGTCCACCGCGGGCGAGGGATTGACGGTAATTTCCTTCCAGTATTGGCTGGTACCGTTGGGATACTGTACCGTTAAGGTCACGCGGAAAGTACCCGGCTGGGTATAGCTGGCCTCCGGGTTGGCGGTATAGGCTACGCTGCCATTGCCAAAGTCCCAGGTATAGGCTATCGGAAAACCATTACTGGTATTCTGGAACTGAAGCGTTGTTGGTGCACAGAGACTGGAGGGAGTAGCAGTATACGTGAAATTAGCCTGTTGGCCGCGTAGAGGAGCGCTGAACAGTACAGATAACAGTAATATCGGCAATATTGCCGGTAGGTTTAGAGGCACTCGGCTTTTCATAGGTATAGTTATGGCCTTATAATTATACCACAAATTAACGAAAAAAATATGTTTAAAAACTGAAAGCCGCAGCTACCAGTGGGCAGTCTGCGGCTTTCAGCTATTTAAGTGGCTTATCTTAAGACAGTTACGTTGCCTTTCATCGTGAAGGTCTCATTCGTATCGCACACCAGCTCCGCATAATAAATGAACACGTCCGGGTTCACGGGAATGCCTTTGAACTTACCATCCCAGCCTGTGCTGGGGTCTTCAGTGCTCATATTGCTGCGTTCAAATACCACCTGTCCCCAGCGGTTGAAGATCCTGAACACTTTGACATTCTTAACGCCCCGTCCGCGGATGTAGAAGATATCATTCTGTCCGTCTCCGTTGGGCGTGAAGGTGTTAGGCAGGAAGATCGAGCTGGATTCACATACCAGCTTGATATTCAGACCGTCTGTGGCAGTACAGTTGTACTGGTTGGTAACGGTCGCAAAATAATTCATATTAGCCGTAGGATGCACCAATGGTGTTTCGCAGTCTGCACAGCTGAGCCCCAGTGCTGGTTTCCATTGTATGCTGACGATGCCTTCGCTGTGCACCGGGGCCAGGCGTACCTCTGATCCGGTAGCCACTACCAGGTCCGGCCCTACGTTGATCTCCGGCGACGGATTGACGGTCACAATGGCGATAGCCGTATCGGTAAAGCAGGCATCGTGGCCAAAGCCTATCACCCGGTAGGTGGTAGTGCTTTCAGGCCCCGCAATAGGATTGTTGATATCGGCACGGCTCAGGCCTGTTTCGGGGATCCATTTGTAAGTGACAGCGCCACCGGCGCTCAGCTGTACTTTGTCACCGTGACAGATAGATACATCAGCTGTATTCACTTCAAAGCGGCGGCTAACGGTAATGGCTATATCTGCCTCACGCATACAGCCAAAGGCATTCTGCGCTACTACATGATAGGTGGTATCACGATCCGGTGTGATCTGCGGTGCAGTGCTGCGCGGATCGGAGATATTGTAATCGGTCCAGGTAACCTGCGTGCCTACGTCTACGTTGGATTGCAGCTGCAGCGGTCTTCCCTGGCAAACAACCGCCTGTTTAGGCGTAGGATCCAGCAGCGGATAAGGACGTACCTGGATGGTGCTGCCTGCTGTATCAGGGCAGGAGCCATCTCCATTGGTAACGGTCAGCACCACAGGGATATCACCGGGGGTAGCGAAAGTAAGTACGGGCGGGGTAGTTACATTATACAGATCCAGGCCTACCCTCCATTGCCATTTGGTACCCGCCAGCTGTTTGTTCTCACGTCCCTGTAATTGTACCTGGCCACCTGCACAGAGTGGTGTCAAAGGTAAGATCTCCGGCTCCGGTTGTGGCGACACGATGGCTGGCAGGGTGATCGTATCCGTACAACCCAGTGAGCTGGTAACGAGCAGGTGTACCGGGTAAGTGCCTGTAGAGGTATAGAAGAAGCGTGGGTTACGGCCGGTGCCAACATCGTCTGTTCTGCCTGGCACACCGAAATCCCACTGGTAGGTCATGGCCTGGCCCAGCTGATCCAGGGTAACGCTGCTGCTGTTGTCTGTGAAGTAGATGTAGCCACTGTCACAGGCCGCGGCATTATCCATTGTAAACCGCGCAGTTACCTTGTCGGCCACGATGGTGTCATTGCCCAGTGCAGGTACCTGGCAGCCTTTGGCATCTTCCAGGATCACCCTGGGATAGTAGATGCCTTCTTTCGGATAGGTATAATCGGTAGTAGGTGTGGTAGTGGTTACCAGGTGCCCATCGTCAAAGTCCCAGATGTATTTTACTGCATTGGTGCCTGTGGCGGTCATGGTGACGTGCAAGGGCATACAGCCTTCGGTAGGCGTGGTAGCCTGTCTGCCATCAGGGCCGTCGATGAAGATATCTTTGGTGGTATCCCTGGAACATCCGCCCGCAGTGGTAACGGTAAGGGTTACCGTGTATGTGCCCGGGCGGCTGTAAGCATGGCTGGGAGATTCGAGCGGAGAGGTACTGCCGTCCCCGAATTGCCAGGCTATTTCGTCATAATCTGTAGAGGCATTGGTAAAAGGTACGAGCACCGGCGGACAAGGCGCCAGGTCATCCGGCACCGTGAATATCGCCCGCGGATCACGTACGGTAATAAAGTGCGTAGCTTCCTGGCTGGCCATACAACCGTTGGCATCTGTTACCGTCAGCTTGATCGTATATACGCCAGGGCTGGTGTAAATATGTTGCGGAGCAGATTGCGTGCTGGTGCCGCCATCTCCGAAGCTCCAGTCAAAAGTAAGGTTGTTGCCGATCGAGTTATTGGAGAAGCCGAAAGCTTTCTGCAAACAGGCTTCCTGCTGTGGCACTACGATCGATGCATTCACCACATTTACATTTACGGTCTTGGTAACGCTGGAGGTACAGCCAAACTGGTCTGTTACCGTGAGCCTTACCGGGTAGCTGGTCATGTTCGGGAAAGTATGCGGATAGCCCACCGGTTGTGTGGTCAGCGTATCCGGATCGCTGCCATCGCCAAAGTTCCATACCCAGGAGGTAATGACCGTGGTTGGAAAGGCAGGAACGGAAGCATCCGTAAAGGTGAAAGGCGTTTCCTTACAATTACCGGTGNAGGTAAAGTCNGCCGTAACGCCGTTGATAGTCACNACCACGGTGTTGGATACTACCTGGCAACCGTTCAGGTCTTCCATGGTCAGCACCACATTAAAGTTACCGGGCCTGTTATAGGTATGATTGTAAACAGCATTGGGATCGAAATCTGCGGAGNCAACGGTTTGCGTAGTGCCATCCCCGAAATCCCACCTGTAAAACCTGATCAGGTTGTTATGGATAGCGGCGGCGTTGGTGATGGTAAAACCAATAGACCTGCCAGCACAAACAGTGGGCACGGTGGCAGCGATAGTGGCTTTTTCATCGATGATCATCACCTGCTGTGTAGTGGTGGAAGTACAGCTGCCATTATCTACTGTCAGTCTTACGGTATAAGTGCCCGGCGCCGCGTAGGTATGCAAAGGCGATTGCAGGGTGGAGGTGGTGCCGTCTCCAAAATCCCATAGCCAGCTCCTGGAAACACTGGCGCCAAAGTCTGACTGGTCATTGAACTGGCGGTCATATTTGTTCACGCAGTTAGGCAGTACGGTAAACCTGGCTACCGGCGGATATATTTCGATCAGCATCCTTTTGATCAGGGTAGAAGGGCAACCGTTGTTGAACACGGTCAGTATCACATCATGCACGCCTATCTGGTTGAACTGGTGGGCCGGGTTTTGTGCGGTCTCAGAAGAACCATCCTGCGGGAACTGCCATAGCCATTCATCACCTGGTGGAACTGATTTATTGGTAAAGTGGAAGATATCCGGCTGACAGCCTTTGGTCTTATCCACGTCGAAATCAACAATTGATTTGATCCCTGCTTCTATCACTGCCGTAGCAGTTGCCCTACATCCGCTCTGTGTTACAATCTCCAGGGTGACGGTAAAATCCCCCTGTGTGGTCCAGGTATGGCTGGGCCTTACAAGGTTAGAAGTGGTGCCGTCGCCGAAGTTCCAGTTATAGCTTACCACCGGGTCTATGCTGATAACGGTGGGAACGAAGTTGGAGCTGAAGGGGATACATCCGCGGGCCGTGTCAACAGAAAAGGTGACAGTTGGTTCCTGGATACGGATATAATCCGGCTTTGTAACGGTCACGCTACAGCCAAAAGCGTTGGTGGCCTGGAGGCTTACGGTGTAATTGCCCTGTGCAGCATAGCTATGGCTAAGGGTTTGGCCGGTGCCTGTTGAACCATCGCCAAAGTTCCAGTTCCAGGAAGTAGCGCCGGTAGTTTGCGCATTGAAGTTGACAATGGTCGGTACCCGGCAGGATATCGTAGGGGTGCCTGTAAAATCAGCTGTTGGGAGCGGATTTACGTGGATGGTCTTGGTGATGGTTTCCTGACAGCCGCCGGTACCAGTGGCGGTCATGGTTACCGGGTAATCGCCGGGTGCAGTAAAGGTATGAGAAACGTCAATGCCATTCTGTGTGCTGCCATCGGGAAAATCCCAGCGGGCAGACTGTGGCGCAGGGGTGGTCCTGTTCTCCAGTGTTACCGCCTGGTTTACGCAGATGGTTCCGGTAGCGGCAAAGTCGGGTACCATCCGTATGATCTGGATATAGTTTACTTCGGTCAGTGTTTGGCTACAGCCTCCTGCAGCAGTAGCAGTGAGGCGTACGGTAAAGCTGCCATCCCTGGTATAGGTATGTTGTGGAGTGACGTCGGTACTGGTAGTGCCATCTCCAAAATCCCAGAGGTAGGTGAGTGCGGCGCCATTGGGCGCGGTGCTGGTGTTCGAGAAATTGACGGTCAGCGGGGCGGTACAGCTGCTGCGCACATCGGCAGAGAACCTGACAACAGGTGGCTCCTGGATAGAGATCTGTTTAGTGGTACCGTTCGTACAGCCATAACTGTTAACGACGATCACTGCGGTGGTCTGGTTGCCGCTTAAAGTATATGTATGGGAGGCAGTAGGGCCGGTACCGTTGGTGCCGTCACCAAAGTCCCAGGTAACGCTGGTAATGGTGCCGTCTCCCGGGGTGCTCTGGTCTGTAAAGGTTACTGCCAGGGGAGTACATCCTCCCGGTACGGAAGTGCTGAAGGCCGGCGCGGGTTTACGGTACACGGTAACATTCTTTTCCCTGGTAACAACGGCGCCGTCGGGATAGGTAACAGTTAAGGTGATCTTATAAACACCTGCGTTATTGAAGATCCTTCCGGGGTTGGGGTCAGAAACGTCTGCACCTACGCTGAAGCTCCAGTTGACTGAGCTATAACCGGGGTCTGATAAGTTGGTGAATTGTACTGCCAGCGGTTCGCAACCATTCCATTTATCGGCGTCAAAATCAACACGGTGGGTCTGAGCGGAAGCTGGTAAGATGTGGCATAATAGAGTGGCTACCAAACAAGCGGATAGTCGCATGAGGTTTCTCCATTGGGATGTCCAATGGCGACATAGGTGTACTTGGCATTTCATGGTTATGGCAATAGGTATATCGGTATAAGTCCTGTCTACTTTTTGTGATTTCGTCCCCTCCGGTCAGCTAGCTTAAAGTATAGGTGTAAAACGCGAAATAAAAGTAAGCATTTTATATTGCAATAGGTGTTAATATTAAGTGACATTGGCCAGTTAAAAATAGCAATCGAGTGATATTCATCAGTTTTTAGCATCTTTGTATTGGAAAAAGAATAATATGAAACATTATCTGAATGTATTACTCTCTACGGCAGGCGCTTTGCTGTTTACATCCTATGCAACAGCCCAGGCAGTAAATGTGGAAACTTTTGATAAAGGCATGCATGCCGCTAATGTGCAGATCTTCGATGTAAGAACAGCGGGGGAGTATAACTCCGGCCATATTACCGGTTCACTGCAGGCTGATTATACCAATAAGCAGGAGTTTGCAGACCGGGTACAATATCTCAATAAACAAAAGCCTGTTTACATCTATTGTTTGAGCGGCGGCCGTAGTTCGGCAGCGGCTAAATGGATGCGGGAAAATGGGTTTAAGGAGGTAGTGGAAATGGATGGCGGTGTTCGTGCATGGAAAGAGGCCGGTAAACCTTTGGAAGGTGCGGCGGCGGAAAAGCAGCTGGCGGTGGATGATTTTAAGGAATCTATGCAGCATGGCCTGGTACTGGTGGATGTAGGCGCTGTATGGTGCCCGCCCTGCAGGGCCATGGAGCCGGTATTGCAGGCATTTCTGAAAGCGCATCAGGATGTGAAGCTGGTAAGGGTAGATGGCGGAAAAGATCAGGAGGTGATGACAGCGATTAGCGCGAAGAAATTGCCGACATTTGTTTTGTATAAAGACGGGAAGGAGGCATGGAGGAAAGAAGGGATCGTGGAGAAGAAGGAATTGGAGGAGGCGGTGAAGTAAATACGCTACTCACACCCGACAGAAATACCAGTTTTTCCCATTATATTCCTATAAATACAGTAACGATAACGTATCCCTTTAAAGAGTTACTATATCGATACGTTATCGTTACTATATCTATACTTTATCCCCC
>JGI24739J22299_10000353_pt1 | contig 15747 bp, 10 predicted proteins | sample KBSCornC5_FD_22299 | JGI IMG/M metagenome (IMG submission 22299)
ATAGGGCGGCGGAACATGCGGTTGGGGCTCGACAAACCGTTCGCGCTGCCGCCGCGTTCATTGCAGCATTCATTCAGACCATGCCACTGTCAGGCGCCGCCGACAAAGCCGACATTCGAGGCCGCTGGGCGCCCCATGGAAAGCTGCCTTTGGTTCATGCGGCTTTATCGGCTCCCCGAGTGATCGAGGAACCGGCAGTGCTCAGATTTCGGTGCGCTCCGATAAGGTGAGTGCATCATCGATGTCCACGCCGAGATACCGGACCGTGCTCTTGATGTCCCAGCGGGATCTGGAACGCTCGAAAGTCGCTGATCGCCTTGTATAGCGAGACCTTCGTACGTCGTGAAAATTGCTCATATCCACTCCGGCATCTTCGGAAAATGACCACTCTGCGGCTTAGCGAAGGGGAAATGACTTGTGCCACCGGAGTCAAAGGCGCAATCCGTGTTTCATTCAGGCCGGGTGCTATCTAGAAATTTCGGGGGAGACAGCAGTTGAAGGTGGTGACAAAAGCGACCTATTCACTAACCGCTTTCGCCGCCGCGTTGTCTGGTCCCGCCTGGGCCGGCGATCGTTCCCTTCACAATGTATGGACGATCCAGGAAGATCCTACGTCGCTGGGTGATCGCACACTTGTGCGAGAGGACTACGTATTAAAACAGCGCCTGCTTCCGACCGGACTAGTGGCACTATCCAGTGACTTCGAGGAGGTGGGACTGGCTGCAGGTAGCCAACTGGTAGAAGTCCGTTCACCAGGAGCGCTGGTGTTCTGTGATCCGGTACCGCGGGCTCAGAAGCTGGTGGGACATGCCCAGCCGTGCTTGGTCGATGCGGACAATGACGGACGGTTCGAAGGATTGTTTCTCACCTCAAGCGTGACCAAGGGCATTCTAACGATCCAGGGGAGCAGGCCGAAGACGCCTCGTGCGATCGTGCCGGTCGCCTACCGTCGATTGGATGTAACCGCATTCGGGCTTCCGCTGTTCGTGGGCGTGCAGTATCGCGGGAATGCCAACCCCGCGGGCAATCATGTGTTCCAGATCAACTATGGCAGCGATACATCCGTGGGATCGCTGACCGACCGCTTCGTAGTGGGGAAAACCTCGCTTCCCGCCAGTCAGACGCCGTTTGGGGCGCGGTTTGATCTGCTTGCACATTCCCCGGAGGGTATTCAGGTCCGAGTGACCAAGACTATCCCTACGCAGCTGTTTGGTGTGATGAAAACAACCACTTACACATTCTATTAAATCCCAGTGTGCCGGCTGCGTACTGCTCACCTCTGCCGCAACCTATGGGCGCGAGTTGCCGTTTGCCGATCTGCCAATATGGAGACGTCCGCCAACAAAGCAGCCATCCCCTTGCCCAAACGAGGCCCTCAGAAGCTGCCCTCCATCCATGTCCTGCCAAGGCGAAAATTGGCCGTTAACTACCATACCCGACCGTCCTCGGACATATGCCGCCATGCAGGATGTCTCAGCATGGATCGTTTCTGCTCGAATAGCCCTTGGCCACCCCTCGAAGCGTGATACTAATGGGAACAAATAGGTTCAACGGGCGGGGCTTCAAGGTTTTGAGCGATTATCGAACGAAATTGGCGGGATGGTTAAACTATACGGCAGAGTGGATAAGCCGGTCGCAGAGCGGCACCGAAAGTAAATCTAGGTATGTCGACCTTGCCCCTACTGACAAGGCCGACCCGTCCGGGATTTATTCAGGTGCGTTGGCTGAGGCGACCAATAATCCCCGTGTTCTGAACATCGCACTGACCGGCCCTTACGGGTCCGGGAAAAGCAGCATCGTACAGTCGTTTCTGAAAAACTATCGGCGCCCAGCCCTCCAGATATCTCTCGCGGCCTTCCTTCCCGATGCGGCGTCGAAGAGCAACGAAGTGGACAAACAAAAGGGATGCAGCGTCGAAAAGCAGCGAGGTGAGCAGACAGGAGATCGAGAGAAGCATCCTGCAGCAGATGCTCTATGGCGCTGATGCGAACAGGCTCCCGCTGTCCCGATTCAAACGCATTCAGACACCCGGTAAGTGGGCAATATTTGTCTCATTGTACATCATTCTGGGGATAATCAGCCTCTCGCATCTGATTCAAAATCGCGCCCCGATCATGAAGGGCGATTACTTCCTTCCTCTTGACCTGAGCAACTGGTTCAATTTCGCAAGCGTCCTGCTTGGCGGCTCATTTCTGTGGCTGGTATTGCACCATTTTTACGTCGCCAGCTTCGGAATTTCGCTCAAGAGCGTATCTCTAAAAGATATCGAAATTACACCGAAGGCTGCCACAGAAGAGTCAATCCTAAATCGCCATCTCGACGAGATTGTCTATTTCTTCCAGTCGACCAAGTATGACCTCGTCATCATTGAAGACCTTGATCGCTTTAAGAACGCCGATATCTTTGTCACGTTGAGGGAAATAAACAGTCTAATTAACGCAAATTCCGGCGTGAAGCGGACCATCCGCTTTCTTTACGCGCTTCGCGACGACATGTTCGTCAATACCGACCGGACCAAATTTTTCGAATTCATCATACCGGTCATTCCGATCATCAACAGTTCCAACTCGATCGACAAGGTCTTGGAGCAAGGTAAGCGGCTGGAGATCGACAGCAGACTTAACCGTCAGTTCCTCCACGAAGTATCAAGGTATCTGAATGACCTCAGGCTCATTCAAAATATCTTCAATGAATATGCGATCTATATCGCCAATCTTGAAACTGACGGCGAGAATGTGTTGGACGAGAACAAGCTGCTGGCGGTCTTGATCTACAAGAATGTGTTTCCCAGTGACTTTGAAAGCCTGCATCGCGGAAAAGGGCATCTGGCTGAAATCCTCGGCCGCTACGACGAATTTGTCACCAACGCCGAAGCCGCCTGCAAGGCTCAGATCGCCGGTTTGGAGGAGCAGCTCGATCTCGGAGAGCGGCAGCTTCCAAACAGCCTAGGAGAATTGCGCAGTATCTACGCCGTCAGGATTCTCGAAAATCTCCCCGAGGGATATGTATACATCGGCCTCGACAGAAATAATTTGGTACCCATCCAAATGCTCGCCCAGCACGCAGAGTTTGAGAAATTTGTCGGAGCCGGGCAAGTATTGATCAGGCACGCGCAAGGCCATCTACAAAATCACAACCTCTCCGACATTCAGGACAAGGTAGATCCCAACAAAAGCTATCAGCAGCGAAAGATAGAAATTACCAACAAGTCAACCGAATACCTCGATTCGACTACGAAGGCCATTCGCGATCTGCGGGCAAAGCTACCCAAGTTACGGATGACCAAGTTCAACGAGATCATTCGACAGAATGTAAATGAGGTAGAGGGTCTGTTCGAAGCCTTCGGTGAGAATGCCGAGCTTGCCCGCTTCTTGGTGTTCGAGGGTTTCCTCGATGACACCTATTATCAGTACACGTCGTTGTTTCACTCCGGAAGGCTTTCGCCGAATGACAATAATTTCCTGAGACGGATACGCGGCTACAAAAATCCCGACCCAGACTTCCAGATCGACAATCCCAAGGAAGTCATCGCCGCGATGCGGGATGAAGATTTTCGGCAGGATTATGTGCTCAACGCCAAGATCGTCGACAGCCTGCTCGGCGACCCTGCGACCTTTGGAACACAAACAGCGGGGCTCTTCGATTATATTGCGGCCAATTTTGCAAAGTGCGCGCCCTTCTTCGCTATCTACTATGCCCGAGGCGTGGCGGTTCGGGAGTTGGTGGCAGGGCTGGTCAAGGCTTGGCCGGGATTTGTCCCGGCGGCCATAGCCAGCACTACGGACCTCTCCCATATAGCCCACATCATCAGCCACCTTCCGGCGCAGGAACTGACTGCCCAAACGAAGAAGCATCCCACCCTTTCCGCGTTCGTGTCGGTCAATCTGCCGCGCATCCTGGCTTTGGGCGTAGATTTTGAACCCGAACGACTGAAGCTCATGCAGATTGAATCCCCCGATCTAGCCTCAGTCGAGGGATATCACGCTATTGTGCGGGTCTTGGTCGACGAAGGCCTCTACGAATTGTCGGTCAGCAATCTCGATTTCATATTCCGGGCGATGCTGGGCATCGATGACGAAGACCGGCTCCACAAGCAGCATTATACCTCGGTGCTTGCGGCGGGGAATGACCGGCTGGAGCGGAAAATTGATGCCGGATTTGGAGACTATCTCGACAATGTTCTGCTGGAGCTCCCCGACAATAGCGAAGAGAGTGTCTCCGCAATCATCGCTATCGTCTCTCGGGAGGAACTCGATCCGGAAAGCATGAAGGCGTTCCTTCAAAGGCAATCGGCGCAGCTGCCCAGCCTGGACCAGATTCCGGCCCAGCTCCACCCGGTGCTGTTCGAAATCGAAAAGGTCCAAGCAACTTGGGAAAACTGCCAGGCATTCTTGTCGAGTGAGACCTATGATGCCGAGATACTGACCGCCTATCTCTCAAAGGATGAGATTGTTGCGGCACTCTCGCAGCTACCGATTTCTGGCGACGCCGAGGTAGGTCGGCTACGCGAGTTTCTGATCGGTAACGATGCTTTGGACAATGACGCCTATGCGGCTTACGTGCGAGCTCTTCCGAGGCCGTTCAGGAAGTTTCCGGAGAACCTCAGCTCGGGAAAACTGCGGATCGTGATAGACGAACGGAAAATTGTCTTTTCGAGCGAGACATTGTCGACGCTCGGCGAGGACAGCGATCTCCAGACGCTGTTCGTTGCAAAGAATATCGACCGCTACCTCGAAATCGAAGGTCAGTGCCCGCTTGACGACGATCTGCGAGAGCGGCTTCTCGGGTCCGATATTCGAGATGACCGCAAGATCAGAATTATTGGAGCAATGGACCTCACCCTCCTTCCAACCTTGGCATCTCGATCAGCGATCGTGGGTCCGATACTGGCCCGCACCCATGCCGATATCGGCGAGATTGACGCCGATTCAGCGGGAGCGCTCATATTGAACTCCAGACCTGTCAGCGTTCAAATTTCGCTGTTCAACAAATTCCAAACCAAGCTGGACAAGCAACAAGTGCAGGACATTCTCTTGGCGCTGCCGGAGCCGTTCTCAGACATTAAACCCGGGTGGAGAACGCCGAGGATCGAGAGCAGCGAGGCAAATCTTGAATTCGTCTCGTGGCTGAAGACCCGAGGCATTATTTCGTCGTGGAAGCGCGGCGGCTTGTTCGACGACGATATCCGTATAAATCTCTTCAGAAAATGAACATCAAAGTTCGCTTTCGCTGCTCGACATCCCAGGCAGCAGGAACGATGGAATCTACACGATGCCGCTCGGGTGCATCCATAGTCGGGATGCGGCAGTCAATTGACTTGATACGGCGCAAGCTCCAACCTCGCGATTTGCTCGGATTGGAGAAAGATTATTCGATAAGAATTAATGACCGAAAGCTGGCGCCAGGTTCGCCATTTGGACCGTCCACTATGCCGATCTGTGCTTTCCGAAGGAGACGTTCCGGTCTGTCCGACAGAGCGGACATCATTCCTGTTCCCAGCGCGGCAATGGGGTTTCCGCTGCCGGTGAGCGAAATTTGGCCGCTGAGCGGCGAGGAAGGGTCGGACGACCAGCTTCACCTCGACCAACTGATCTGTATGACCTACCGCTTGGCGGCGGACATAGGAATGCTTACAGTCACACTATGGATGCCTCCCCAAGCCTCATCTGCCACGAATGCATCGGCGATCTCTTTCTCAAGGCACGCGCCAAGGCCGAGGGTAAGCGGGGGCGTTGCGATCTTTGTGGGAGGATACGCAAATGCGTGGCCGTCGAGGATCTCAAATCGTGGATTGATGAAGTCTTCACGGCGCAGTTCCGCCCAGGGCCCGGGCAGGAAGCGCATGAGATCTTCAGCCGCATCGCCGGGATCAGTCGGGACCTGGCCTTCGACATGGTTGACGACCTGTCGCAGAACTATGGCCATCTCGATGCATTGGGCAAGAGTACCGATCCCTATGCCTTCGAAGCCTACGTGCTGGATGGGCCGGACGAGGACGAGTCAGACGATCGCTGGCGCGCTTTCAGCAAGACCGTCCGGCAGGAAGCTCGTTACTTCAACCGAAGCGCCGAGCAATGGCTTGAGAATATCTTCACCGGGCTCCACGATCAGCGCACCTGGTCCGACGAAGGCGTGATACAGACCATTGAACCGGGTGCCACAAGCTTTTGGAGGGCCAGGCTGGCCGAAAGCGAGACAACGCTGCTCAATATCGTTGGCAGCCCGCATACCGAACTCGGTCCGCCTCCCAATGGCTCGGCGTCCGCCGGGCGTATGAACGCCGCCGGCGTCTCAGTCTTCTATGGCGCGGTCACACCCGAAACCTGCATATCAGAGATCCGGGCACCGGTCGGCGCCTGGGTTGTTATGGGCCGCTTCACGCCCACCCGTAGACTGAGGATTCTTGATGTCGATCGCCTCGCGCAGATCGACGGTAGAATCAGCCATTTTGATCCCGACTATACCCGCAAGCGCGAGCGGGTCGATTTCCTTCGTGCATTTGGTCGCCAGATCGCCCAACCGGTCATGCCCAGTGACCAGGGCTTTGGCTATCTTCCGACCCAAGTTGTGGCCGATTTCCTTGCCCAGCGCCAGACGCCTGCCATAGATGGACTCTTCTACCGGTCAACCCAGACTGGTTCGGCGGATCGCAATATCGTCCTGTTCAACCGGGCCGCACGGGTCGAACCGCTTAGCCCTACTCTGCAGTATGACGTTGACGTAAACTGGCGGCCAGGCGAGGAGGATGACACCATCTGGATGTCGTTGAAACCGGCTGACCCGTCATCGCCGCCAAAGCCTGGCTATAGGCATTGGATGGATGAGCGGCCCATGACGCTGCAGCTCGATCTCGCAAGCCTAGAGGTCCGACGGATTAGCGAGACGCACTACAAAACAGAGTCGAGAGCGGTGTACCTGCATCGCGCTGGGGCCGCCCCACACGCGCCAGACGCTACGTCTAAGATCTAGAGCCGGGCAGCGCTTGCCAGATGCCAGATGCCGGGTTCGATGCTGCTGCCAGCGTGGCCGATTTAAATGCCGAAAGCAGCCGTCTGCATCCACAGTACTGAACAGCAAGGATTGTTAGGCACCTGCGTGGACAGCTGACGGTCAGCAGCTGGGGACCAAAATTTGGCCTCTGAGCGCCTTATAAGGGTCGTCGCACGACGAAAGAATGTTCGCCCCTCTTCCCCAGCTTATTCATTTCCTAAGGTCCGGGCGCGGCGATCAGTGGTCAGTTGTGCTTCTTGCTGGCGTTAGCGCCTTCACGGCGCATGCCCTTGGCGTTACTCTTGGATGCCAACACTAGCGTGACGACCCAGCCTGCAACCGCTGTTCCACCTAACCACAGCAGGATGGCGGCGGCGTCGCTAAAGAGAATAAAGGTCAGGCCGGGGAGAAAAGCCCCTACCGCCAGTAGTCGGCGCAGAGGACTGCCTTGCCCCTCTCCCTGGCGCGCGGCGCGGCGGCGCTTGGGATCGCCAAGGCCAAGGAGCAGGATGAGGGTGGCCGATATAAGGATCGCGGTGAGGGTGAGCAGGGTCATCATTCGGCCGGTTGCAGTGCGATCGATGGACGGTGCGCATGCGCCCTGTCCCGCAAACTCCAAAGCATCCATCCGCCCGCGAGCAGGAAAGCGATGTCGAGCGTGACGATGATCGGCTGGCCTGCAGCAAACGCCCTTCCCCAGCTCGGGCCTCCGGTTAGCAGGCGCACGGGCGGCAGCGCCAGGAGCAGTACGGCGGTCGCGTTACGCAGCCATGCGCTCAGGCGCGCGGCGTCGGGAGCGATCGCCCCTGCCCCCACGGCAAGCGCCGCGCCGACGAGGAAGCCGGCCGGCGTCCACCAGGTCGCGCTGCCCAAGGGCATGGCGAGGAGGAAGGCGGCGGCGGAGGCGGCGAGCGCGAAGGGGAGCCCCAGGCCCACGACCATGTTGGTCCGCTCCAGCCAGGCGAAGGAGCGCACGCCTCCTTCCCGCCGGACGAGCCAGAGGCGGATGCCGGTATAGGTGACGTAGCACATGGCGAAGCCCAGGCCGAACCAGATCGCCTTCGACAGCAATCCCGCGAAATTGCCGAAATGGAGCGGCGACATGATCGCGGCGAGGGTGCCCCCGGCCGAGGGCTTTGGCCCGATCAGCGGCTTTTCCTGGAGGAAGGCAGCGGTCGCGCCGTCATAGAGGAGCGACATCGGGGCGATGGCGGCGGCCTTGGGCGGGTGATAGGTCGTGACCTTCGCGTCGGCGCGGCCGAAATTCTCGATGGTGACGAAGGTCGGGATCGCGCCGGCCCGCGCGATGGCGTCGGCGTTGATCCGGTCCATATTGCCGATCGCGGCGGGGCGGGGATCGGGCTTGCCGGGATTGCCATAGACGGCCTCCGTCAGCGCCTGCACATTGCCGCCGAACGCCGCCATCGCCACCACCGGCATCCCGACCGTGCCGAAGAAAGAGAAGAAGCTGCCGGTGAAGGCGAGGATGAATGCGAAGGGCAGGCTCCATGTGCCCGCCACGCTGTGCGCGTCGCGGTTCGCCAGCACGGCGCTGCCCGACCGGCGCAGGGTGAAGATGTCCTTGAAGAGATGGCGGTGAATCAGCAGGCCGGAGATGGCCGCGACCAGCATCGACAGGCCGAGGATGCCGGTCAGCAGCAGGCCCCAGGGATTGGGGACGTGCAGCCGGACATGGGTGTCGACCAGAAAGGCGCTCAAGGCATTGTCGTTACGAGCGCCATAGACATCCTCGTTTGTGCCCTGCTGCCGATGGGTGACGCGGCCGTCCTGCCCGATCACATAGAAGAGGCCGCGACTGATGAGTTCGCCGCCGTCCATCTCGTGCCGGTGGAAGAAGAGGCCGAGATCATGGTCGCCGGTCTCGAACAGGTCGACGGCCTCCCGATATTGGGCGGGGGTCTCGTCGCCCAACCGGCGCAGCGTCTCGGCCATCGGGCGCTCGAAGGCGGACTGGGTGGCGAGATGGCCTGCGGACCATGCGCCAATCTCCTCGGCGAAGACGGCGGCGGTGCCGGTGAGCACCACGGCATAGAGAAGCAGGCCGAGCAGGATGCCCGACCAGCCATGGACGGCGACCATCGCCTTGGTCTCTTCCCTGGGCAGGTGGATCATCGATGGGCCTCCGTGGACGCTGGGCTTTTATCGAGGAATTTGTGGGCGATAAGGGCAGAATGGACCAGCAGCAGCCCCAAGGCAACGGTCGCCACCCGGCCCAGGCTGCGGTCGAGGCAGGCGTGGAAGAAGAGGCCGGCCCAGAGGAGCGGCGCGAGGATGAGCGGCAGTACCAGATTGTCGATGCCCGCCGCGCCGCCGGGCAGCCACAGCGCCATGCCCGCCATCACGACGAGCGCGATGAGGACCGCGCCCGGCCCGGCGAAGGCAATCCTGATCCAGCGGCGGGACGTGTCGGTCATCCTGTTCCCCTCCCCGCTCAATATTTGAGGCTGATCGTGCCCAATATGGTGCGCGGCGCGCCATAATAGCCCTGGTCGTAATTCAAGGCGGTCAGATATTTGGCGTTGGTTACGTTTTTCAGGTTGGCGCTGATCTGAAGGTTGTCGGTCAGCTTGTAGCTGGCGAGCAGGTCGAGCAGCGCATATTTGGGCTGGGTGATGCGAACCTGCCGGCCGGTGGTCACGGAGGTGATGCCCGCCGGCTCCAGATAGATTTTGCTTTGATATTGCACCGCCGCCCCGACCTTGAGCGCCGGGAGCGCGGGCGGCGAGTAAGTGAGGGTGAGGCGGCCCAGCTGGCGGGGGACGAAGGTGCGGACCGGCTCGTCATTTTCGCCGCGCACGCGCATGATGGTGTAGCCGCCGGTCGCCTGAAGCCCTGGGGCTAGCAGGCCGGCGAACTCGAATTCGATCCCCTGCGACTTGGCATCGACGCCGCGATAGATGGTCTGGCCAATGGTCGCGTCGAAGCCCGCGGCCTCGGCGGTGTTCTTCTGCCGCGCCTGGAAGAGGGCGAGGCTGGCGTTGAGGCGGCCGCCCATCCATTCGCCCTTGACGCCCGCTTCGATATTGTCGCCCTTGATCGGGTCGATCAGTTCACGGTTCGCGGTCGTCTGCGTCTGCGGATTGAAGATGGTGGCGAAGCTCGCATAGGCGCTGATGCTGTCGGAAAGGTCGAGCGTCGCGCCGACGAAGGGCAGGAAGCGCGTCCAGTCATAGACCATGGTCGCGCCGTAGGAAAAACCTTCGCTGGTGGCGTGGGTGAGGTTGCCGCCGAGCATCAGCTTGAAGGGATCGGCGAGGCTCAAGCGGATAAGGCCGTAGCCGCTCTCGCGCTTGGTCGTGCGATCGCCGCTTTCGAGGAAGCTGGTGTTGAAGACGGTCGGGAAATTGGGTTCGGGTGAATTGCCGCTCAGCACGTCGTCGATCGAGAGTTCGAGTCCGATCGCGCCATAATCATAGCCCGACGTCTGGACATAGCGCTGGGCGCTTCGATTGACGCCGAACATCACGTCATGCTCCCGCCCGAGCAGCGCGACCTTGCCGGCGACATAGGCGTCGATGGTGAGGTTGCGAGTCTCCGCCCGGAAGGCGCCGGGATAGCTGCGGATGTTGCCGCCGGTGTCGCTCAAGGCCGGGTCGATGCCGTCGGGAAAGGCCGCGCTGGGGTTGCCGTAGACGTAGAAGAGCCGGTCATCCTCGCTGACGGCGCGGCGCACGACCGTCAGCTTGGCGTGCCAGTCGTCGTTGAAATGATGGACGATGTCGCCGAAAATCTGACGGTCGATGACGTTCCAGCCGGCCCAGTCGGGGCCGCTGTTGGCCGAGCGCGGCAGGTCGATGCGGGTGCCGTCGGTATAGTAGAGCGGGAGCGCCCCCCAGGTCGCGCCGCGGCTCTGATGATCCTGATGGCCGTAGCCGAGCGTCAGCGTGGTCTGCGGGCCAAGATCGGCCTCGATGATGCCATAGCCGGTCCAGCGGCGCAGGCCGTAGCGGTTGAGATAGCTGTCCTCGTCGAGATAGGCGCCGACCGCGCGAGCGCGAATGCTGCCGTCCGACGTCAGGGGGACGCTGACGTCGGCGTCGAGGCGCAGATGGTCGTAGGAGCCATATTGCGCGCTGCCGCTTGCCTGGAACGCCCTGGTCGGGCGCTTGCGGATGAAGTTGACGACGGCGGACGGGTTGCCGGTGGAGGAGAGCAGCCCCGGCGCGCCGCGCACCACGTCGATATGGTCGTAGATGGCGGTGTCGATGGAGCCCGTTTGCACCTCGAACGCGAAGGGCAGGCCAACGCCGTCGATCTGAAAGGTCTGGATGTCGAAGCCGCGCGCCGAATAATAGATGCGGTCGGTTTCCTGCGCCTGCACTTGGACGCCCGGCACGGTCTTGAGCAGATCGTTGATGTCGTTGAGCTGGAAATCCTGGATCTGGGCGCGGGTGACGACGCTGACCGACTGGGGTGTTTCGCGCTGCGACAGAGGAAAGCGCATCGTCGTGGTCTGCTTCCGGACCGCATAATCATCCTGCCCTTCGGTCCGCTCGCCGGTGACGATGATCTCGGTATCGCCTGGCGCTGCCGGGGCTTCGGCTGCCGGAACGACGGCAGCGGTAGCTGCAAGGATGGTCAGCAAGACAGGCATGAGAGAGCGGGTTCCCCTTTTTGGTTCCCCCGCTGCCTAGCCATACGAACTGGAATTTGCAAGTCATTTGCAATAGCATGTTATATGTGCTGTCTTCCTTGGGTCGGTCGACTACAGCCCTCCCTTCCCTTCTTAAACGTCAGCCAAGCCTCCGCCTTCTGAACGAGAAATAGGTCAGACGAATTTACTCACACCGGAACGTCCGCAAGCCGCCGGCGTAAAGCACTCAGGTGCGAAAAGCAGACCGTCAGCATTGGGAAATCGAAAATCAAATCATGAGCGTCTCATAAGGGTCGCGATAGGCTATCCGCTTTCTGCTGGTTCCAGCCATCCGCGATAATGAACTAGCCGCCCGATCAGGGGCAATGCAATCGGAACGTCGAAATGGAAACGTCCGTCTTCCGCCCATTCCCGGGCGGTCGAACGCGGAGCAAGCCATCCTGGCAAGGGCATGGGTCCGATCCACCATCGCTGCATGACCATGCTTAATCCCTGAGTGTCGCTGGGAAGATCGAAGGCGAAGCGGAACGGTCCGAACCGCTCTACAAGCCATCGACCGCGTTGGCTGAGATGGCTCTGAAAGCGCCGCCCTCCAAAATCGCGCATCCAGCTTTCGCGGCCATCCACTTCACGAAAATGAACATGCAGGCAATGAGTACCGGGTTTGGGAAAGCCCACGATCCGCGCGATCAATGCCGCCACCGGGTTCGCTGCACCGGTCACCATGGCTTCTCCTGCTGCGCCGCCATCGCGGAACACATCATGAATGGCCCGCACCTCCGGTGGGAGTTGTCCGAAACGATCACCCATAATACGTTCATACAAGGTCGGCGGAGCAGACAGTTCCGTCGTATCATGATGGATGGCCAGCTGTCCGAAGGCATCGGCATAATCGATAAGCGTCAGCGCCTCTCCGGCGTCGCGGGCGCCTGGGGCTTCCTGTCCTGACAGGATGCGCGCTACGATGGGCACCACGGACAAGGTCGGTATTTCCGGACCATCACCCCGGTCGGCGATCAGCGTCCATCGGCGCTCGACCTTTTGGCCATCCACGTCACCGAACAGGCGCACGATCATGGCGGAGCGATCGCTGCCCAGCGAACGGGTCAGGAATTGGAGAGGGTGAAGGAAGCGCGCGAGCGGCGCGAGAGTGAGGACAAGCCGCCAACGCACCAGCCAACTGGCGAGCCAGAGCGCCCAATTCTGGAATCGGAGTTCTGTACCCGCCCGGAAGCTGACGGCCGGGCGTCCCGCCAACCTTTCGGGCAGAAGGGCGAGGTCGGGCACATCGACAAGGGCAACCTCGCGACCTGTGATTGCTTCCGTCCCTGCACACTGGAACATGGCGGAACGCATCTCCTGCCATCCGAAGGCCTTCGCCCAACGCTGACCGCGCCAGATGTGCATGGGCTGGCCGACCTGTCCCACTATGGCAGCAGATACCGCCGGACCTGCCGTCGCCCTGTTGGATGCGCTGATCGCCATCTCGACCGCGCGCACCCTGTCCATGCCCCGCGCCAGATGCCGCACCGCCGCCCCCGATAGCGCTGGCACGCTGGAGGCACCGGAGAGGAGGGTGACGCCTGCCGCTCTGGCGTCGTCGTTCAGCGTCCGGATTCCGCAAACAAAGTCGCGGCTGTCGGCGATATCGGCATAATGAATCCCCGCCGCGATGCAGGCTTTGGGAATGCTATGGTCCATCGCCTGAAACGGACCTGAGGCGTCCACCACCATGTCCGGCTCGTGCGCTTCCAGTGCGGCGGCGATTTCGGCGCGATCCAGCGCCAGCGGGATCAGGCCGGGCGCGTCCCCGCAAAAGCTGCTGGCCTTATCGATGGACCGGCCAGCGACCAGCACCTCATGCCCTGCGGAGGCGAGACGCCGTGCGATGTGTCCGCCAAAACCGCCATAGCCTCCAAGGAGTAATATCCGGCTCACAGGATGCGGCGGGCCTGTTCCGGCGTCGGTAGCCAGCAGGATGATCGCTTGCCGAACAACCGATAACGATGGCGGGCAATCCAGCGGTAGACGGGGTCGCGCAGCCAGCGCGGCACGATGCGGCATGCCGCCAGCCAGTTCCAGGGACGGTCCAGCCCCGCCCATATGCGCAGCACAGCATCGCTGTCCCGCAAAGCCCGGTCGTCTTCCACGACGATCAAGGTCTCCGGATTGGCCGGGTCGATCCCGAAGCGGCGGTATAGCGCGGCGCCGATGTCGCCCTGCATGGCCGCCAGCCGAAAGCCGCCGGCGCTGTCATGCCGCAGCACGAAGGCGGCGTTGGCGGAGCAGAGGACGCACATTGCGTCGAAGACGATGATCGGGCCGTCGCTGTCATTCGGCGTTTCTATCATGCCGCCTCCGCCATGGGCGTGCCGACCGCCAGATCGCCATCCAGCCCCAGCGGCGGCAACGGATTGCCAACCAGCCCGCTCACCATCGCCGCCTGTATGGTGGTGGCGGGCCAAAGCTTGGACAGGGGTCCGACCAAGCGGTCGCGGATCAACGGCAGCAGACGGCTGTCCGACTGATAGACCGGTGTAAACAGCGCAGTGAGCCATTGATAGGTCAGCACATGGCGGCGGCGCAGTGTGATGGCATGCCGAACCCCTTCATCGACACTATCTTCCGCCGCGAGACCCTTGGCCAACGCCCACGCGTCCAGCAACGCCATGTTGGCGCCCTGTCCCAGTTGGGGACTGGCGGAATGCCAGGCATCGCCGATATGGATCAGGGCCGTTTCCGCTGGAGCCGCAAGGGTTCGATGGGCGTAGCGGGCGAAGGTCATTTGGTCTGGATCGTGGATCTGATCGAGCAGCGGCATGCAGTCGGGCCAGAGCGCGGCAACCTGCGCTTTCCACGGCGCCAGCCCGGCCTTGCGCCAGTCGTCCAGCCGATCTGCACGCAGCGACCAGAAGAAGGCAGCCTTGGGCATCGTTGCGCCGGGCGGAGTTCCGATGGGCAGGACTCCCGCCATGATGCTGGCGCGGTCGTAACGCTGCGCGAGCGTATGGGGATCAAATGCAGCGTTCTGCGGCCAGTCGAGGCTCGCCCATAGCGCGCCATAGGCCAACTCCCGGCCGGTGGGCGGTGCCAGCGGCGTGCGGGTGCCCAGCGCATCGATTACGAGATCATAGGGATCGCTCGTCTCACCATCAGCAAAGCGCAGGGTACGTTTCGTCCCGACTGAGGCGCTGCCGGTCAGGGTCCGCCCGGTATGGACCATAACGCCTGATTGCAGGACGGCGTCGTGCAGTATCGCGAACAGGCTGGCGCGGTGGATACCAATGCCGAACATACCCCGGTGGCGCAGGGCGGTATAATGAACATCGAGCACCACCCGCTTGCCCGCCTTGCCGAACAGTCGATCGACGCGCGCCCCCCGCGCCAGCGCCGCATCCAGCAATCCCAATTTGGAAAGGACCGCCATTCCCGTGGGCTGGAGCATCAAGCCGGACCCGATGGGTCGGGGCGTGTCGAAGCGTTCGAACAGCGTGACATGATGTCCGGTACGGTGAAGCAACAGCGCCGCTGCCAGTCCGCATGGCCCGCAGCCCGCGATCGCAATATCCAGCCCCCGCATAGCGGCTGTCTAGCTGAGGATACCGTCCTATCCAATAGGATTGCCGCAGCTTTTAAAATCGGCATCCTAACCCGATGCGGAACTGAGGTGTGTCATGAATGAAGTCTGCTTGTGGAGACGGGTCGCACTCATCCTGTCGACTAACAAACAGGACGAATGTCATCTGCTATCACCAAGATGCCTGAAACCAGGCAAGCGCCTTTTCCTGCTTGCGCTGGGCGACCTTGAACCCCTCCAGCGCTATGGGCGCCGCCTCTTCGGCGGCGTCCAGATATTTCGCCCACCATGCCATCATCTTGCGCCGATGCGACAGATAGCGCGCCGCATTATAGACGCCCCTGACACCGCGCGGCATGTGCGCCAATTGCATCTCGATCCAGTCCGGCATGAAATGCCCCGACTCATTGAGCACAGTGCTCGCCAGCGACCGGAAGCCATGAACCGTCGCCTTGCCGCGCAGACCCATGCGATACATGACGTCGAGCATCCGGTTCTCGCTGATCGTGTCCGATCGGGAGCCAGCGACCGGGAAGAGATATTTACCCAGCCGCTCATTGCCCGC
>JGI24739J22299_10000356_pt1 | contig 15700 bp, 14 predicted proteins | sample KBSCornC5_FD_22299 | JGI IMG/M metagenome (IMG submission 22299)
CCATGGCATTTTCTCCCTGGGCTAACAGAGCTGTAACATCATAGGCCTGATATTGTAACCTTTTATTATAACTTGTCCATCCTGGTGTAAGGAAGCTATCGCCTACTTTATGCCCGTTTAGTTGTGCTTCATAGAAGCCATGCGAAGTTATATAAGCTGTGGCCTCCCGTATTTTTTTGTTTAATGAAAAATTAGTCCTCAACAAAGGAGCGGGAGCGTTAACTGTATCAATTAAGGCAGGCCTAATCCATTGGGCATGCCAGTCAGAAGCAGATAGCAGGCCCATTTTCCAAAATGCCTGATCACTCCAAGCTGAACGTAATCCGTTGGTATCCCAGATTCTTACCCGCCAAAAATATTTATGGCATGATAGCAGCGTTTTGCCGCGGTAAGGTATGTACACTGATTGATTTGATATTATTTTTCCGCTCGACCATAGCGGGGTTGTATTATTTTCGCTGAACGAGGCTGAGTCTACTTGTATTTCATAAGCTTGTTGGCCGACGGCTCTATTATTTTTTTCTGCAAGTTGCCAGCTAAAACGCGGATTGTGTGCATCAATACAAATTGGGTTTTTCAGGTTTTCGGTTAAAAGATTTTTTAAAACCACTTGTGCCGAGGTAGTGAGCCATGAAAATAAAAAACATCCAATAAGAAATGGTGTTCTCATAATTTAATGTGTAGGGTAACCGGTAAATTGATTTATAAAAATAAAGCAGGATGGTTTCATTACCATCCTGCTCTGTCTTTTGAATACTTATTATATCTTCGAGAAGATCGTTGTGCCGGGTTTTAGAATAATGTTTACTTTCCCTTAAGTTGCACCATCACTTTTATAGTTTGGAAAATTATACTTAAGTCGTTATTAAAGTTGACGTTTTTTAAATATATAAGATCATAACGAACCCGGTGACGCATCTCCTGAACATTTTCGGCATATCCATAATTTACCTGCCCTATAGAAGTGAGGCCGGGTTTAAGTTTTAATAATTTTTTGTAATTGGGCGATTCTTCTATGAGTTGTTCAATAAAATACTGCCGCTCCGGTCTGGGGCCAACGATAGACATATCGCCCTTTAAAACATTCCAAAACTGGGGTAATTCATCCAGCCTGGATTTGCGTAAAAATACACCCCATTTCGTAATCCGCGGATCTTTATCTTTTGATAGCATCGGCACGGATTGCTCTGAGTTTACGTACATGCTCCTGAACTTGTACATTCTGAAAGGTTTATGATTTCTGCCAATTCTTTCCTGGCGATAAAAAACCGGGCCTTTTGAAGTTAATTTAGTTACTATAGCTAACGCAATAAACACAGGAAGCCCTGGGATCATTACCAAAAGGGAAAACATAATGTCGAAACAACGCTTGAAGAAAATAATCTTCAGGCTGAGCTCAATAGAAGAGGAGAGCTGTATTACAGGAAGATTTTCATAATTAACGATGCTGGCATAGCTGTTGTCAAGTACAAGGTCCGAAACCAGTTTAATTTTAATGGAATGCTGATCGCCCAGGTCAACCAGTTTATTTAATAAAAGCTGATCCATAAATTTGTAGCATATAAATGCTTCATCCGGCCTGGCTTCAAGGATTTTCTCAAATAATATTTCATGGGGCAGGCTTTCAATCATTTCTTCGGGTATGGTGGTAATAAAATTATACCCGTACTCCGGATGCCTTGAAAATGATTTTTTTACCCGGTTAACGATATCCACATTGCCAATTATGATGACATGTTTAATATTATAGCCTTTTTTACGAATATAATCGAGTGTGAAAAAGATTAGAGAGCGCTGAACAACTATGAAGATAAAAAACAAAAGATATGTGCAAAACATCACCATTCTGCTTATCTCATACAGCTTAAAGAAATAAACAATCCCCAGAACCATTACCAGGTGGTACACCATAGAGGACATGAATTTGCTTAAATTGTCACTTAATATCAGGGGCCTCTTTATGATATAGTTTTTAGTTACCGAAGCAATGGTAATCCAGGTTAAGTTAACTAATAGTAAAAAATCAGTCGACTGTATTTCTGACGAATAGAATGCAAATATAAATAGGTGAGCACATTGCAGCGCAATATTTAATAAGATTAAATCACAAAAAAACGTGAATGGCTGAAGTAGTTTAGAGTAGCGCATTTGCGATCAGGGTTAAGTTGTGCAAATATAACAATTTTACTAAAACGAATCGTTTTTAAATAAAACCAATGTTTGTTAAACTTAATTACGGGGTATTCATCAAGAACGCTACAATTAAAAACTAATTATTCTTTATTTTATTTTGTGTTTTATTATTAATTTGGACAAATAGCTCATTTTTAAATATATCTGTTGAAAAAGAAGAAGCGTGCCGGGTAATTTCTTTATAATTAAATAATGATTCGTTAACCTCGAAACGCTCCACGGCCTCTTTAATGGCTTCGGCAGACTGTTCATAGAAGAATATGCCTGTTTTATTTTCGATAACACTTTCCAACGCGCCCCCTTTACCAAAGGCAATTACAGGAGTGCCACAGGCTTGGGCTTCAACAGGTAAAATGCCAAAGTCTTCTTCAGCTGCAAACACAAACGCCTTACCTTCGGCCAGGTATTTTTTAAGCACATCAAATGGTTGATAGCCAAGTAAGGTAGTATTTGAGGTAGTTAATTTGCTCACCTTTTTAAAATCAGGACCTTCGCCAATAACAAATAATTTTTTATCAGGCATCTGGGCAAAAGCCTGTACAATCAAATCAATTTTTTTATAAGGAACAAACCGTGAACAGGTAACGTAGTAATCCTTTTTTTCATAAACAGGTAAAAAATCTTCTGTTGCCACGTTGGGGTATATAACTGTACTTTCACGGCCATAGATCTTTTTAATTCGCCTGGCTATGTAATTTGAATTAGCGATAAAATGATCGACCCGGTTGGTGCTTATGATATCCCACTGCCGGATGCGGTGCAGTAAATATTTTGCTATGAAACCCTTTAAGCCTTTGTCCAGCCCTGATTCTTTTAAATATTGATGGTGCAAGTCCCAGGCATAGCGTATTGGCGAATGACAATAACAGATATGTATTTGGTTTGAATTGGTTAAAGCTCCTTTAGCTACAGCATGTGAGGATGATATAATCAGATCATAACCTGATAAATCAAACTGCTCAATAGCCAAAGGAAATAAAGGCAGATAGGCCCGGTATTTAGTTTTTGCAAATGGCAGTTTTTGAATAAAAGAAGTGTTTATCTTATGCCCGGAAAGGCCAAGCTTAACAATGGTTTCCTTGCGGGCTACAAGCGTATAAATATCCGCATCGGGATATAATGCGGCAATTTCTTTAAAAACGTTTTCGGAGCCCCCAATTACGGTAAGCCATTCATGTACTAATGCAACTTTCAAGGTGATGTAATTAATTGGTGGTTATTAGGTTTAAGCTGATAGCAGATTTTTTAATTTTTCGGTAAATACTGCCGAATTATATGATTTTTTAGTATTGCTATATTGTTTAAAAGCTAAATTGCTTTTCGATTCATTCAACGAAGTTACTATTTCTGCTATTGCCGTTATTAATGTATCCCGGTCTTCAAACAGAATTGCTCCTGTGTTAACTGATATTTCTTTTAACCCTCCGCGGTTTCTTACGAAAGTAATGCATGAACACATCATTAATTCGGTTGCTACAATGCCAAATGCCTCGTTAAGATCTGAAGGAACCACAGCAAAATGAATATTGTATTCCTTAACCAATTGAGGGATATCATCTGATGCCTTTATAAAATGTACGTTTGCCGGAGCATCGTTTTTTAAAGATCCATAGTAAGCTAATGAATCCTCAACTGGATTTCCTATGATATAGAATTGATAATCATTGTAGATTTTTGCGGCTTCAACAATCAAATCAAAACCCTTACCCGGATAAACCCTACCTATGGAGACGAAATTAAATTGATGCCTACTGCTGCTAAGTCTGTCATTAAATTTAAGCGCCTCATATTTTTCGGTCAGGCCTGGTTCAATCACATGTAGTTTTTTGTTGGCTGCAGTATTGCTTAAGCCTATGTAATTTGAAAATCCGCTTGATAAAAAATGGGAAGTAAATACTAATGCAAAAGTGTTGGACTGATTACACAATAATTTTAAAACAAATTTCCCAACGTTGGAAAAATCAAGATGGACGTGATAGATAAACTTACGTCGGATAAAAAACGAAATAAAATAAAAAAAGATAAAATAACGGGGCCCGTTAACATAAATAATATCTGATTCCCGTACCTTTTTAACCATACCTAAGATGCCCGCATAGTGAAAAAACAACTTTAAAGAATCGAATACGGTTTTCTTTTTATTAGTTAATTTAAGATCGGGGAGATAATGAAAGTTCAAATTATTTACCTGGCTTTCAATGTACCCTCCTTGGGGAATAGCCACCGTACAATCAAAGCCTAAATGGTTAAAAGAATTGATGAGATTGATCAAAACACTTTGCCCTCCTCCAATTTTGTTATATTGATCAACCAATAAAATCTTTTCCTTCATTTTTTTCTATAATTCATTTAACCGTGGACTATTATTTAGCTGCCTGATAGCTTAGGTCAGTTTGCTGGCCATTCCGCTTATGTTACTTTGTTCTACGTTGAAATACTTTATAAAACACAACCCCAGGGCAATAAAAACCCACAAATACAGGGAATAGGTGGGCGCTATGGAAAGCATCGCTAAAAAATTAAAAAGCGTACCGAGTAAAAACATTTGGTTATAACGGCTTTTGTTTTTATTGATCCAAAATTTCCTTAAAGCTCCACCTAAAAATGCTAAAAATGACAGCCCGCCAACAATACCCTGATCAGCCAAAACACTCGAGAAGGAATTTTGGGGAAATATACCGGGGCTAAGCATTTCTCCAAACTCTCTGATGCCCATTTTAAATTCATATATATACATGTAATATATACTATTGCCAACGCCGACGCCTGTAAGCCAATGATCTTTGAAAATCCGGATACCTATTGATGAAGTGTAGCTTCTATAGCTGCCACTGTCAGTGGTGGTTTCTGGTATTGAAAAAAAACCCGATAGTTTGGATACAAATATGTATTCAAAAACAGGATAGAGATCAAAATAAAGTAATGCTATATACCCCAGCAATAATAAAACTGCTATAACGAAAATTATTCCCAGTTTAATTCTAATTGGAGATTTAAAAAGAAAAACGGAGCTGCCCAAAATAAGTGCAAAGCCAAACATTGCAGTTGAGAATGTTAGCAATAATGACGAAACATTAATGGCCATGATCAAATACCAGCTATAGGTTTTAAAAAGAGGCTTTGTATACCAACCTATCAAACAAATCCAAGCCTGGTATAAAATATAAAAGCTTGGCTCCTGCGAAAAGCCCGAGCTACGGAAATCGTAATAAGTTTTGTTTTGAATAAAAGAAGGCAACAATATGATGATATCTTTAACAAATAGTGCAAATAGCGAACAAAAAGCAATAAACGTACCTATTAACACAATTCTTTTTAAGATTACTTCAAAGTGATCATAAATATATTTTGAAATTGAAATGGCATTAAATGCCGTGAAATTGAAAAACATATAAATGAGCTGAAGGAAAGGAAATACATAGTAGTTAAACTTGAACGATGCTGCATCCGGATATTTATAATAAAAGCCGCTTGGATATCCCAGAAATAAATTGGAACAGATATAACTAATAATTGGCGACAATACAAAAAAACAGCAAGCCGCCAATGATACGCTATTAGCAAATTTAAATTTCTCGATGAAAGCTATTTCTGTGAAAAGAAGTATTAAAGCCAATAACTCATATATTTTAAACACACCACCCACTTTAATGATAGGAAACGATTGGAAGCCTATCAGGAGCACTATCAGTACAATAACGCTATCCTTAAAACTACGGTCCTTTATTGCAGTGGTCATTTTAATATTAAAAAAATTATAACTTAAATCCTTCGCGCAGCCCTTTTAAAAGCTGGCCCCTTTGACCAGCATTAAATTGAATGTACCGCAGTGCCCTTGTTGTCAGTGTATAGGATAATGAACTTAAAAACTGTAACCCTTTAAAGTTTTTTCTTATGAAATAAATCCTGTTTCGTGTACCATAAAATATGGAGAACAAAGTTCTGTCGCCGCCTGTAGATGAGCTTTCTTTATGATAGATATGTAACTGTGGTAATAGTTTGATCTTATATCCGTACAAATAGTGAGCCCTGTACATAAAATCTGTATCGTCGTAATAAACAAAATACTTTTCGTCCATCAGCCCAACAGTTTCAAATACTTCATTATTAAACAGGGCGAAACAGGTTGGAGCAAAATCAACATATTTTTCAACGCAATATTGTGGTGCGTCATCGGCTCCTTCACCAATACCAACGGTTGTGCCCTTGTATAATAGGAACTTAGCTCCGGCCACCTGCACTTTTTTGTTATCAAAGAAAAAGATCTTGGGGATAACGATAGCGTCGTTCTTTTGTACCGAATGGTTTAATAAATCCAGTAACAGATTTGGCTGATAAAATTCAATATCATTATTAAGTAACAATGTATGGGTCGATCCGTCTTTTATAGATAATTCAATGCCCTGGTTATTACCTTTTGCCACGCCTACATTTGCGTTGTTTTTGATGTAGGTAAATGCTGTAACATTATTGTTTTTTGCAAGTGATTGTATCAAGGCATCAGATTGCTCGTTAGGGTTATTATCTATGAGATATAAATGGTAATCGGTAAAAGATTGCCCTCCAATACTTTTAAAAAAGCCAGGTAATACTTTTTCGCTGTTAAACAGCACAGTTACTAAACCAAGTTTTGCCATAATTTATTTAAAAAGACCTTTCTCTTTCATTTCGGCAATCGAATCTTCGTATTTACCTGCGTTTACCTGCTGCCCGTTAACCCATTTAACAAACCTGGCAATGCCAGTTTCAAAATTAACGGAAGGAACAAACCCAAGCGTTTTGTTAATCTTAGTTAAATCAGCATAATTATGCCTGATATCGCCAAGGCGATAGTTGCCTGATATATTAAGCGGTACTTCAATGCTGTATTGCTTTATTAATGTTTTGGCAACTGTAAGCACATCTGTTGCCACGCCAGCACCAACATTAAAAACATGTCCATCGGCTTTATCATTTATAATACCTAAATAAGTGGCATTAACAACGTCATCAATAAATACAAAATCTCTACTCTCTTTTCCATCTTCAAAAACATTTATCCCTTTGTTGTTTTTTATAAGTGTAGAAAATATCGAAAGAATGCCTGTATAAGGATTTGATAATGACTGGCCGGGTCCGTATACATTTTGATACCTGAAAGCTACCGGAGCAATGCCGATAGTTGGGCAAACTGTCATGATCATTTGTTCCTGGTTTTGTTTGGTAATACCGTATACCGATGATGGATGGATCTTTGAATTTTCGTCAGTAGCTACAAGCTTTAACGCTTTTGAATAACCAGGATGTTTTACTTCAAAATCTCCGCCATCCATATAGGCCGATGTACGGTGCTCCGGGTAAACATATCGATCCAGATCTTCGGCATAGTATTTACCCTCTCCATAAATAGATCGGGAGGATGCTATAACGACCTTTTTAACCTGGTGGGTGCTGTTGGCCAAGATATCAAGCATCAAGGCAGTACCTTGAATATTAACCTCGGTATATCGTGCAATTTCATACATAGACTGGCCTGTGCCGGTTTCAGCCGCGTAGTGCACAATAACGTTGTGCCCTGCAATAACCTTTTCCCAGTCTGCTCTTGAAGTTACACTACCCTTTATAAAGTTAACTTTATCTTTAATAGCCAAATATAACGGCGACTCATTCTCCGCATTATCGCCATGGATCTGGGGCGATAGATTATCAAGAACAGTAACCTCAAAACCTTTGCTTAATAACAATAATGCAAGGTTACTTCCAATAAAACCTGCTCCGCCTGTAATTAGTACTTTATTCATATTTATATTAGTTTAAAGCCGTTTCAATTAATGAAACTCCCATCGGGGGCTGTTTTTAGCCATTCATTTAACTCAAAGTTGTACCGCTTAATTATTTTAGCGGGCGCACCTACCGCCACGCAGTAATCAGGAATGTCTTTTGTTACCACGCTATTAGCACCTATAACGCAACCTTTTCCAATACTTGCGCCAATAATACATGCGTTTTCACCAATCCAGGCTCCTTCGCCTATTTCAACTTCGTTTATCTGCTGAATTGGCTGATCCATTATGGCCTTGGTGACATCCTTATAAGAATGGAGATTATCGGTAATATAAACCCTATCAGCAGTTAGTACCTTTTTGCCGATGCGAATTTTTGACGTCGCATAGAGGTGATTGAAGTGCCCGATGCTTGCGCCATCTTCAATAATTAAAACGCAGGTTGGCGAATTGGTATGCGCGACTGCGGCAAGCCAGGTTTTGTATTCAATGTTAACCCTGTTCCCGATAGAAATGTTTGAATAGCCATCGATTTTAAGCGGTGAGATAATTTTGGAACGATGACCTATGCGTTTAAATACCACTTTATAATATGGATAAACAAATAGGTAATAAATCAAATATTTAAATTTCGTGTATAATTTCACCCAACGTCAAATGTTAGTTATAATATAATCTATTTACCGAATATCAACTTACAAGCTCTTTTGAAGCAGCGAAAGCTATTTCAGAAGAGCCTTTATTTTTAATCTATTGTAAATAATAACAAATTTTAAAAGCTGAATTAAAGCCTGTATTTTAAACTTACTTTGTGGAAACTTGCTGTAATTACGATAGTATGTTTTTATTACACTTTTATGTAGGGCTAATTGCTTCCCTATAGGTGTTGCTAATCCTGATGTATTTGCTGAATGGACACGGTACAAAGAAACCGGCTGGTTCCAAAATAATACGGCTTTATTTGCAGCAGCTCTCTGATAAAAATACCAATCCTCCGCTTTCAAATCTTCTGGGTAATAACCAACTATGTCAAATATCTTTCTATTAAGCAAACTTGTTGCACCGGAGATTGAAGGATTTTTTATAACCTCTTCCATTATCCCTTCTTCCGTTTCATACTTTGATTTATTTCCTGAGTTGTATTCAGCCATAGAACTTTGCAGGATAACTTTATTATCCCCATCAATTACTAAAGCGTCACTAACCAACACCAGCTTTCCTGTGCTTTCATTTTCTTCTAATATTTCAACTCTCTTAGTAATTGTATCACCATATAATGCGTCATCGCTTGCAAGAGGCAATATATATTTACCTTTTGATAATCGTAATAATTCATTAAGCGTGGCACAAAGTCCCTTATTTTCGCGATTTATATACTTTATCGATACAATAGCTTCATGCCTGTTTATCCACTGGTTTATTACATTATTTGAATTATCAGTGGAGCCATCATTAATAACAACAATTTCTTTGTTGGGATAAGTGTCATCCGCGATACTATTTAAAGCCCCAAACACATATTTTTCGTGATTATAGCAAGGAACGATGATGGATACTAAAGGATACTTCATTTGAACAATAATTTTCTGAAAAGTGCAATCATAATTATTAAATAAATAAAATAATTAATTGCAAATGCTATAGTGATACCGTTTAGGTTAAACAAATGTATGCAAACATATCCTAACAAAACATAACTTACGCTGAATACGACTTCTGTTATTATGAATGCCTTAGTCATGGCTTTGGCTAACATCAAGTAAGCCAGTATCCACGCTGCCATTTTAAAAAAATCGCCAATTAACTGAAATGCAAATAATTGGGTCATGGCTTCAAATTCTTTGGAGTATAACATATGGGTTATAAAGAAGCGCAGCCAGTAAATGAGCAAACAACTTGTAAAAACGACGGGAAGTATAATTTTATACCCGTGGTATATTTCTTTACGCAGATCGTCGTCATTATTCAATGATGATAACTTAGGCAAGTAATAGGTGCTTAAAGAGGTAGTAACCAATAGCAGATAACCATCAGAAATACGCATTATACCCTGCCAATAACCGGCATCGTTCATCCCCAATTTATTAATTACCATATTACGCAGAATAATCTGCGAAACAGGTACAGTTAAAGCCGAAACTATAGCCATTAAGCTAAATCCTGATAGTTTGCGTGCTGTTTCTTTGTTAAAAGACTGGTTAAAATAAGATTTCGAAAACCAGCTACTTTTTACAATCATTGTTAAGGTGACAAAGAATACAATGGATTGGGCTAAAACCAAAGCGTAAAGTGCACCGGTAATTTTATAAAAATAAACTAATACAACTGTAAAAACTAAACCAACAATACTACCTATCGTATTGACCAAGGTGTATTTTTTTATTTCCTTTTTTCCGTTTAAAATCGAGATCAATAACGAATTAAGGGCATATAAAATAATAGTAACACCCAAAACACGTAGCGGATTTATATAGAGTGATGAATGAAATAACCATTGAGAAATATAAGTTGCTATGCAAAGTAACACTAAGCCAAATATGGCCGAGCAAGCTACACTTATTTTAAACGCTGTACTAAATAGTGTTTTTAATTGCTGTTCATCCCCCTCAAATTCTGCAGTATATTTTATTACACCCGTATTAATTGCGCCATTAGCAAATGTTAAAGCGATGGTTATAAAATTAGAAAATTGTCCAATTAGCGCTATACCAGCCGGACCGGTAAATAAAGCCACAACTTTGCTTGCGACAAAGCCTGAAGCGATGCGAATAAAAGTAATTATAGCCGAAAAAAAAGAAGTCTTTATAAGTTTCAAGTGCTCTGATTAAATGATGTTTTCCTTTAAAACTTCTTTAATATTCATTTATGCTTTCTATAATGTAATCAACCTCTTCGGGCTTTAATACGGGGCTTAAAGGCAAACTTAAAACTTCACGATGAATCATTTCGCTTATTGGATAACTCAAGTGGTTCCACTCTTTATAAGCCTCTTGCTGATGAGGGGGTATAGGATAATGAATAACTGTTTGAATGCCTTTATCTGTAAGATACTGCTGTAAATGCCCACGCGCATCTGTTCTTACCACAAATAAATGCCAAACATGTGCACTTTGTTCAGCCACTTTTGGTAAAATAATTTTACCATTGTTTATTTCCGCCAGGTAACGATTTGCTATTGCTCTTTTAGTTGCTGTTTCCTGATCAAGTGTTTTTAATTTAATGCTTAATAAAGCAGCCTGTAACTCATCTAAACGGCTGTTAACTCCTTTATATAGGTTTTCATACTTTTTATGTGAGCCATAATTTAGTAAAGCCCGTATAGATCCATTTAATGAATCATCATTAGTGGTGATAGCACCTGCATCCCCTAAGGCACCTAAGTTTTTACCCGGATAAAAACTAAAGCCAGTGGCATCACCAAAATTGCCCGCTCGTTTGCCATCGCTTGTTGCGCCGTGAGCTTGTGCACTATCTTCAATTACTTTTAACTGATGTTTTTGGGCAATAGCATTTATTGACTTCATATCACACAGTTGGCCATATAGATGAACCGGCAAAATAGCTTTTGTTTTTGCTGTTATGTGAGATTCAATTAGTGCAGGGTCAATATTATAAGTATCGATATTAGGCTCAACCAACACAGGAACTAAATTATTAGCAGATATGGCCAAAATACTGGCTATATAGGTATTGGCAGGTACAATAATTTCATCACCGTCCTGAAATATCCCCATCTCTTTATAGGCCCTGATAATTAAAATTAATGCATCCAGCCCGTTGGCCACGCCTATTGCGTGCTTAGCTCCGCAATACGTTGCAAACTCGGTTTCGAATTTCTTTAATTCATTGCCCATTATATACCAGCCCGAATCCAAAACACGCTCAAACGCTTTCTTCAATTCCTCTTTATGTTGTTTATTAATTGCCAGCAGATCTAAAAACTTAATCATTTTATAACAGGTTTATATCCATCAAAAACATATTGAATATTGCTTTCTTTATCCAATAAATTTATATCTAAAATTTTTGCATTTTGGGTAATGTAGCCTTTGTGAACAGCCGGATTACCGTACCAAACTGTATAAGGTGGGATAGATTTAGTAACAACACTACCTGCTCCGATAAATGAAAACTCGCCTATCTCGATACCGGCAACAATAGTGGCATTTGCACCAATAGAAGCACCTTTTTTTATAAGTGTTCTTTTAAATTCTTCAGGATAGATTTTTGAGCGAGGTATCAGATCATTAGTAAATGTAGCATTGGGGCCAATAAATACATTATCTTCTATTGTTATCCCGTCCCATATTTGCACGCCAGATTTAATCGTAACATTATTACCAATTATTACATCATTCTCTAAAAAACAATTACAATTAATATTAACATTTGAACCAATTACGGCGTCTTTCAGTATCACACAAAACTGCCATATTGAAGTATTGTTACCTATATTATTGGACTGAACATCAGCCAAGCGATGAATATTAAAGGCCATTTTTTTGATTTAAGTATTCTTGGTAATCCCTGATATAATCTTTTTCATCATATTTATTGGATGCCAAAACTAGAAGCACCGCTCCAGATGAAAAATTGACAAGATCGCGCCAAATGCCAGGCGTTATATATAATCCAAAATTAGGCCTGTTAAGCGTAATTGTTTTTTTCATATGGCCATCATCAATCACCACGTCAAAGCTTCCACTGGCTGCTACAATTAGTTGTTGCAATCCATAATGGGCATGCCCGCCGCGTATTTCGCCGCCAGGAACATCATATAGGTAATAAACCCTTTGAATATCAAACGGTATTTCTGATAAGCCATGAATAGATGTAATATTTCCTGCTCTATTATGAATTTTTTTCAATTCAATTACATTGCAATTGTATACCGAAGCTCTCATGATTTATTTTGCTTAAATACCTCGTAATCTCTTATATAGTCATCTTCCTGATAAGCCGTGGACGCGGCAATAAAAGCCAATGAATTAGTCGAAAAATTTTCCATATGCCTCCAAATTCCTTCAGGTACATATAAACCATAGTATGACCTGTTTAATGAGTAGCTTTTTATTTCTTTTCCATTATCTAATATCACATCAAAGCTTCCGGATAAGGCGATAATAAATTCTCTGTTTTCTTTATAGGCATGCCCGCCGCGTTCTTCACCACCCGGCACGTCGTATATCCAATAAACCCGTTCGATTTTAAACGGGATATGGTTGTGTTCCTCCAAAAACGAAAGGTTACCTCTCTCATCCAATATCTGAGGAAGTTTTATTATTTGGGGGGCATTAAAATTATCAACCATCTGTTAATTTATTATTTTAGTGGAAATTTTCCTTACAGTAGCTCCCATGCAGGCCAAAAAAACACCGGCCATAAAACCTAATATTGAGGCTTTGATTTTACCCAGTTTGCTTACCATTAAAGGCAATACCGGTGTATCGATGGCTTGAATAAGCGGCGTTTCCTTTCTGAGTTGAATTTTAGATAATTCAAGATTTTTTACTATTTCAGCATAAACGGCGGTGCTTGTTTGAACATCAATCTGCCTGCGTTGCGAAGGGACCCTTAAAATTGATAATGCCGGGTTTGCATTTGGTGAAGCATCTGCCGCGGAAGCAACACCTACAATAGAGCTGTTAAGTATCGATTTGACACTATCCGCCTGCTTTTGAAGTATAGTTACATTTTGAAGCTGCTTTTTAGTTTTTGTTAACACATAAAAACTGTTTACTGTATTAACTATATTATTGGCAAATTCTTTTGCAAATAACTCATCTTTTGAAAATACGTCAACTTCTATAATACTAAGTTTTTTGTCTGGTTTGTCAACGTTAAGTGCGCTTTTGTTTATAGTTTTAGTTAAATCAATGATAATACTATCCTGCAATCGGTTAAATGAATCGGGATTTCCATTGAAGCTGATATTTTTCAATGTGGACTTATCTTCCCATTTTTTCCTAAGGTTATTAAATTCAATATATCTGTCGATAAGTTTTTGTGGTTTGCCGTTAAATATGGCCGTGCTTAACAAAGTTTTACTAATCATGTTACGTGATTTGTAAAGTTCAAGGATGTTATCGCCATGAAAAATGCCGCCGCCACCACTGCTTACATCAATGCCTGCCAATGACGCCAAACCTGCATATTGGCCAAGTCCACCCTTTTCTTCTTCCTCAAGTACAAAGGTATAAACCGCCCTGTACTCGGGCTTTTTGAATATGCTATATACAAGACCTAAGATTAAGCCCAGGAACCCGGTCAAAACTATCATTAATAATTTACTGCGAAGATATTGCGTAAAGCTTTTAATTTTTTTAACAAGATCGGCAAGTGAAATATCGTTCGCTGATTGACTTGAAACTGTACTATTATGTGGGTTAGTTTCCATTAATTAACATAATTAAGCCGAAAAATTTCTGTTGATATTAATTATTTATTCAAACTTAAGATCCCCAAAATAATAGCACCTAATGAAGCCAGCCCTGTAGTAAATCCTAAAATTGTTTGGGCAGTATTGCCTTTACCCTCAGATTTCTTAGGAACATATATTTCGCTACCCGGTTTCACCGAAGGATGGTTATTAAAAAACAGGAATTTACGTGTGCCTTTTACAGTTCCGTTTGGATAAACCACATAGGCACCACGTCTTAACGCATCGGGACCGTAACCACCAGCATTTGAAACAAAATCATTAAATGATTTTGATTTGTCAAACACCACGGCACTTGGATAAAGTACCTGGCCATTAACACGCACAACCTGCTGCTGTTTCGGAACCCTTATAACGTCGCCATTCTCCAGAAGCAGGTCGGTTTTTGATCCTGGTGATTTCAGGATCTTATCCAATTCAATACCTACATAGTTATTTCTTAGTTGTGTAGTATCGGTCGCGATGTTTGTCGAATCTTTGTATGATTGTTTTAACCTGTTGATCCGGGCCGAGCGTTCAGCATTTACTGATGCAGTATCTGCTTTGTTTTTATCGATACCCAGTATTGCAAAATTATCGCGTTTTAGCGAACCACCCGCTGCATCGGCCGAGGCGGTAAGACCGCCAGCCCTGGCAATCAGGTCGGATATTTTTTCGTTTTTACTTTTGATGGTATAGGAGCCAGGGTATAAAACTTCGCCCTCAACCTTTACTGTTTTTTGCTTTTCATATCCGGGCAGGCTATATACCGAAACAATATCAAAGGGGGTAAGCACAAAGTTAGCGTCTGCCGGTTTTAGTTTACCGTCAATATTAACGCTAAAAACCTGCGATACTGAACTGTTTTTAGATGAAGGATCGGCATCGGTTATCCTCCGGGCTACTTCAATACGGTTTGTACTTGCGCCTTCGGCAAAACCGCCGGCTTTTAAAATCAGGTCTTCTACTTTCATGTTTTCTGAAAAAGCAAACTTTCCTGGTTTCCTTACATTACCATTAATAGTAACGGTGTATTTATCCCTTAAATCAAATATGGATGAGATGTTAACAATATCTTCACGCTGCAAGGGGATATTTACAGATTTATTGATAACGTCCTTAACATTAAATCCCATTATTTCGGTACTGTTATCCGGCTTTAGGCGGGTAATTGTACCGCGTTCGGTAAAAGCGTCTTCTTTTAATCCCGCAGCTTTGTCAATTAGCTGCAGTAGTGTTAACCCGCTTTGCAGTTCATAATCACCAGGCCGGAAAACCGCTCCTTTTATTACTACCCGGTTTTCAAACCGGTATATAATAGATTCAA
>JGI24739J22299_10000358_pt1 | contig 15638 bp, 16 predicted proteins | sample KBSCornC5_FD_22299 | JGI IMG/M metagenome (IMG submission 22299)
CGCAACGAAGAAGGGTTGCGGGCGAGTTGCCGGGCGGCACGGTCAGAAGGTTTTACCGGGCGGCTTGCGATTCATCCGGCGCAGGTGGCGGTCATCAACGAATGCTTCTCGCCTTCGCCTGAGGAGATCAGCCATGCCCAGCGCGTGCTGGCGGCATTTGCGGCCAATCCCGATGCCGGGACGGTCGGGCTAGACGGCAAGATGATCGATGTCCCGCACCTCAAGCAGGCCAAGCGTGTGCTGGCGCAGGCGGGAATCGCCGCCTAAGTCTGCGTTTCCGTCTTGCTGAACTTGTTTAAGCATCCCCCAAGCCAATTGCCCAACGCCCGTTGGACAGTGGATGCTGAAACAAGTTCAGCATGACGAAGAGNGGCAGAGGCGCTAGATCGCCCTCATGACTGCCGCTCACGCTCCTGCGCATCATCATGANGATCATCACGGCCATCATCATGGNNTGCCGGGCAAGATGGATTTCGGCCGTGCGTTCGGGATCGGGATCGCACTCAACCTCGCCTTTGTTGCGGTGGAGGCGGGGGCGGGCTTTTTCGGCAATTCGATGGCCCTGCTGGCGGACGCTGGTCATAATCTGTCGGATGTGCTCGGGCTGGCGCTGGCGTGGGCAGCGCATTTCCTCTCGCAGCGGCCGCCGACGCGGCGCTTCACCTATGGCCTTCAGGGATCGTCCATCCTGGCCGCGCTCGGCAATGCGATCCTGCTGCTGGTGGCGTGCGGCGCCATCGCGTGGGAAGCGATCCGCCGGATAAGCGATCCACCCGAGGTGATGGGCGGCACGATGATCGTGGTGGCGGCGATCGGCATCCTTATCAACGGGTTGACGGCTCTGCTGTTCGCGCGCGGGCGCAAGGGTGACCTCAACATCAAGGGGGCGTTTCTGCACATGATCGCCGATGCCCTGGTTTCGGCGGGCGTCGTCGTGGCTGGCGTGCTGGTGCTGTATACCCGCCTGGAATGGATTGATCCGATGACGAGCCTGATCGTAGTCATCGTGATCGTGGCGGGAACCGGGGGATTGCTGCGCGACTCGCTTGGGCTGGCGCTCAATGCGGTGCCATCGGCGATCGATGTCGAGGCGGTGTCGCGCAAGCTCGGCGGGTTGGCTGGGGTTTCAGCGGTGCATCATCTTCATATCTGGCCGATGAGCACGACGGCCAATGCCCTGACCGCACATCTCGTCATGCCTGGTGGTCATCCGGGGGATGTGTTTCTCGCCGATGCCGCTCACCTTGTGGAGCATGAGTTCGGCATCGGCCATGCCACGTTTCAGGTCGAGATAGGCGAGGCCTGCGCTGCGGCGGATTGCGCCTGAGGCTATTTGCCTTCGCCAGTGTCGGTCACTTCCGGATCGGTAAGGCGGAGGCGGGCGAACTCGTGAACCTGCTTGCCGACCAGTTCGAGCTGCCGCGACGCGGCCTCATCAGTGCACACGCCATTTTTGAAAATGCCGCCGGAACTGTTGATCGCGGCGCCGAGTGGGGTCGGCCAGCCGCGTAGGGCGTGGACGATCGAGCGCAGCGTCGCGAGCGTGGTGCCGGTCGCCTGCCAGCCATAAGCAGTGGCGATCAGGCCCACGGGAACGCCGTCAAGATAGACGCGTGCGTCCTTGGACGTCTCCTCGATATAATCGATGGCGTTCTTCACGAGGCCCGAGATGCTGCCATGGTAACCGGGACTCGCGATGATGACGCCGTCGGCTGCGCGGATCGCGGCCACCAGTTCCTTGCCGTCAGCCGATTCAGCCGTGCCCGGGGCCAGATAATGCGGCAGCTTGAGCAAGATCGCGCCACCGAACAGCTGGGTGCGGGCACCGGCCTTCTCGGCCGCCTTGAGCGCGACGATCAGCGCCTGCTCGGTCGAGGAGCCGACATTGTGCGCACCGCCGATGCCGACGATGAAAGGGGTCTTGGTGGACATGCTTTCTCCATGCTCTGTCTCTGATCGGCCTTGCACAGACCTGCGGTGAAAGACAACAGCGCAACTTTGCGGAAAGCTTGTGCTGATATGGCAAAGCTGGTTTGAGTCAGATGGAATTTATGTCGCAGCCTGCCCGAATTCATCTCATCGCCGCCGCGCGGCCGAATTTCATGAAGATCGCGCCGCTGTGGCATGCGCTTCAGGCGGCTCCGGATTTCGCGCCAGTGATCGTGCATACGGGGCAGCACTATGATGCGGCGATGTCCGACGATATCTTCGCGGATCTGGGCCTGCCGGCCCCAGATCATCATCTGGGGGTAGGCTCGGGAAGCCATGCCGCACAGACCGGCGGAGTGATGATCGCCTATGAGAAGGTGGCGCAGACCGAACGGCCCGACTGGCTGATCGTGGTGGGCGACGTGAACTCGACCGCCGCTTGTGCCATGGTTGGGGCGAAGCTGCGGATACCCACCGTGCATCTCGAAGCAGGATTGCGCAGCTGGGATCGGGACATGCCCGAAGAGATCAATCGGCTGGTAACGGACGTGATCGCCGACGTGCTGTGGACTCCGTCGCCCGATGCTGATGTGAATCTGGCGCGAGAGGGCATCCCGGCGGAGCGGATCACGCTCGTGGGCAATATCATGATGGACAGCTATGAGCTGGTGCGCCCGGCAATCGAGACCTGCACCTGGCCGCATGAGCTTGGCCTGCTTCACGGAGGGTACGGCGTTGTCACGCTGCATCGACCGTCCAATGTAGATAATCCCGACAAACTTGCCGAACTGGTCGACGCGCTGGAAACCGCACAGGGGCAGTTGCCGCTCGTCTTTCCGGTCCATCCGCGCACCCGACAAAGGCTTGAGGCAGCGGGGCTGTTGCCAAGGCTCGAGACTGTCGGGGTCCAGCTGGTGGGTCCGGCGCCCTATATCCGCTTCATGGCGCTGGTGAGCGGGGCAGCGGCGATCATCACCGATTCCGGTGGTATTCAGGAGGAGACGACCTATCTCGGTATTCCTTGCCTGACCCTGCGCGACAACACCGAACGGCCGATCACGATCAGCGAGGGCACCAGCCGGCTGGTGAAGGCAGACAGGCTGGTGGAAACGCTGGCTGAGGCGCTGGCCGAGCCGCCCAGCACGCGCAAACGTCCAGCGCTATGGGATGGGCATACGGCGGATCGCTGTGTTGCCGATTTACGGAAGCGGACCGCCGATAAGGCTCGCGTCGCCGCCTGAGACTTCCTACATGGCCGGGATGTCCCGCCGTCCCACGCCCGGCTTGCCCAGCCGTCAGCAGATCCTCGACTTCATCACCGAAAGCCAGACACCGGCTGGAAAGCGGGAAATCGCGCGCGCCTTCGGCCTGCACGGCGCGGAGAAGATCGCGCTCAAGGCGCTGCTCAAAGACATGGCCGATGAGGGGCTGATCGATAGTGCTCCCGGCCGATCCTTCCACAAGATGGGCGGCGTGCCGAAGGTGACGGTGCTGCGAATCATCGAGGTGGGCGATGACGGCCAGCCCTTTGCTACGCCCGAAAGCTGGCATGGCGAGGGACCGCCACCGCGCTTGCGGGTGATCGAGGGGCGTAAGCGATCGGCGCTGGCAATCGGGGACCGCATCCTCGCGCGTACCGAGGAAGCGGGCAGGGGGTTGGTCGCCCATCCGATGAAGAAGCTCGCGCGCGGGTCCGAGCTGATGCTGGGCGTGCTCCACAAGGAAGGCGACCGGCTCTGGCTCAAGCCGGTCGACAAGCGCGAGCGGCGGGACATGCAGGTGTCCGACGCCGGTGACGCCGAGGCGGGCGATCTGGTACTGGCCGAGAAGGCCGGGCGGCCGCCGCGCCTGATGGCGCGGGTGGTGGAGCGGCTCGGCGATCCGTTTGCGCCGCGCAGCTTCAGCCTTGTCGCGATTCACAAGTTCGACTTGCCGCACACCTTCACGGAGGAGGCGCTTGAGGAAGCGGCGCGGGTTTCGAAGCAGCCGCTGGGCGAGGGTCGGGAGGATTTGCGCCACCTGCCGATCGTGGCGATCGATCCGGCGGATGCGCGTGACCATGACGACGCCGTCTGGGCCGAGCCCGATGACGATCCCGAGAACAAGGGCGGCTTCAACGCGATCGTGGCCATCGCGGATGTGAGCTTTTATGTGCGAAGCGATGGCGCACTTGATCGTGAGGCACGCAAGCGGGGCAATAGCGTCTATTTTCCCGATCGCGTGGTGCCGATGCTGCCGGAGCTGCTGTCGGCTGACATCTGCTCGCTCAAGGAGGATGAGGATCGGGCGGCGCTTGTCGCGCACCTAAAGATCAGCGCGACGGGAAAGCTGGTAAGCTTCCGGTTCAGCCGGGCGGTGGTGCGGATCGCAGCCAATATCGCTTATGAAGATGCACAGGCGGCGATCGATGGCCAAAAGCCCTCTCCCCTTCAGGGGAGGAGGTTGGGAGTGGGGGAGTCGGGCGAGGATGGCGCTTCATCTCCCCGACTCCCCCACCTCCCGACCTCCCCTGAAGGGGAGGAGGAGATTCTTGGCGCTCTCCAGAATCTCTGGGCCTGCTGGGCGCCACTTGCCAAGGCGCGGGACGCGCGAGAGCCGCTTGATCTCGATCTGCCGGAGCGGCGGATCGTGCTGGACGAGAAGGGACGGGTGACTTCGGTGGCACCGCGTGACCGGCTCGATGCGCATCGGTTGATCGAGGATTATATGATCGCGGCCAATGTCGCGGCGGCCAAGGCGCTGGAAGCGAAGAAGGCGCCGGTCATGTATCGAGATCATGAGCCGCCGAGCCGCGAGAAACTGGTCGGGCTAAAGGACTATCTCGAGACATTCGGGATCGAGCTGGCGCTGGGACAGGTGATCCGGCCCGCTACCTTCAACCGCGTGCTCAGCCGGATCGAGGATGAGCATGTGCGCCCGCAGGTGATGGAGGCGGTACTGCGCAGCCAGACGCAGGCTTATTATGCGCCNAGGAATGCAGGGCATTTCGGGCTGGCGCTGGGCAGCTATGCGCATTTCACATCGCCGATCCGGCGCTATTCGGACTTGCTGGTGCATCGGTCGCTGGTCGATGCCTATGGGCTTGGGGCAGGTGGGCTCACCAAAAGCGAGGCCGAGCGGATGGAGGAGCTTGGCGAACGGATCAGCCAGGCCGAGCGCCGCGCCATGGATGCCGAGCGGGAGACGATCGACCGTTACGTCGCTGCCTATCTGTCGACCAAGGTTGGCGAGGTGCTCGCTACGCGGATCACGGGAGTCCAGCCGTTCGGTTTTTTCGCGACGGTGGAGGATCTGGGTGGCGACGGGCTGGTGCCNGTCTCCACTTTGGGCGTCGAGCGGTTTCACTATNACGAGGCCGCCCGCACGCTGACCGGCGAGGATAGCGGCGACACCTACCGGATCGGGCAGGCCATCCCGTTACGTCTCGTCGAGGCGAACCCGATTTCGGCCTCGCTGCGTTTCGAATTGCCAGAGGGCGCGAACCATCTTCCGTTCCGGGGCGGTCAGCGTCGTGATCGTCGGCCGGTCGGACGGCGGGGCAGGCCGGCCAATATCCGGCATCGTTCGAGATGACAGCGAAGAACTGGCCGTTTATGCGGGGCCGAGACGAGAAGAGGGACTGAGAGTGGCTGGAAACCTTGAAGACGGCGACCTGATCCGCCCGCCCGCCAAAATGGCGGTGCCCGATGATGTGGCGGAAGCGATTCGGACGCTGATCCGCTGGGCCGGCGACGATCCTACGCGCGAAGGGTTGTTCGATACGCCGAAGCGGGTCGCGCGCGCCTGGAAGGAATATTGTCAGGGTTATGGCGAAGATCCCGCCAGCCATCTGGCGCGTACCTTCGAGGAAGTCGGCGGCTATGACGAGATCGTGCTGCTGCGCGACATCCCGTTCCAGTCGCACTGTGAACATCATATGGCGCCGATCATCGGCAAGGCCCACATCGCCTATCTGCCGGACCGGCTGGTGGTCGGCATCTCGAAGCTGGCGCGCGTCCTGCACGCCTATGCGCGGCGGCTGCAAATTCAGGAACGGCTGACCTCGGAAGTTGCGGACTGCATCTGGAACCATCTGAAGCCGCAGGGCGTGACGGTGGTAATCGAGGCGAGCCATGCGTGCATGACCGCGCGCGGCGTGCGTACCCCCGGCGTCACCATGACGACCAGCCGCATGATGGGCGTCTTCCGCGAGGATGAACGAAGCCGGAAGGAAGTCCTCGCCCTGATGGGCCTGGGGTAAAACAAGCCTTCCTTTTCCGTCATCCCAGCGAAAGCTGGGATCCCACTTTTCTTCTCGTTCCAACAAGTGAAATGAGATCCCAGCTTCGCTGAGATGACGGGTATCGTCAGCCGCGCAGGCAGCGATCCAGGCCCGCGCGTTTCACCACCCCGATCCGCCCCGCGATCTTGTTGCCATGGCGTCGGGTAAAGCCGCTTGGAGACACGGCTTCGCGTTTCTTGGGAAGCGGCAGGACCGCCGCAATCCGGGCGGCTTCCGTACTGCTCAGATGCGAGGCATCGTGCCGGAAATAGCGCTTGGCACCTTCATTGGCGCCATAGGTACCGATGCCGGTCTCGGCGATGTTGAGGTAGACCTCCATGATCCGGTACTTGCCCCAGATCAGCTCGATCAGCAGCGTGAACCAGGTTTCCAGCCCCTTGCGGAAGAAGCCGCCGCCCTGCCAGAGGAAGGCGTTCTTGGCGGTCTGCTGGCTGATCGTCGATCCGCCGCGGATGCGCTTGCCGCGTTCATTGTCCTTCATGGCCTGCTGGATCGCGGCGAAATCGAAACCGTGATGGCTGCAGAAGTTCCAGTCCTCACCGCCAATGGCGGCCCGCGCCATGTCCGGATCCATCTCGGATAGCGGCATCCAGTCCTTGACGATCTTGTGCCCCTCGACGGCATTGCCGATCATCGTGAAGGTGATCGGCGGAGGGACGAAGCGGTAGAGCAGCACCCAGACCAGCGACACGCCGACAAAGATGAGGATGCCCCGCGAGACCCAGCTTATGATCCGGCGCGGCCATGACCGCAGCGATGAAGATGCCATAGGTGATGCTTAGCGGCAGTTTCGGTGCCGTTTCAATATGGGTGTCGACAGCTTTTACAGGCGGCCGTTCTCACTAACTATTGTTGGCGGCGCATGATCGGTCATCTTCTGTCGTGGCATGGGCCTTGCTATGTTATCTAGCGAGAACGAGAGGGGTTCGATGGCAAGCAGAAATGGTTCCCGCCGCCGCGGAGGGTGGCAAGGGCTGACGACCACGCAATTTGTCTTCGGCATGCTGGCCGTCGTGGGCTGCGCGGTGCTGGCGGATCGTGTGCTCATCCCGGCATTCAAGCAGCCGGTAAAGCTTTCCATGCCGGAAGCTGGCGCCTCGCCGGGCGCGTTCGCTCGGTCCGATGGCGGAGACGGGGTGACCTTTCCCATTGGAACGCCGAATCTGCTGACCACATATGAGACTGTGCCCGACCTGAATGCCGTCCGCAAAATCGAGGGTACTAACGAGGAACTTGCGGCTGCGGCGCAACCTGTGCGCACAGATGCGCAGGTTGTGCGCCCCCAAGCGCCCGCACGCAATAAGCAGGCAAGGCCTTCGGGTGGCTGGTTGGTCGATCCAGAGAGGCCGGTTGTGCTTCCGCCAAACTGGCAAAGCGGTTACTTCTCGGCGCCGGTCGGCGGATTTCGCGGATTTCCGGGGGGCGTCGGCAACGGTTCAGTCAAATCGGCAGCTTCGGTGCGAAGCGATTCATGACATATTTGCGTCACGCGAGAAGCGGGTTAAGCTTGGCACGGGAGGGGATAGCGCTGAGGTGATTCTCGGGAGCTATCTATGGACGACGAGCATGGCAAGGAAGCGCGGATTGCGGAGCGCCGATGCAGCGAATCGGGGCGCCTGATCTGCAAGGATAATTGCTACGCGCTGCGGACCGGAGACGGCCCGGACATCTGGCTGGAGATGGACCGGATCCCGCTGCACCTTATCGAGCAGCGGGTCACGATCGAAGGACAGCGCTATGGCCTCCAGCTAATCCAGGTGGAAATGATCGCACCGGTTATTGCCTGAATGGCATCGCGCCATGCCGGATTGCTCCGGCATGGCAAAGGATGTGAATTTCCTAGCTTTGCGGCAGGAGTCGCCGGTCGCCGGCCAGCCGCATCATCGCCTTCTGCAGCTTGTCGAACGCCCGTACCTCGATCTGACGAACCCGCTCGCGGCTGACGCCATANACTTGGCTCAGTTCCTCGAGCGTCTTGGGCTCTTCCGCCAATCGGCGTTCGACGAGAATATGTTTCTCGCGATCGTTCAGCGCATTCATCGCCTCGAGCAACATGCCATGGCGGACATCCTGCTCTTCGGCTTCCGCCAAACGCTGGTCCTGAAGCGGTTCGTCATCGACGAGCCAGTCTTGCCACTGGCCCTCGGCATCCTCGCGCATGGGAACGTTGAGCGAGGTATCCCCGCCCATCGCCATGCGGCGGTTCATGCTGACCACCTCGTCCTCGGTCACGCCGAGATCGGTTGCGATCTTGGCAACGTCCTCAGGCCTGAGATCGCCGTCCTCGAAAGCCTCGAGCTGGCTCTTCATGCGGCGCAGGTTGAAGAACAGCTTCTTCTGGGCCGCGGTGGTGCCCATCTTCACGAGACTCCATGAGCGCAGAATGAATTCCTGGATCGAGGCGCGGATCCACCACATCGCATAGGTGGCGAGCCGGAAGCCGCGATCGGCCTCGAACTTCTTCACACCCTGCATAAGGCCGATATTGCCCTCCGAGATCAACTCGCTGACCGGCAGGCCATAGCCGCGATAGCCCATCGCGATCTTCGCCACGAGGCGAAGGTGCGAGGTGACGAGGCGCGCAGCCGCGTCCGGATCGCCATGCTCCTGAAAGCGCTTGGCGAGCATATATTCCTCCTCGGGGGCGAGGATCGGAAACTTCTTGATCTCGGCGAGATAGCGATTGAGGCTCTGCTCACCGCCGAGTGCGGGGATCGTCGCTGGGACGCTTTTGCCGCTTGCCATGATCTTGTTCACTCCCTTCCAGGACGACTCGATTCAGTCCTGATTTGCAACTGTTATATCATAAGATTCGTGAATAGCGCCTGCATATCGTCAGGAATCTTACTTTCGAACGATAAAGTCTCGCTTGTGATCGGGTGAACGAAGCCGAGATGGGCGGCGTGAAGCGCCTGTCTCCTAAACCCCAGCACGTCCAACAACGCACGGTGGCTCTTGCGGGTCCGTCCGTACACCGGATCGCCGATGAGCGGAGCACCGATGGAGGCCATGTGCACGCGCACCTGATGTGTGCGCCCCGTTTCAAGCCTGCATTCGACCAGCGCTGCTTCCTTCAGCGGCGTGATCAGGCTGTAATGCGTCACCGCCCGCTTGCCGCGGCCTTCGGGCTGGATCGCGATCTTCTGCCGATTTGCCGTCGATCGCCCCAGCGGCGCATCGACGATCCCCGACGGGGGGCTCGGCATGCCCGCGACGATCGCCCGATAACGCCGGTCGATACTGTGCCGGGCGAATTGGGCAGAAAGCCCCACATGCGCCGGATCCGTCTTGGCGGCGACGAGCAGGCCCGACGTGTCCTTGTCTATCCTGTGGACAATGCCTGGCCGCTCGACTCCACCGATTCCTGACAAGCTGCCCCGGCAATGATGGAGCAGCGCGTTGACCAGCGTGCCGTCGAAATTGCCGGCCGCCGGATGGACGACAAGCCCTGCGGGCTTGTCGATCACAATCAGATGCTCATCCTCATATATGATCTCCAGCGGGATATCCTGTGCCACATTATGAGCCGGTATCGGATCGGGAACGCTTACCGAAAAGACCGCGCCGGAACTGACCTTGATGGCGGGATCCCGGACCAGTTCGCCGGTCGGCTCCTGTATCACCTGTCCTGATGAGATCAGGGCCTTCAGCCGCTCACGGGATAGGGTCGGCAGCGCCACAGCGAGCGCACGGTCCAGGCGCCAGCTTTCCGCCCCTTCCGGCACCACGGCTCTGGCTATCGACACCCCCCCGGTCATCGCTTAGCTAAGTGGCAATGAACGTCCGCATATCAAGGGCCGTGCTTGATCAAATCCTCGATCACTCTGATCGATATCCCGATCAGGAGGTTTGCGGGCTGCTGCTGGGCACCGAGGCTGACATCCGGCGCGCCCTTCCGGCGGACAATATAGCGGCCGATCCCACAAGCAGTTTCGAACTCGATCCACAAGTCCTGCTGGCTGCGCACAGGGCGGCGCGGGGAGGGGGCGCCGCCATAGTGGGTCATTATCATTCCCATCCTTCCGGTGCGGCCACACCGTCGGCGACCGACGCCGAACATGCGCGGCCCGGCACCCTGTGGCTGATCGTTACGGCCAGGCGGGCGGCCTTGTTTGAAGCCTGCGACGGCGGGCCGATCCACGGCATTTTCGCGCCGAGAGCCTATGACGTTCGATAACACCGGGTTGCACATTCGGCTTCTCATCGTCAGAAGGGCTGCCCGGTACAGGTATCAGGGATATTCGCATGGCCAATCACAGCGTGGAGTTCGCGAGCTTGTTATGTTCGCGGCTCTGTCATGATTTGCTGAGCCCTGTCGGCGCGCTCAACAACGGCATCGAGCTGCTGGCTGACGAGAATGATCCCGAGATGCGTGCCCGCTGCCTTGAACTGCTGGCGGAAAGTGCGCGGGCCTCGGCCAACAAGCTGAAATTCTTCCGGCTGGCCTTCGGTGCTGCCGGCGGCTTCGCCGACAATGTCGATACCCGCGAAGCGAAGGGCGCGATCGAGGGATTGTTCGGATCGGAAGGGCGTATCCAGCTGGGCTGGCTGGTCTCAGAACCGGCGATGTCCAAGGGCGCGATCAAGATCCTGCTCAATCTCGCCCTGATCGCGGCTGACGCGCTGGTGCGTGGNGGNCGGCTCGACGTGGGCATAGAAGGGAACGAGATCGTCGTGCGTGCGGAGGGGCCACGCCTCGTGCTCGATCCCGAACTGCGCGACGCGCTGCTCGGCAAGGTGGGTGACGAAGGCATCACGCCGCGCGCCGCCGCCGCTTGGCTCGTCCACAGCCTTGCGACTGACATGCGCGGCCAGATCCAGATCTCCGAGCCGGAGGACGGCGTTCTCCTCTTCGGTGCGATTCTGCCCGAAAGCTGAGTGGCCCGAATATAGCTGCCGCCGCGACGGCAGCGCTAAGGGTTCCTTTACTACGTTCGTGCCACAGTTGGTCCAGTCGCATTGCGGAAGGACCACATGGACGATCTTCTCGTCGAATTCATTGCCGAGACGCGTGAGACGCTTGAAGCGCTGAACGGCGAAATCGTTGCGTGGGAGGCGGCGCCGGGCGATCGCACGCGTCTCGATTCCATCTTCCGCTTTGTGCACACGGTGAAGGGCAGCTGCGGCTTCCTCAATCTTCCGCGTCTCGAAAAGCTGAGCCATGCTGCGGAGGATGTGCTGGCGGAATGCCGCGCAGACCGGCGTCAGCCTGACGAGACACTGGTCACGGCGGTGCTCGCAATCATCGACCGCATCGCCGAGGTGACCAACGCGCTCGAAAGCGGGGAAAGTGTTTCGGATCATGACGACGCTGCGCTGATTGCCGCGCTGGCGCCCGCTTCCGAAAAGTCCAGCGAAGAAGCGGCCGAACCGACACCAGCTGCCGTCGTGCAGGCTCCGGCGACGACGCGCGGCATGTCGCGCAGTATCCGCCTGCCCGTCGATCTGTTGGATCGCATGATGGCGGGTGTGTCGGATATGGTGCTGGCGCGCAACGATCTGTCGCGGCGNCTTCGTGAGACTGGCGTCGATCCGGTGATAGAGGGCGCATTCGAACGGCTGTCGCACTGTATCGCCGAGATGCGCGATTCGATTACCCGCACCCGCATGGCGCGGATCGAGAATTTGTTTTCTGCGCTGCCTCGCATGGTCCGCGATCTTTCCAACGAGCTTGGCAAGCAAGTGATGCTGGAAATCGACGGCAGCGACGTCGAGCTGGATCGCGAGATGATCGAAATGATCCGCGATCCGCTGACGCACATCGTCCGCAATGCCATCGATCATGGCATCGAGGCGCCGGCTGACCGCATCCTCAAGGGCAAGGCCGCAAGCGGCCGGCTGCGTGTATCGGCGCGTCAGGCGGGTAACCAGATCGCGATCGAGGTGGTTGACGACGGTGCCGGCATCGACGCCGACCGATTGGTCGAAAAGGCGATCGCAAACGGAATACTGACCGCCGACAAAGCCGCCGGCATGAGTTGGCATGCGAAACTCCAGCTGATCTTCGCCGCTGGACTTTCGACCGCCAAGCAGGTGACGTCGATCTCGGGCCGCGGCGTGGGCATGGACGTGGTCCGGACGAATATCGAGCGGATCGGGGGCACGGTCGATCTGGAAAGCAAGCTCGGCAACGGCTTGCGGCTCAGCATGAAGGTGCCTTTGACGCTCACCATCATCCCGGCGCTGACGGTGAGCGCTGGCGATCGTCAGTTCGCGATTCCGCGATCGGCGATCGATGAACTGATCCGGGTAAGCAGTGCCTCGGCCCGGCTCGGTGAGATCGGCGGCGGCAAGATGGTCAATATCCGGGGGCGGCGCCTGCCCGTGGTCATGCTCGCGTCCTTCCTCAAGCTGGAGCCGCGTTGCGAGGAGCATGAACTGACGATGGTCGTGCTGAAGCCCGCTGGCGGCGATCATTATGCGCTCGCGGTTGAGGCAGTTCACGATCACGAGGAACTGGTGGTGCGCCCGGCAGCGCCCGCGCTGATGGCGTGCGGCGTCTATGCCGGGACGACGCTGCCGGACAACAGCCACCCCATGCTGCTGCTGGATCCTGCCGGGATTGCCGCTGCGGCCGGCGTGCTGACTGAGGTCGAGGAGCAGGAAGAGATCACTGAATCGGCTGACGCACAGCTCGACGAGCGTGCGCAAACCCTGCTGTTCCGCGATCTTGACGGCATCGAACGGGCGATCCGGCTGTCATTGGTGGAGCGTATCGAGGAAGTTTCGGCGAGCCTCGCGAGCTTCAGCGCGGGGCGAATGCGGCTGTCGCAGGACGATCGCATCGTGCCGCTGATGAGCTGCTGCGCGCTGCCCGAGGCCGATAAATACCGCGTGCTGCGGATGACTGACGGCACCGCCAACATAGCCTATGCGATCTCCGAAGTGGTGGACATCGTCTCGATGGAATTCACGTTCGAGCGCGCGCTTCAGCCGGGGCTGATCGCGGGCGTCGCGCTGGTCGATGGCCGCCCGATCGAAATCGTGGACAGCTTCTGGCTGTTCGCGGATGCTCAGAAGGAAGGCCTGCTGCCCGAACGCGTGCCGGTCTGCATGATCGCCGGCGATGATCCCTGGACGCGCCAGATGCTCGCGCCGCTGCTGCGATCGGGCGGTTATCGCGTGACCTTCGGGGAAACCGGGACGGCCACGGACGCTGACGTCATCATATTGTGCGACAGCCAAGCGGAAGACACGCTGTCGGCCGAGGCCGCCGATACGCCGGTGATCCGTCTCACCGCCCACCCGGACGCGGCTGACGAGGATCATGTCTACCGCTACGATCGCAACCGCCTGCTCGATGTGCTGCGCGTGAAATCCGAACGGCGGAGAAGGGCAAGATGAACAACCTCTATCTTCTGGTGACGATTGCAGGCAGCCGCGTGGCGTTGCCGACTGCAACGGTGGAATCGGTCATCGAGATCGATGGCATCGAACCAGTGCCGCTGGTCGCGCCTCACGTCGCCGGATTGTTCGCGCTCAGGAGCCGCGTGCTGACCGTGATCGACAGCTGTGCCTCGGTCGGCCTCGGCCAGTTCGTATGGAACAGCCATGCCGAGGCGGTGATCGTCAATTGCGACAGCCACGGCTACGCGATCCTGGTCGAGAATGTCGATGACGTGGTCGAGCCTTCGGCGTCGGTCGCCCCCTCGCGTGCCGTGCTGAGCGCTGATTGGGCGCGCGTCGCCCTTGGCACGATCGAAGTCGATGGCGAGGCGTTGCTCGTGGTCGATCCCGACGCGTTGATCGCGGGCAATGTTCGGTCGATCGCTGCCTGATCCGGCGCTGTTAACCAGCCGCTTACGCCTTGCGCGTAAAGACGGGAATGCAAGTGGTGAGAAGGTGTTGCAATGAAAACCTGCCTGATCGTCGACGATTCCAAAGTCATCCGGAAAGTCGCACGTCATATATTGGAGACGCTCGACTTCACGGTCGAGGAAGCAGGGGACGGCGCCGAAGCGCTCGATCATTGCCAGCGCTCCGTGCCCGACGTTATCCTGCTTGACTGGAACATGCCGGTAATGAGCGGCATGGATTTCCTGAAGGCGCTGGGCAAGACCAGCATCTCGCCGCGTCCCAAGGTCGTGTTCTGCACGACTGAAAACGGCATCGCGCACATCCGTGCCGCGATCGAGGCGGGCGCCGACGAATATGTCATGAAACCGTTTGATCGCGAAACTCTCGAGAGCAAGCTCCAGACCGTCGGCGCGTGCTGAGGGGGCGGCAATGCCAACCAGCGCGCCATCGGCCGCAACAGCCCAAAGCTCCCAAACCGGAGACGCGATCAGGATCCTGATCGTCGATGATTCGATCGTGGCGCGCACTGTGCTCGCGCGCATGCTCGAGGCGCGACCGGAATTCGAGCTCGTCAGTGCCGTGTCCAACGCGGCGCAGGCGCTTGACGTGGTAGGGCGCGAGCCCGTCGATATCGTCCTGCTCGATCTTGAGATGCCCGGAGTGGGTGGGCTCGAATTGCTTCCTCAGCTCATCGCGCGAAGCAATGGCGCCCGCGTGCTCGTGGTTTCCTCAATGGCGGCGGACGGTGCGGCAGCCACTGTGCAGGCGCTCGCGCTTGGTGCGGCGGACACACTCCAGAAGCCCGGCGTTGCGAATTTCGTCGGCCGTTTCGGCGAAACCCTGGCCGATCGCCTGATCCGAATCGCCGCCGGGCGCCGGAATCGTGGCACGGCAATGCCGGCCATGAAGCACCGCGCTTTGCCGGTGTCGCACGCGCCGATTGAATGCCTTGCTATCGGCGCATCGACGGGCGGCCTCCATGCGCTGACCGAGATGCTGCGTGATCTTTCGCCGCGCTTCACCGCGCCTATCCTGATCACCCAGCATCTTCCGGCGACCTTCATGCCGTATTTCGCTGATCAGATGCAGAGCATCGTCGGTCGTCCGGCCTCGGTCGCGCGAGACGGCGAGAAGCTCTTNCCCGGTCACATCCTGATCGCGCCGGGCGAAGGCCATATCCGCCTGAAGCGTTTTGGCTCTGAGGTACGGATCACGCTCGATACGGCGCCTGCCGCCACGCTCTGCATGCCCTCGGTGGATCCGATGTTCGAGTCGCTTGCCGAGGTGTTCGGATCGCGGGGCGTCGCGGTCATACTCAGCGGCATGGGCCGCGACGGTACAATTGGTGCCAAGGTGGTCGCACAGGCCGGCGGTGAGATTCTGGTCCAAGATGCGCCGACCTCCGTAGTGTGGGGCATGCCCGGATCAATCGCCGAGGCTGGCATCGCCTCGGCCATCCTGCCCCCGGCACGGATCACGGAGCGCATTCTCGCGCGTACAGGAGTCGGCACTTGGAACTGAGTCCAGTCGTCATCAAGGTGTTCGGGGAACTGCTCGAGACGCGCACGGGGCAGGAACTTGCCGAAAACCGACTCTGGCGAGTGGAATCCGCGCTCCAGCCGGTCCTCCG
>JGI24739J22299_10000360_pt1 | contig 15616 bp, 11 predicted proteins | sample KBSCornC5_FD_22299 | JGI IMG/M metagenome (IMG submission 22299)
CATTAAAACACAATGCCTGCGTACCTGCTCCGCTCCGGCGAAGGCATAAACTATGCGGCGGTCGTAGCCGTGGAATGCCTGATCCCATAGAAGATTGCGATGTCTGCAGATGGTCGCGTCCCGCCCGGCGGCTTTTCCCTCTCCCGCTGTGCGATAGAAATGTGAACGAACGGCGGCTTACGGAAAGGGGAAATCGGCCCCTGAACGGCGAAAAGTGGGCCGTTCGTCCTTACCTTGCTCCACCCGCAGCAATCGACCATCAGCCCGATGCCTGCGGACCTGCCACCCCTCAAAACGCGCTTTTCCCCCCGCCTCGCCCGCGCGCTTTTCATGTCGGTTTTGATGCACCGATCGAAGAGGCTTTGGGGCCGCGCAGGCTGGGCGCTTCAGGGCAGTTTCCCGCTCCCATGCACTGATGCATTTTGATGCATCTGAACGGGGTTGCTGCGCGCCTTGAGTGCATCGTGCTCCCGGCAGGGGAAATGGCCGCCTTTGGGCACGCTGTCGACCCAAGGCTTTCCGTCACGAAAGCCAAGCTCAGACCTCCAGAGGGTGATGCAATGCCGGTGTCACTCTCCGCCGTCCAATCCTGCCGTGGGGCTGGGACGGAATAACCCATGCGTTCGAACGCTTCCACATATTGCATCGCTGTCTCCCCCCCTTAAGCCGATGCAGGTTGTCGGGGACGAGGGCAACAAGCAATCGCCTTTTCGACATCGAAACAGTCACGGCGAGCCAGCTTTGAGGGACTAAAAATCGCCTCAAACTTCAAACCCACGGTTTTCTGCGTCTAAATGGGGATGAACTGGCGGAGAGGGAGGGATTAATAACCGTCATCGAAACAGTAGAAATTCCGGCCTTCTGCACACTTCAACTGCAACTTTACCACATCCGTTCCCACGGACTCCTCTGCTGGTTATAAAACCACCAGCTTAATAGCATGGTGACGGATGATCCTGGATCTGTCCAGATACTATTGTTCGGCTAGAATTGGCCGTCAGGCGAATGTCAGGTCTGAAACTTAAATGTGGGGATAGCTGCCGTTCGCGCGGCGTCGGCTCGCGACCAAAGTCGGTGGTTTCCATCAGCTACCGCGAACCTCTGCTTCTGCCAGAAGCTGCCAACGGATCAATCCGAGCAGATCGCCGTGCGGCCCATGTTCAACGGTAGCGTCATTGCCGATTAGATCGCAGCGCTGCGCGACGGGTGAAGGAAGACGTATTTCGACATCGGCATGGACGTGTTCGCGGAGCATGAGAATATTGAGATGGTCGCTGCTTACCCGCGCGGCGGGATTTTCCGCATGAGACGACATCAACGTTCTCCTCATGGACACAGTCAAATCCTGGTTCGATCGCTTTTTCTGATTGCCGGATGACTTGATCAGTTTCGTATCTCCCCAACCACTGCGAGGTGGATCGGTGCCCCGAGCGTCGCGAATAGCCTGATCTCAGCCACGAGCAGTATGCGGACACCAACCCTGAGGGTGCGAAGCGTCAACCCATGTAGTTCCTCGGTTTCGTGCGGCGTCTCGGCGCGGCCGCCAATGAACTCGAAAGCTTCAGGTCCGGTATCGTGCAGAATGATATGGCGTAGGAAGGGAACGAAGTGATTCAGTCCATAGCGGGATACAGCGAGCGAGTGTCCGATCTTGGCGATCATCCTGACGAAGGCGAACACGTCCATCTGGTTCGTTGTGAAATTCTTGATGCCGTGTTTCGCAAGCTTGTTGTGATCGAAGTTGATGGCGGTCGACCATGGCGGTGGATTTCCGGACGAAACATAGCCGGGGATCCTCAACATCCCGGGTAGATCGAAGCGCGGGATCATCCACGTCACCGGATAATCATCGATCGGCACCATGACCTTGTTGCCTTCGATCCGGTTGACGTTGAAGAGGGGCAGTTCTTTCGGCCGCTTCTTCGTCCGGGATCGCAGCTGCAGATACTCCCTCACCGCTCGAAAACCGCCTCGCATGATCAACGCCTCGTTGCGGCCCGTAATCTGCTCACACTCGCGGCAACTGGCCTCGGGCAGAACATAGTTTCCGTTTATGGAAAGAGGCACGACATGCTCTTCGTGAAGCTTCCCGCCCTCCGCCGTATAAGTTGCAGCGCCACAATAGACGCAAAGACCTGCCGGCGCGCACCGCACCTCGGGGCGAATCGGGAACGGGTCCAGCGTGACCCATGCCTCGGCATTGCGATCCCAACGCGCCATACCATCTGGCCCGCACCGATCAGCTTCGGTCATTGCGCTAGCGTCTCGTCGTTTCGTTCATGCTGGGAGCATAGATGAAGTCCTGGCTCGCCTGAAACGCCGATGTGTGAATAGCGAGATTATGGCTACCTCATCGTCGATCGTCGCGCGCCCGGTGTTGAGGGTGAACCAGACGATTCCAATCACGACGATGTTCACGAGATAAGAGTGCCAGCTCGACAGCCGGGGCGCCGCCGCGACTCTTACGGGTCGTGTCCTAGTGATCTGCAGCTAGCGAGGCGCGTCAATCAACTTGGCGCGTTCGGCAGTTGTCGTAACAAGCACCCGACTTGTCTATGAGTGTTCAGGAAGGCTCTCAAGAGCCCAACCATGAGGGGCGGCAGCGAATCAATATGGACATCGAAGAAGCACTCGGCCTGGACAATGGCGCACGGTTCTTTCGGGGCGACCTCCATATCCACAGCGTCGGCGCTTCGCATGACGTCTCCGACGCGACCGCGACGCCGGAAGCGATCGTGCGAACGGCGTGCGACGAGGGCCTGCATCTGATCGCGATCGCCGATCATAACGAGATCCGCGGGGTCGGTCCCGCCATAGAAGCTGCGCGCGGAACAGGACTTCTTGTCGTTCCCGCCATCGAGCTTTCGACCGCTCACGGGCACTTGCTCTGCTATCTCCCCACGCTCGACGCCCTCACGCGCTTCCACGCCAAATTGTCGCTCGCCGAACGCGATCAGCCGAATTCGCGCTGTACCAACGGTGTCGTCGATATTCTCAATCTCGTGAAGGAAGGCGGCGGTTTCGCCGTCTTGGCCCATGTCGACGGCGGAAAAGGGCTTGAGACGGAACTGCCCGGCAATCCGCCTCATAAGCGCGACATCATCTGCCATCCAGCCTTGCTCGGCGTCGAGCTTAAGCGCAGCGACAGCCAGGTTTCCTATTCCGATCTCGACCCGGACGCCGACCGCAAGACCTTGGGGCGTCAGCGCATCGAAGTGCTTGGCCTTGGAAAATCGCAGTATCTCGCTCGCCTTCTTAATTCGGATTCCCATACGCTTGCGGCGCTCGGGCGCAACGCTGCTGGGGACCGCAAGGTTACGCGCTACAAGATGCAAGAAGTGACCTTTGACGCGCTTCGGCTCGCCCTACAGGACAGCGACGCGCGCGTGCGGATCGAAGAGGATGTGCCGGGCCGGATACCGATGGTGCGCGCCTTGTCGCTCGACGGCGGGTTTCTGACCGGCCAGGGGATCAATTTCAGCCCCAATCTCAACTGCATCATCGGTGGCCGGGGGACAGGCAAGTCGACAACCTTTGAAGCGATACGATGCCTGACCGGCCATGCAGGATCTAGCGATGTTGTCGACTCTGAGGTCTGGCCCGACCTCATCGATCTCGTCGTCGAGGATCAGTCCGGGCAGCGGCTCAAAATGCGGCGGCGTCTCGACTCCGAGGTAGAGGATCCGGACGATCCCGACGCCTTCCTGCCTAGTTTTGCCGTGGAGTGCTACGCACAGAGCGAGGCGGCAACGATCAGCCAGAGCGCCACTGCCGACCCTGCAGGGCTGCTCAGCTTTCTCGATCGATTCATCGACGTCGCGGGCGACCTGAAAGAAGAGCAGGAAGTCCGCAAGGCGCTGCTCGACTCCGAAGCGGACCTGAAGACAGCCGCTGAATATGTCGCGCGGATTCCCCAGGTTGATCGCGACCTGAAGTATAAGAAATCCCAGCTCGCCGCTTTGGAAGCGCAGAAGGGCAAGGAGGTAATCGCGCTGATCCGCAAACTGGAACAGGAAAAGGAAGTGCGGCTCTCTCTCCGGCGAGACCTGAACGAACTGCTTGGCCTGACCTCCAATGAGGCTCTGCGCGAGCGGATCGAAAGTATAGAAACCTCAGTCGATCCCACGGATTTGACGATCGGTGGTAGCGAATATGAGGCGATCGCGACGCAGGCCGCGGCCTTCAAAAGCAAGGTCGTCGCCGCCGAGGCCGATCTTCAGGACGCAGCGAAGGCGCTCAGCGCCGTCGTCGAAAAGCAGCTTTCGGCGTGGCGCACCAAGGAAGCGACTGCGAAGGCGGAGATCGACCAGAAGCGTGCCGCGCTGGAGGCGAGCGGGGTGCGTCTCGACATGGTGTTCATCAACAGCCTGTCCAGCGACGAAGCCAGTTTGACCGAACGCCTGCGCAAACTGAAGACGTGGGAGCCTGGTCTGGAGCGGCGAAAGAAGGAACGTGCCGAACTAGTCAAGAAGCGGTGGGAAGTCCGACAGCGGATCGCCACCAAGCGCAGTGCCTATGGCGTCAAAGCCAGCAAAACCCTGAAATCCGTGCTGACGGACCTAAGCGTCTCCCTCAAATTCCAGCACAGCGCCCATTCGCCGTCGGGAAGCGCGGTCATTACCGAGGCAATGGGTTGGCGCACGTCGCAAGTGCCGAGGGCGCCGCTCCTGATTGAGAGCCTATCCCTGCCAGGCCTGGCACAGGCTGTGCTCAAGAAGGACAAGAACGCCATCAAGGCGGTCAAGGCCAAGGACGGCGCTACTGTATTTTCCGATGCGGACGCGCAGGCTGTGATCGATAACCTCTCCGTACCCGAAGTCATGCACAAGCTGCAGGTTGTCGATGTCAGCGATACGCCGCAATTGATCGTGGCAAAGATCGTCGCCGGTCAAAGCCGACCACTCGTCCGCGACTTCAGTCGTCTCAGTCTCGGTCAGAAGCAGTCTGTTCTCCTGGCGCTGATGCTGTCGGCGGAGTCCAATAAGCCCCTCATTATCGACCAGCCCGAGGATCACCTCGATAGCGAGTTTATTTATCAGACCCTCGTCCCGGTGCTGCGTCGCGCGAAGGAGCGTCGGCAGGTGATCATCGTCACGCACAATGCGAACATCGCGGTTCTGGGGGATGCCGAGCAAATCATCGTGCTCAAGGCACAGGACGACACAGGCCGCATCATCTCGCGAGGCTCGATCGATCACCCCGAAACCAGGCAATACGCCTGCGACATTCTTGAGGGTTCGGCAGAAGCGTTCACGCGGCGCGCGACGATCTACGGGGTTGTCTGATCGCCGAGGCTCCGATTCACCAGTAATTGCCCGTCCGCCGAGAAAGACTGTCCATGATCGACCAGCCCATCGATGCGATCGACGAAGCCACCTTGCAGCGCTTGGTCGACAACCAAGTCGCCGAAGGTCGCGACCTGGAATTCAAGCGCGAATTACCGGGTGGCGGCGATGAGGCAAGCCGGGAGTTCCTCGCCGATGTCACCGCCTTCGCCAACGCACAAGGTGGAGATATCGTATACGGACTGGATGAGGCCAACGGGGCGGCGACAAGCCTGCCAGGTGTGGAGGTCGATGATCCAGATGCAGCAATCCTAAGGCTGGAAGGGAAGCTCCAGACCGGGGTCGATCCTCGCCTGATCGGCGTCCGAACGAAGTGGGTACCGCTCGCCAACGGGCGCGGAGCGCTCGTGCTGCGCATTCCCGGCAGCCTCAGCGCGCCGCATCGCGTCACTTTCAAAAATGGGGCACGCTTCTACGGGCGCAACAGCCGCGGTAAATATGAGCTCGACGTCCACGATCTCCGTCACGCATTCACCGGCTCCGCGCAGCTTCCACAGCAGTTCCGTCAACTTCATGCCGAGGCGATCGCGGCATCGCAGGGTGCCGATATGCCATTTGCCATCGAACAGGCGCCGACGGCCGTGATTTCGGTCGCGCCGCTCGGCCTGTTCCGCGAAGGACGCCGGATTGCGGTCACGCGGGACAATGCCGTCGTCCCGGTCCGCGTCGGCGCATTCACCTCTCTCGACACTATCGAAGGGGTGTTGATGCATGCGCCGGTCGGCGAGGAAGGCCGTGTCGGCTCTTACGCGCTAACTCACCGGACAGGGCGGTCGGATTCGGCCTTCGTCATCGGCGGCGTCCGCCAGCACAATGGCGAGGAACGCCGCATTGTCTGGCCGACGACCTTCGAACAAGGTCTCATGAGCATGACGAACGCTACACAGATGCAGATGCGCCAGCACGGTATCGAGGGGCCATGGGTGATCCTCACCAGCATTATCGGCGCGAAAGGCTTCCGCATGATCGTCGGGGACGGCTATCCGTCCCCTTTGGCTTTCCGGAATAATGTCCTGCTCGGGCAGCACATCGTCGAGCACATTGACGCCGATGTGCTGATGCCGATCGCCGAGGCGTTCTGGCTGCTGTTCGGTGTGCACCGGCCCGATAACCGGGCGCTTGGCGCCGAGCGGTAGGAGATAGCTGCGCAAGATTCCTCTGGAGGATCGCCAACAAAAGGTCCTGCGACTTACCGGACATCATCCTTCGAGTCCGAGCGCCACCCGCAATCGCACTAGCGGAAATCGCGTGGCTTGATCTTGATGCCCTCGACCGATTGGCCAGGATGATCCCTGAGCCGAGCCGAAGATCGGGAATTTATGCCGAGGAGGAGACTATGCCGACCCGGTTCGGGAAGCCGTGAGATTTCCGGTAAATTTCCCTGCCCGCTCGGCATAGTTTGGAGGTCAGCACACGACCAAACTGCGACGTTTGAGTGCATCATGATGAACGTCAGCATGTGCCGGAACCGGCCTTTCGCTCCCTTGGAAGCTGCCGAGTGGCAAGACACCCATCTCGATCGAAGATCCCCATTGGCGCCGGTACAGCTTACCGACGGATTGATCACAGGCGTCGGAGTTTTTGGTTGCAACTGATAGAAAGCGGCCAGGCCGCTTCGCGGCGCACCTCGGGGAACTGGACATTCGTTCATCGCCCGCGCCGTCCAGTGGGTCACTTCGTGCGGCGGCGTTTCTGCGTGAGGGCGGACAATCTCTGCCACGCGCTTGGGTGGCACCGACGTCTTGCCGGGCGGATTGGACTTGTAACGCAACAGGCCTTCCACGCCTTCGCGCATGAAGCGTTCCGGTCCACGTCACCCGCAGGATCGAGACAGCAGAAGTTGGGCAATGAAAAGGACAACTTGGCTTGCCGTCGAATCTCTATTGTTTATGTAGAGATTGTTCGTAAGGGAGCGGTCGGTCATCGTTCCCGGGCATGCTTGCCTGAACCGACCCGCGGCTTTTGAAGGGGTGCAGCTTGCTCCGCGTCAACAACGGCTAAAGCGCGCGATGCTAAGGCGACCACGCCAGGGATCGTGTTCTCCCCCCAGGAGAATGAACGATGCACGGATATTGCACATATTTTCGCTTGAGGCTGGCCCACTGCCGGAGGCCTCCAGGTGCGTGTCCGCGACAGGAGCGCATCCACCCTGCTGACCTGATCAGGCCCATCTGATCGATTTCGCGGTGCGCGACGCGCTTCGCCTGTGATCGACAAGCGCTCCGCCGCGCTGGCCGAAAGATGAATCATGGCCGCGAACGATAGACACGCCGCCGATCAGGGCGGGGCGCGCCCCTTCACCTATCCCGTTTCCTTGCAACAGGCGGCCGCCGCCATCTTCGGCATCACCCCGCTGGGCGAACAAATCCGGCGTGGTTCCGCCCCGACCATCAATCCAAACCGTAAAACCGACAGGGAAAATCAGTGAAAACTAACAGCCGACCAAAGGGCTCGTTCCGCCAGAAATTATTCTTGTCCGTTGCCATCATTGGAGCGGTCGGGTCCGGCCCGGCCTATGCTGACGAGGCGCCTGCGGCCGCCGCAGCGGATGCGGCTTCGTTCAATGCCGTTGAAAGCGAGGCGGCGATCACCGTCACCGCCCGCCGCCGGGAGGAAGATGCGCAGGACGTACCGATCGCGCTTAACGTGTTCGGCGCGGACACGCTCGACAAGACCGGAAACTTTACGCTGGGACAAGTGCAGCAGCTGGTGCCCAGCCTCCAGATATTCAGCTTCAATCCTCGCAATACGAATATCAATATCCGCGGGTTAGGGGCCAATGTCGCGCTGACCAATGACGGGCTGGAAAATGGCGTCGGCTTCTATCTCGACAATGTCTATTATGGGCGCCCCGGCCAGTCGCAGTTCGACCTCGTCGACCTTCAGCAGATCGAAGTGCTGCGTGGCCCGCAGGGCACGTTGTTCGGCAAGAACACGACCGCTGGCGCGATCAACATCACCAGTCGGGAGCCCAGCTTCAACCCCGAAGCGCAGGGGGAGATAAGCCTGGGCGACTATGGCTATCACCAGCTGCGCGCGTCGGTGTCCGCGCCGATCATTTCCGATCGGGTGGCCTTTCGCCTATCGCTCGCCGACACTCACCGCGATGGCTTCCTGACCAATCTGCACGATGGTTCGAAGGCGCAGGACTACGACAACTTCTCGATCCGCGGGCAACTGCTGGTCAAGCCGACCGATATCCTGTCCGTGCGGCTGATCGGCGACTATTCGCACCAGAAGCAGCATTATGCGCTCAACATCCCCGTTGCCTATTTTGGGACCTTCGACGGCGGCGCGACGATCTCCAACAACATCTTCGACCGCGCCTCGCGCGCCGGATACACGCTGTTGCCCGCAGATCCTTTCGCGCGCGAGGGGGATTCCGACAGCCATTATCAGGCTTTCATGAAAAGCTATGGCGCATCGGGTCAGATCGACTGGGATCTGGGCCGGGTGGCGCTGACATCCATTACCGCCTATCGCTGGTGGGACTGGGACCCGGCCAACGATGGCGACAGCACCGGCCTGCCGGTGACGACTAAGGCCCAGCAGGCGAATCGCCAGCGCCAGTTCAGCCAGGAAGTGCGGCTTGGCTCGACCGGCAGCAATGTCGTCGACTGGACTGTGGGCGCCTATTATTTCTGGCAGACGATCCGTGGCTATGGCGCGTCGGCCTACGGTGCGGCCGCGCCCAACTGGTTCGTTCCGGTCGCCAACCCGGTCGTCTCCAATGCGGCGCTCAATGGCTTTGAAACCCGCAGCTATTCGGAACCGGTCACGAAAAGCTATGCCCTGTTCGGGCAGGCAAGCTGGAACATCAACGACGAACTCAGCCTGACCGGCGGTCTGCGCTACACGCATGAGGACAAGAAGGGCGTCTATCGCCAGTCCTGGGTGGCCGGGGCCGATCTGTCGGCGCTGTCCAGCGCAGAAGCAGCAGCGGCGACGGCGATCCGCAATCAGTTCAACCCTCAGACCAGCTACGCCGCCGCACTCCGGGACGACAGCGTGTCGGGGCTAGCGACGCTCAGCTGGAAGATCGCGCCCGACGCCCTCGTCTATGGCAGTTATTCGCGTGGCAGCAAGTCAGGCGGACTCAACCTCACCAACATTCCGAACGGCGCGGCGCCGGAAGTGAAGCCGGAGACGGTCGACAGTTTCGAACTCGGCTTCAAGAGCGCCTGGCTGGATCGCAGCCTGACCTTCAACGCCGCCGCCTTCTGGACCGAGGTCAGCGACTATCAGACGGCGATCACCCAACCGAACATCCTTGGCACCTTCGTCCAATATATTTCCAACATTCCCAAGGTGCGGTCGCGCGGGATCGAAGGCGACCTCAGCTATGCGCCCAGCAAATGGATCAACCTGACCGCATCGGCATCCTATGTCGAGGCGACCTATCGCGACTACAGGAACGCCCCGCAGGCGCCGGAACGCAGCGCCGCGCTGGTGCCGACGCAGGACCTGACCGGTGTGCAACTGGGCGGTATTCCCAAGTTCACCTACTCGCTGGGCGCGGACGTGGCGCAGCCGATCGGCGGCCATGGGATCGAGATTTACGGCCATGCCGATTTCTCGCACCGCTCCAGCTTCAACACCTCGTCCAGCAACAGCCGCTATGCGCAGGTGCCGGGCTACGGGCTGCTCAACGCCCGCATTGGCCTGCGCGCTGACAACGGCCTGTGGGACATCAGCGTCTGGGCGCGCAACCTGACCGACAGGCAATATTTCCAGGCGCTCAATCCTGGCGCGTTCGGACTCGTCACCGGTACGATCGGCGACCCGCGCACGATTGGGGTCACCCTCAAGACCAGATTGTGAGGTTCTGATGGCCACCGCATATTCCTACGCCGCGTCGCGCTCCTCCGCTCGGTCGACACCGCAGGATAAAAATCGCACGAGTGGCTGGCGATTGGCGGGCTTTGCCTCGCTGTTCGTGCCCATCACGGCGGCGCAGATGCCCTTGGCGGTTCATCTTCCGGCGATCTACGCTCAGCAGTTCGGGCTGTCGCTAGCGGTGATCGGCGCGATCTTCCTGGGCGAACGGCTATGGGGTGCAGTGGCCGACCCGTTGATTGGCGCGCTGAGCGACCGCACCCATGGGCGTTTCGGCCGACGCCGGCCATGGATCGTTGCCGGGGCGGCGCTGTTCGGGGTGTCCGGCGCGGCGCTGTTCTTCCCTGCCTCCTCCTTGGTATCGCCGCTCTATCTCACGGCCAGCCTGTTCCTTTTCTATCTCGGTTGGTCGATGGTGCAGATACCCTATTTGGCCTGGTCGGGCGAGCTGGATAGCGGCTATCATGGACGTACGCGGATTGCGACGTTCCAGACCGTCGCCGGCTCCGCATCGTTGCTGGTGGTGCTGATCCTGCCGACGATCATCGACCAGATCAATCCGGAGGATGGCGCCCTCAAGCTCGCGGCGATGGGCAGCGTCGTGCTTGTCAGCCTCATCGTCTCGCTGGCGGTGACGCTGCGCAGCCAGGCCGAGGCGCCCGCAGCGCCGTCAACAAGCGCGCGCTTATCGTTCCGTCAAACGCTGGGCGCGCTGTTCGGTCACCCGCTGCTACGCCGGGTGCTGCTGTCCGACTTCGCGGTCACGACGGGACAGAGCATCCGCAGCGCCCTGATCGTTCTTTTCGTGACGCACTATATGGGCCTGCCCCACTGGGCGAGTGGCCTCTTCCTCTTCCAGTTCGTCTTTGGCATCGCCGCCGCTCCGATCTGGGCGCAGATCGGCTATCGCATCGGCAAGCATCGCGCCGCCGTCGCGGGGGAACTGGCGCAGGCCGCAATCAATGTCGGGCTGCTGCTCGTCGTGCCGGGCCAGATCGGCCTGTTGCTGGCGCTGACCCTCGCTCAGGGGCTGACGCAAGGGTCGGGCAATCTGATGCTGCGGTCCATGGTGGCCGACATTGCCGACGAACACCGACTGCGCACGGGTGAAGACCGGACAGCCCTGTTCTTCTCGGCTTTCAGCCTGTCGACCAAGGCGGGGATGGCAGCCGCCGTCGGCATCGCCCTGCCGCTCGTTGGCTGGCTCGGCTTCGATCCCAGGGTTGCGAGCAACACGCCCGAGGCGCTGCACGGCCTGCTCGCCGTCTTCGCCCTCGGCCCCGCCGTCGCCCACCTCCTTTCCGCCTGGCTGATCCACGGCTTCCCGCTGGATGAGGCCGCCCATACCGAAATTCGCCGCGCGCTGGATGAACGCGACCACGCTGCCCAGCCTGCCGAATAACCCCGCCACCGTTATCCCCAAGGAGACGTGACATGACTGACCAGATCCACAATTTCATCAACGCTAAGGATGCCGAAAGCCCCCTCGATATCGTGCCGGTCGCTGGCCGCATCGGGGCGGAAATCCGCGGTGTCGCTCTGTCGGGCGAGCTTGATCCCGTAACGCTCGCCGCGATCCGCGCGGCGCTGGTGCGGCACAAGGTCATCTTCTTCCGCGATCAGGACGAACTGACCGATCAGCGGCATGAGGAATTCGCCGCGCTGCTGGGCGATCCGGTCGCGCATCCCACCGTGCCGGTCGCGGAAGGATCGCGCTACCTGCTCGAACTCGACTCCAAAGAAGGCTACGCCGCCTCGAGCTGGCACACCGACGTGACCTTCGTCGAAGCCTATCCGCAGGCATCGATCCTGCGCGCCATCACCGTTCCTCAGGCGGGCGGCGATACGCTCTGGGCCAATGGCGCGACGGCTTATGAGGAATTGCCCGAAGCGTTGAAAACGCTGGTCGACGGACTGTGGGCGGTGCATTCCAACAAATATGACTATGCCGCTGCGCTCGGCAGCAAGGATGCCCAGCGGTCGGAAGAATATAGCAAGATATTTGCGTCGACCGTTTACGAGACGGAACATCCGGTAGTGCGCATCCACCCCGAAACGGGCGAGCGCAGCCTGCTTCTGGGCCATTTCGTGAAGCAGTTCGTCGGCCTTAACCCTGCGGATTCGCAGCGGCTGTTTTCCGTGCTGCAGGATCATATCACCAAGCCCGAAAATACGGTTCGCTGGCGCTGGCGGGCGGGCGATGTCGCCATCTGGGACAACCGGTCGACCCAGCATCGCGCCATCGCCGACTTCGGCTTCCAGCGCCGGACGCTCCGTCGTGCCACGGTGGCGGGCGATGTGCCGGTGGCGATCGACGGTCGCCGTAGTAAATCAGTCAAGGTCGAAAAGGCCGTTCAAGCCATCGCTGCCTGATGATCGTCGATGCCGGGGGCAGCTTGCTGTCCCCGGCATTCTTTCATCTGGCGACGCGAGCCAGTTACGGATTGTCGAATGAAAAAATTTTCGAAAACAGCCATCCTTCTCGGCCTCGCCGCCCTGTCCTGCGGCGGCATGGCAGAGGCGCGGACTGCTCCCGTTGCGTCAAGCGCGTCCAGGTCCGCTCCCGCTCCGCACCGTCCCAATTTCCTGCTGATCGTTGCGGACGACCTGGGCTGGTCCGACCTCGGCTCCTTCGGCGGAGAGATTGCAACGCCTAATCTGGACGCGATCGCGACGGCGGGCGTCCGCTTCACCGGGTTCCACTCCGCGCCGACCTGTTCGCCGACGCGATCGATGTTGTTGAGCGGCGTCGATAACCACCAGGCGGGCCTTGGCAGCATGGCCGAAACGCTTCAACCCGGTCAGGTCGGGCAGCCGGGCTATGAGGGATATCTGAACGACCGGGTCGCTTCGATCGCCGAATTGCTTCATCAAGGCGGCTATCGCACGCTCATGTCAGGCAAATGGCATCTTGGCCTGACGCCTGATCGCGGCCCGGCGGCGCGTGGGTTCGAACGATCCTATGCCCTGCTTCAAGGGCTGGGCAACCATTTCGGCGCGGACCAGAATGACGCCTGGAAAGCGATCAAATCCTCCCCCACCTATCGCGATGATGGGAAGGTCGTGACCTATCCCGAAGGGCGTTTTTCCGCCGACTATTTCACCGACCGGCTGATTGGTTTCCTAGAGGAAGGCGCGAAGGACGATCGCCCCTTCTTCGGCTATCTGCCCTATTCGACGCCCCACTGGCCCATCCAGGCGCCGCCTGAGGTCATCGCCAAATATAAGGGCCGCTACGATGCGGGCTATGAGGCGCTGCGTGAGGCGAGATTGAAGCGGCAGAAGGAGTTGGGGCTCGTTCCCTTCAGCCTTCAGCCCCATGGCTGGGAGGGTGTGAAGCCCTGGGCTTCGCTCACCCCTGAGGAAAAGGCGATCGAAGCGCGCAAGATGGAAGTCTATGCGGCGATGGTCGACCGCATGGACCAGAATGTCGGACGGGTCGTGAGCACGCTCAAGCGCCTTGGCAGATATGATGACACGGTCATCATCTTCCTTGCCGATAACGGACCGGAAGGCACCGACATCGACGCGCCAATCCACTTGACGCTGACGCCGCAAGACAAGGCCAAGTTGGGAATCGACAACAGCCTCGGCAATATCGGCACGGCCACATCCTATGTCGGCTACGGGGCTGGCTGGGCGCAGGCAAACAGTTCGCCTTCCCGGCTGGTGAAGGGCTATCCGACCGAGGGCGGGACGCGGGTCACCGCCTTTGCTGCGGGACCTGGCATTGCCGGGCGGCGGATCGCCAACGCCTTCATTAACGTCACCGACGTCGCGCCGACCTTGCTCGACCTTGCCGGCCTGACGCAGCCGGGCAGCTTTGCGGGCCGTCCCATCCTTCCCATCCAAGGGCATAGCCTGACACCCCTGTTGATCGGCGGCCAGGCGGAACTGCACCCGCCGACCGAGGCGGTGGGCACCGAGCTTTTCTACCGCCGCGCCTTGCGTAAGGGGGACTGGAAGGCAGTTTTCCTGCCGAGTTCCGGCGGCGCCTACCCGCGCAAGAGCGTCGGCACCGGCACATGGCAGTTATTCAACATCGCCAACGATCCCGCCGAAGCACATGATCTGGCGGCGAGCCAGCCGACCAAGTTGCAGGAACTAGTCGCCGACTGGAACAACTATGCGAGGGATAAGGGGGTGATCCTGCCGGCGCAGGCAGACGGGCGGAAATGAACCGGGCGCGGCAGGTCAGATCGGCGGTCTTCCTGTCGGTCGCCGCGGCATCGCTGCTGGGCGCGGCGCCGCTACCCCGAGCATCTTGGTCGGCGGCGAAGCGCTGCGACAGCAAGGACGAGCGAGTGCTCGTCCCTGCGGGCACGGTGCTGCTGGGTGAGGATGGTGAGGGGCGACCGGGGTGCAGGGTCGCCGTGGCGGCGTTCCGGATTGACCGGCATGAAGTGACAAACCGCCAGTTCGCCGCTTTCGTCGCGGCGACAGGCTATCGCACCGCTGCCGAGCGCGCAGGCAGCTCGGCCCTGTTCGTGCCGCCCACGGGCGCGGTCAATCTCAACAATGCGGCCAGTTGGTGGCGCTATCGCAAAGGCGCCAGCTGGCGTCATCCTGAAGGTCGCAGTAGCAGCATCGCCGGGCGGGAGGACTGGCCTGTCATTCATGTCGATTATCAGGATGCGGCGGCTTATGCGCGCTGGGCCGGCGGCGCGCTTCCCAGCGAAGCGCAATGGGAGCGCGCCGCTCGCGGTAGCCAGACCTCCCCACGGAAGGCGGTAAGCTGGGCCTATGCAGGCGAGGATCATTCGATCGCCAACAGCTGGCAGGGCGTGTTCCCGGTCCGCGACACTGGGAAGGACGGCTATGTCGGCCTCGCGCCGGTGGGCTGCTTTGGCGGCAATGATTTGGGCCTCCACGACATGGTCGGCAATGTCTGGGAATGGACCAGCGAACAGCGCGATGGCACCAGCCGGGTCAAGGGCGGCTCCTATCTCTGCGCTATGAACTATTGCGCTAACTTCCGACCGGCTGCCTTCCAGGCGCAGGAACTTGACCTGGGCACATCGCACATTGGGTTCAGGACGATTTCAGCCGAACCAGCCTTTCCCTAGGGTCGGCCTAAAACGCATGCACTCGGTCTTTGGCCGTTCGCGTGCAACCATTGCATGGTCCATCTCCTCTCGGGGAATTGCGGAGCGATCGCCTGCGAAATAGCGCGTATCGATGGGCAGGTCATTCTCGGCGGGAGTTCACGCCAGGAGGACATAAGCGGCGCCGATTGCTGCGCAGGCGCCCAATACCGGCAAAACACCAATTTTGAACCGGAAGACCGCGACCAGCGCGCCGATCGACAGTAAAGTCGCGGGGATGTTGATCGAATCCAGCACTGGCACGTCGAGAGAACCTGTCGGTGTCGCAACCGACCGGACCTCACCGAACAGCGTGTGGATAGCAAACCAGAGGGCCAGATTGAGGATCAC
>JGI24739J22299_10000363_pt1 | contig 15542 bp, 7 predicted proteins | sample KBSCornC5_FD_22299 | JGI IMG/M metagenome (IMG submission 22299)
CCAGATGGCGGAATTGGTAGACGCACCAGCTTCAGGTGCTGGCGCTCGCAAGGGCGTGGAGGTTCGAGTCCTCTTCTGGGCACCATTTGTTCTTCCCGGCAGCGTCCAGGGAAGTCCAGCAAGCGGCTGTTTTCCCTAGCCTTTTTGCTCGAGACTCACCGGCAACAAAACCGGGCACATCCAGCGGCATCCAGCCGTGCTTGATCGTGGTCCTAATGGGGAGCTGAGCCGAAAGGCCGGAATCATGGCGGTGGTGCAGACTGGCGGCACCGTCCGTCCGGGAGACCTCATTGAGGTTAAGCTCCGACCGTCGCCTCACAGGCCGTTGAATCGCGTTTAGCTACGTCCGCTTTTGGCCCCTAGCCGACTGGCCGCTTGTGGGTAGGCTGACGGAGAAAGCAGACATCATATTCATCACCGGCAGGCGGTGCGGCCTGAAGGCCGTCGATCTGCCGGAATCGCCGCCCGTCGAGCTAGGGACGTCCGAGCTTCCAAACATCAACGTGGCGGACCAGTGCTGATCCACCACGGGCGCGGAGAGACCAGTGAAACTCGCCGCCTCCGCGGAAGAAGCGGTCGGTGATCGTCGTCGTGCCACCCTCGAGGTAGAGCTCCACAATCGACTGATCCACCAGTACGTGCAGAGTAACCTTGCCGTTCTTACTGTCGATCGGCGCCATGTGCCGCGCGGCGAAGCCGTCGAAGAAATGCGGACCCGAATTCGTGCGGTCGATGAACGCCTCTTTACCCCCAGCGGTTACACCGACCAAAGTTTGATAGCCCTTGTCGTCCGTCAGCACGAGTGCGACCTGATCGGCGGTGCCTGTGTCGATCTCAAGCTTCAGCTCGGCAGATCCACCCTTGACCGGCAAATCTATAGGCCGATTCCCGAGGTGGACGTTCGCCAGCGCGCTATGCCCCCTGCGCCATCGATGCAGTTCGGCGACTGGCGCTTGCGCGATACGGTAACTACCGGCTGTTTTGAGTAACCTTACCGTACGCGGCACTGTCATCAGCCCGCGCGCGGGATAGGTTGGAATGTCCTGAGCATAGTTCCAATTATTGGCCCAGCCGATCCAGATCCGGCGCGCATCACGTGGGGGCATGTCGTTCCAGGAGGCTGCCGCATAGAAATCGGCTCCCCAATCAACCCAATGCGGTTTGGGATCCCAGCCGGCCACGGGCGCGAAGCTCTTGCCGTCGAAATTGCCCACGAAATATTGTGTGCCCGACCCACCATTGATCGACTTGTCACCGAGATTGATGCTCAACACCCAGCGCTTCTCGCCGCGCTTGCCGCCCTCCACGGGCAGCTCGAACAGATCCGGGCATTCCCAATTCTTGCCGCGCGCACCCATCGGACCGAAATCACTGGTGTGCGTCCAGTCGCGCAGATTGTGCGAGGTGTAGAAGGACACCTCATTCTTGTCCGCAAGCACCACGGCCATGACCCAGCGCTGGGTCGCGGCATGCCAGAAGACCTTGGGGTCGCGGAACTCGGTCGAACCGATGTCGAGCACCTTGCCATGGACAGTGAAGGTCCGCCCGCGATCATTGCTATAGGCCAGATACTGGGACTGGTTGTTCGTCTTGGTATTGGTGCCGGTGTAGATTGCAATCATGGGCGGGCGCCCGCTTTTTCCGAACCCGCTGCTGTTGTTCCAGTCGATCACCGCGCTTCCGGAAAAGGCCATGATGTCGTTCGCCTCGGGAATGGCGACGGGCAACTCCTGCCAGCGCATGAGGTCGCGGCTCACCGCATGACCCCAGCTCATATGCCCCCAGCGATCGCCTTGGGGGTTGTACTGGTAGAACAGGTGGTACTCACCATCATAATAGACCAGCCCGTTGGGGTCGTTCATCCAGTTGCGGCCAGGGGCGAAATGATAGGCCGGTCGCGGATCCGCCGCCGCCGCGGGCGCGATGGTCGGCAGGAGCATCGCCATGGCCGCGCTCAAGGTCCGAATCATCACTGGCCATTCCTTTGCAGATTCATGTCTTCCAGCGCGATGCCGTTGGTCTCCGGCATCCGCCGCCACACCCAAAGGAACTGAAGCAGCATCATCGCGCCGAAGAAGGCGAACACCCATCCGCCAAGCCTGCTCGCGAACACCGGAAAGGCCCAGGTGATCGCAGCCGCCATGACCCAATGGGTGGTGCTGCCGAGCGCCTGGCCCTTGCCGCGTACGGTGCTGGGAAAAATTTCCGAGATGAAGACCCAGATGACGGCACCCTGCGAAATGGCGAAGGCGGCGATGAATCCGAGCAGGCCTGCCAGCACGAGCGTGCCATCGGGGTGTGCGCTCTCGAACTGCCACGCGACCAGGAACAAGGCGGCAGCGGTGCCGATCGATCCAAAGAAGAGCAACGGGCGCCGGCCGAACCGGTCGATCAGAAACATCGCTGCGATGGTGAAAACGAGATTGGTGCCACCGATCGCGATCGACTGAAGCAGCGCACTGTCGGCCGCCGCGCCGCCCAGTTCGAAGATATGGGGTGCGTAATAGAGCAGCGCATTGATGCCGGAGAGCTGGTTGAACATGGCAATCGCGATGGCGCAGCTGACGGGTACCGAATGGGAGCGGCTAAACAGCCGGCCGGCGGCATGGCTCGCCGCGATATCGCGCGCGACCGCTTCGCGCATGTGTCGGACATCCTCTTGAGGATCCGAAAAGCCGAGGCGGTCCATCACCTCCAATGCGCGAGCCTGGCGCTCCACCGCCACCAGCCAGCGCGGGCTTTCCGGCAGGAGCAAGGTCACCGCGAGGAACAGCGCCGAGGGTGCCGCGACGATCCCGAACATCCATCGCCAGGCCGTGTCGGGTGGTAGCAAGCTCGCAATCATATAGTTGGAAATAAAGGCGAGCAGGATGCCGAACACGATATTGAGCTGGTTCAAGGCCACGAGCCGCCCGCGCACATGGGTCGGAGAGACTTCGGCAATGTAAATCGGCGCTATGACCGAAGCGGCGCCGATGGCGAGGCCGCCGGGAAAGCGGAAGGCGAGAAATGTGGCCCAACTTTGTGCCAGCGCGGACCCCAAAGACGAGCCGACGTAGAAAATGGCGACGGTCAGCAGCAAAGGCTTGCGACCGAACCGGTCCGAGGGCCAACCGGCGATAAGCGCGCCCACGATCGTGCCGATCAGCGCCGAAGCGACGGTAAACCCGAGTTGCCCGTCGCTGAGCGCGAACCTGGCCTGCAAGGCGCTCGTGGTGCCCGAGATCACCGCCGTATCCAGCCCGAACAACAGGCCGCCGAGTGCGGCGCCGGCCGCGCTCAGGATCATGGTCGCTGTCACGCGCATATGTGCGGGCGCGGCGACGCCGCGAACATGCATTTGGCTCATGAGTGCAGGCCTTCTGTGTGGAGGGAGTCCAGTGCGCCGATCGCCCAGTGCATTGGCCAGCGGCCGGTAACATGACGGAAGCCGAGCGCGAGCGCGCCGGTGAAACCGGCCGAGGTGCCGGCAGTCGGGCGGGCGATATATTCAAACATGTCGATCTCGCGCAGACTGGCATCGTAGCCGGCCAGCTTCTGCTCGAGGGCCTTGCGCACCAACCCATATATGGGGGGCCGCATCACCCCTCCTCCGACGATGATCCGGTCGGGACGAACGGTATAAGTCAGGGTCGCGCAGAGTTCCGCGACATAGTGCGCAGCGATCGGCCAGGCGGGATGATCGTCACCGAGTTCCTCGGCGGGCCTACCCCATCGCGCGGACATAGCGGGCCCGCACGCCATCCCTTCCAGGCAGTCGCCATGATAGGGACAGATGCCGGGAAATGTCGCGTCGCGCGGCGCGCGGACCGCGCGGATATGCCCCGCCTCCGGGTGATTTGCGCCCCCATGCGGCGCGCCGTCGATGAACAGGCCGACGCCGATTCCCGTCCCGACCGTCACGTAACAGAAACTGTCGAGCCCGCGTCCGCCGCCGAACAGCCATTCGCCGGCGGCGGCGGCGTTCACATCGGTGTCGAGAACCATCGGCACACGCAATGTGCGGCGAAAATGGCCGCGCAGATCGGTACCCTGCCAGGCCAGCTTAGGCGTGGAGGTGATGCACCCGTAATCGCGCGCAGAGGGCCTGAGCGACAATGGGCCGAAGCTACCGATGCCGAGTGCCGCGATCGCACCATGACGTTCGGCGGCCTGTACAAAGAAGTCACTGGCCGCGGTCAGCGTTTCTGCAGGCGTGGTCGTCGGAATGCGAATCTGATCGAGGACGGCTCCGTCATCGCTGGCAACGCCGCACAGGAACTTGGTTCCTCCGGCCTCGATACCGCCGATGATGAAAGGAGACGCCATTTTCGATTGCCCTGCTGGTCTTGCACTTCACTGGACGAACCATGCGGCCGGCGACCCTGTCCCGCCGGCCGCCGGCCTGGTCAGTCGCTCCATCGTCTTGCGGGCATCCGCACGGTCACGGCGGAGCCCAGCGTCCCGGCATTGCTGCCGAAGGCGAAGCCATAGTCGCCCGCGGGCATCGCCCAGCCGCCATNCTGCCAGTCTGCGAGCAGGCGCGGATCGATCTCCATCGTGACCTGCCGGCGCGCGCCGGGCCCAAGGCTGACGCGCTGGAAGCCGACCAGCCGGCGGATCGGCACGCCGGCACGACTGACGAGGTAAAGCTGCGCGACGTCGTCGCCGGCGCGCTTGCCGGTGTTCGTGACGGTGAAAGTCGCGGTCCTGCCGGTCAGGGACAGGCCGCTCGACGCAAAGCCGGTGTAGCTCAGCCCAAAGCCGAACGGGAAGAGCGGCTTGGTGCCCTTGCGCGCGAACCAGCGATAGCCGACGTCCGCCCCTTCGATGTCGTAATCGGCCTGCAGCTTGTCCGCGTCGAACGCGGGTTCATCGGCATAAGGCGGCTCAACCCAGGCGCTGCCGTCGAGGACCGGACGAGGTAATTGCGTCTCGTCGATCGGGAAGGTGACCGGCAGGCGGCCGGACGGATTGGTCTCGCCGAACAGGATGGACGCGATCGCCTGCCCGCCCCTGGCGCCCGGATACCAGGCTTCGATCACCGCGGCGGTCTTATCGAGCCATGGCATTTTGACCGGGCCGCCGGTCTCGAGCACGACAATCGTGTTGGGATTGGCCGCGGCCACGGCTGCGATCAGCTGGTCCTGGCCGTCCGGGAGCGACAGGTCGGGCTGATCGTGGCCCTCGGTCCTCCACTCGGTGGCGAAGATGATCGCGACCTCGGCCTGTTTCGCCTTTTCAACCGCGTCAGCGATGTAGCGGCCGTCACGGAAAGTGACGATCGCATTCGGGGCCATCGCCTTAATCGCCTCGAGCGGACTGGACCGGTGATATTGCTGCGAGACGTTGCTGCCGGCCGTGCCGGTCGCGATCGGTATGAGGACGGCCGGTCCGCCCTCGCCCTGGACCTGGCTCGATCCGCCCCCCGACAACACGCCAACGTCCGCATGGCCACCGATCACGGCGATGCTCTTCGCCGTGCGCGCCAGCGGCAGAATCGAGCGCTCGTTGCGGAGCAGCACGATGCCTTCGCGCGCCGTCTGTTCGGCAATCGCGGCATTCCGCGCAAAGTCGATCTTGCCGCCCGGCTCCGCCGGATATTTGTCCAGTCCTGCCGCATAGATGGCGGTCAGGATGCGTCGGTTCATGTCGTCGAGCCGGTAGGCATAGGCGCGGTCGGACGCGGCTTTCTGCTTGAGCAGATCGGCGAAGAACGGGCTTTTGTCGAGCTGCTCGCCCGACTGTTGGTCGAGGCCGTTCAGCGCCGCGTCCACCCCGGGAAGGGCACCCCAGTCGGACATGACGAAGCCCTTGTAACGCCAGGATGCCCTGAGCACCTTGTTGAGCAGCCAGTCACTGTCGCACGCCTTGGATCCGTTGACGCGATTATAGGCGCACATGACCGAGCCCGGCTGGCCCTGCTCGATCCCGATCTGGAAGGCGAGCAGGTCGCTCTCGCGCGCCGCCGGCTCGCCGATCCTGGAATCCACAGCCTTGCGGCCGGTCTCCTGGCCGTTGAGGGCGAAATGCTTGATCGTGGCGATGATATTCTTCGACTGCACGCCCCGGATCGCGGCACCGACCAGCATTCCGGTCAGCAGCGGATCTTCCGCCAGATATTCGAAGGTCCGGCCGTTGCGCGGGTCGCGCATCAGATTGGCCCCACCCGCGAGGAGGACGTTGAACCCCTTGGCGCGCGCTTCCGAACCGATCATCGCCCCGGCGCGGTAAAGAAGGTCGGGGTTCCATGTCGCGGCCTGAGCGAGACCCGAGGGGAGCGCCGTCGCGCCGTCCTTGCGCAGCCCAGACACATAGCCGATGCCGAGGCTAGCATCCGTTTCCCTGAGCGCCGGGATTGCGAGGCGCGCTATCCCAGGGACATAGCCCGCACCCGGAATGGCATCGGCCGGCAAAGGCGCGGACGGCGATCCATACGGAAGCGCGAAAAGGCCGTGCGTCAGAATGACCTTTTCATCGGCGGTCATCCGGCCGAGCGTAGCCTTCGCCCGTGCTTCCGCCGATGCGAAATCGCTGGCGGTCACGGCTGCGGCGGTCGCGGCCGCGGGGGCCATCGCCACGGTCAGGGCCAGAAGTGTCTTCTTGTTCATCCGCGGGCTCTCCTGAGAAACCGGAAGGCGGGCGATCCCCGAAAGAGCGGGCCGCAGCATAGACCGCGGCCATAGGTGCGGGGGATTGGAGCGCCGTAACGAGGGCATGCATCACATTTTGAAGCGCACACCCAGGCTCAGGTACCGCCCCTCGATGCGGGTATCGTTGGGGAAATATTGGTTCTGAGTATAATAGGTGTAGTCGTTCCAAGGTTGGGCCAGCAGGTTGCTACCGGTCGCGACCACCGAAAACTTCTTGGTGACGTCGTAGTATATGGAGGCGTCGAGCCGCGAGACCGCCCGCGTCAATTGCCCCGAATATTGCTCGTTGCCGGGTAGCCGCTTGTAATTGTCGACGTAATGGGAGCGGCGATTGAAGGAAACGCGCGCCGAAATCGGCCCCTTTTCGTACATCAAGGCAAGGTTGTACGTCCATTTGGAGGCATTGATCAGCGGGACGAGCTTATTCGGGCTGTCCGACGCGAACGCACCGGCCGACCCGAAATCGGAAGGCGCCGGCATAGCGTTCTTGGCGTCGAGATAGGTGAGGTTGGCCTGCACGCCGAAGCCGGACAGCCAGCAGGGCAGGAAATCGAAGAAGGTCTGGACCGACGCTTCCGCTCCCTTGACCCTGCCCTTGCCCGCATTTTCCGGCCGGTAGATCTCGATGAAGCTGGACGGATCGGTCGGGTTCGGTTCGGCATGGCCGTAGGTATCGATAAAGCCCCAGATGTCCTTGTAGAACAAGGCCAAAGATGCCGAGCCATGCGTGGCGAAATAATATTCGAGCGAGGCGTCGTAATTGGTCGACCGCAACGGCTTCAGGTAAGGATTGCCCGTATAGATGGACGAAATCGGAAAAGGCCCGTTGACGAGCGACGTCTGAACCGTCGGCGCGACCTGGGCATAGCCGGGCCGTGAGATGGTCTTGGTGTAAGCAAGCCGCAGCAGCACCTGATCGGTCAAATGCACCCTGCTCTGGAAAGACGGCAGCACGTTCAGCCAGTCGTGCTGGGCGACGCCCGGATTGATGCTGGTCTGCTCGACGTAGCTCTTGCCGTCGGCATAGGTTATGCGCACGCCGGCCGTGCCGTCCACATGAACCTGGCCGATATCGAACTGATATTTGCCTTGGGCATAGCCGGCATAGGTCTGCTCGGTGCCGTAGAAGCTCGAGGCCGGGTTATCCTGGATCGCCGGCGTGCTGAACTGATCGATCGCCGCTTGCTCGAAGCCCGCCCAGTCATACTGGGCCATGATCTGCTTGCCCGTAGTGACCGCCAATTGGCGCAGGCTTTCGAAATTGGCGATAATCGCATTGCCGTTGGGCATGAGCCATTTCTGGAAGCGCTGTGGATCGTTGCGAAAAGCGCCCCACACCTGCTCGAGCGAGCCCGTCGGCAAATTGGCCAACGGGATGTTGGCAACCCCCAGCCAAATGTAGCGGTCGCCGTAATTGTCCTGGGACGTACGCCGGGTTGCACGGAAGCCCGCCTGGAACTTGGGCAGCCAGCCGATATCCGTGTCGAGGTCCAGGTCAATCCGCCCTTGCCAGCCATCGCCCTGGGATACGAGGTGCGTCTGGTAGATTGCGTTGAGCGTATATTTGTCGGGATTGAGCATGTCATAGCCGTTCAGATCGAACACGCCCGATCCGTTCACTTGGAAATCGGCATTGACGGTTGGGGCGTCCGGAAGCTGGGCGATGATGCGGGTCTTGGTCGCTTCGTACACGCTCTTGGAATACGCGAAGTCAGCCGTGATCCTTGCGCGCCCGGTGTGCCATTTGAAGCCCGCCGCGCCCTGATAGACGTCGGTACGATCCTGCAGGCCGTCCCGCCAGATATCGGGCAGGCCCCCGCCCGAATGGGTCAGGCTAGCCGCTTTTCGATCCTCGCCGTCGACCAGGACGACGTTGCTGAGCGTGCCGCCCCTGAGGGTCTGTCCGTAAAAGTCGTTCGCCTGTTTTCCGCGATAGCCGCTCCAGAGACCCTCCGCGTAGATTTCGAGATCGGAATTGGGGCGCCATTGCACCATGAAGTTGGCAGCTGGGCGCTCACGCGTACCGGTGTTGTAGGCGTTCCCGATATAATCGGGCATGCAGAATTCACCCGCGGCCAGAACGGTCGCGTCGTTGCAGCTTCTATTGTCGGTGTTGGTGATAATGCTGGCACCATCAAAGCGCAGTGCCTGGTGGTATTTGGTACGAATATAGCTCCCACCCACCAACACGCCGATCTGACCGATCGACGTATCCCACGTATGCGCCGCAATTAGGTTGCCGGCTGGCTCGATCGTTTTCGACTGGTCGTTGTAGGTGCCTCGCACCTCACCGGCGATGGTTGTATCCTTCATCTCGAACGGGCGGCGTGACCGAATATTGATGAGGCCGCCAAGACCGGGCTCTACCAGGTTCGCGGTCGCCGTTTTGTAGACCTCGTAGCCGGCAGCGACGGCGGCGGAGATGTCCTGCCAGTGCAGCACGCGGTCGTCGGTGCTGAACAACTCCCGATCGTTATAGGTGGTAGCAAGGTTCGGGAGGCCCCTGACCAGGACGTCAGACCCTTCGTCATAGGTGCGCGTGATCTGCACACCCGGAATGCGAGAAAGGACTTCGGCCCCATTGTTGTCGGGAAGCTTGCCGATGTCCTCGGCCACGACCGTATCGATGATGGAGTCCGAAGCCCGCTTAAACTCCTGCGCCGATTGGATCGCGGCGCGAAAGCCGGTCACCACAATTTCGGGTGCCGCCTCAGCACCCTCTTTAGCTGCGGCGCTTGCCGGCGTTGTGCTCTTTTCGGCCTTGGGCTTGTCTTCGGATTGATCCAGGGGGGAAGTGACGCTCTGCGCTGACCCGGGACCTGCCGCCAGCATCGCCACCAGCGAAGTTGTGCAAAGCATCAACAAGGCACGATTAGCCATTTTTCCACCCCAATTATGATTTCTCGAAGTTTATGATTTCGCTTCTCCAGCGCGCGCCGACGCGACTGGGTTTACGCTTTCGGATTTTTTGGCGTGATGCGCGCGTAGACGCGGTGTCGAGCTGACCTCGTCCGGCAGCTGTATTCGATCAGCCCAGTATAGCAGGGCGCTTCGGCCTGGCCTTTTTCGCCCTTAATCGACGCACGTACTTGCTATGGCCCATCACCCTCTCCGTTGGATCGCCGCGTTGACGCGGTCTCATTCCGAAAGACTAACTCTCTCGATGTGATTTGTGTAAATCTATCGATGTGATTTAGTCTGTCAAGCATGAAACGGCTTCTGGCCGCCGCAGTTCGTCGCATCGGATTCATTGGCCGACGGAATGAGTGTTCTTTGTGCGCCACTGCTTATCGAATTGATTTCGCTGTGGTTTTGACCGCATCTGAGAGGGACCTGGAGGACAAGCTGAGCGGACGGGCGGGAGCGATTTGCGCGAAGTCAAAAATCAGGTTCGTCGATCGCTCATACTGCTCGATTCGATTGGTCTGATGGCCCGTTCGAAATTCTTGCTCGAGCGCCAAAAAAAAGGCCGCGAAGAACGCGGCCCTTAGTCAGGGGCATTCGTGTAATTTCACTCGCGGGCGGGCACCGGCTACATTTTGAAGCGCAGACCGAGGGTAATGTAGCGGCCCTCCACCTTAAGATCGCTCGGATAGAATTGCGTCTGATTGTAGTAGCGATAGCTGACCAGCGGCTGGCCAAGCAAATTGCTGCCGGTCGCGACGACCGAGAACTTGTCGGTGAGCTGATAGGCGATCGAGGCATCGAGCCGCGATACTGGCCGCGTCAACTGTCCCGCATATTGGCTCTGGTCGAGATTGCGGAAATATTGATTCACGTACTTCGAACGTCGATTGTAGGAGACGCGTACCGAGAGCGGGCCCCTCTCGTAGAAGCCTGCCAGATTGTAGGTCCACTTGGAAACGTTGGTCATCGCGACGGTCGTCGCCTGCCCGCCCAACGCCGCCGGGAGGGCGTTCTTGGCATCTAGGTAGGTGAGGTTCGCCTGCGCTCCAAAGCCCGAGAGCCAGCCGGGCAGGAAGCTGAAGAAGGTCTGGACGTTTGCTTCCACCCCCTTGATCTTGCCCTTGCCCGCATTCTCCGGCCGGCTCACCTGGATGAGGCCGTAGACCGGGTCGATCGTGTCATGCGTATAGGTGTCGATGAAGCCCCACAGATCGTGGTAGAAGACCGCCACCGTCGCCGATCCGTTCTTCGAGAAATAATATTCGAACGACGCGTCGTAATTCTTCGATGTGAGCGGCTTCAGGTCAGGATTGCCGCTCGAACCGGTACCATTGTAGATCGATCCGGCGGTGGTGGTCCGCGTGATGTTGAACGAGGGATTCAGATCACCGGACTTGGGCCTCGTCCGCGTCTCGGTATAAGCGAGCCGGAGCTGGACTTCGGGCGTAAAGCGAATGCGCGACTGGAAGGAAGGCAGGATATCGAGCCAATCCTGATGCGCGGTGCGGGGCGCCAAGTCGAATGTGCCGTCGGGATTGTTGATGCGAGAAATGCCGTGGGAGGTTCCGTCGGTTGCGGCGATCCGTACCCCCGCAACGCCGTCGATTTCGAGGCTGCCCAGCTCGAATTGATATTTGCCCTGAGCATAGCCGGCATAGGTCGTCTCTTTGCCGAGGAAATCAGACCAGGGATAATATTTGACGTCGGGCGTGCTGTAGGCTGCCGACTGGGCGATGAGGTCGCCCCGAGCGCTGCTGTTGGCCGGTAAGGTCGTCAGCAGTTTCTGCATCGTGTTATATGCGAGCCGGCGCAGCGCTTCGCTATTGTCGATGATCGCGTTACGCTCCGGTGCTAGCCAGGTCGTCAGGTTTTGCGGATCCCCGCGGAAGCCGTCCTTTACCGCCTCAAGATCGCCGCTCGGCAGGCTGGCAAGTGGGATACCCGCGAGCCCCACTCCGGCGTATCGATCCCCATAATGAACGATCGAATTGCGGCTGGTCGCACGGAAGCCGAATTCGAGCTTCGGCAGCCAGTCGATATCGGTGTCGAGTTTGAGATCGAGGCGGCCCTGATAGCCTTTGCCCTTCGCGACCAGCGCCGACTGCCAGATGTAATTCCACTTGTAGTTGCTGGGATTGAGAATGTCATAGCCGTTGAGATCGAATACGGCCGAGCCGTCGACATCGAAGGCGGCATTGATCGTCGGCGTGCTGGTGAGCGAGGTGCCGATGTGCGACCGGTTCCACCAATAGCGGCTCTTGCTGTAGGCGAAATCGCCTGAAAGCGTCGCCCGCCCGCTGGTCCAGTTGAACCCGACGGCGCCCTGATAGAGATCGGTCTTATCCTTCATCGCCTGGCGCTCGATCGACGGGCCGTCGCCGCCGGAATGGGTCAGGCTGGCGGCCTTCGCGGTCTCGCCGGGGACGAGCACCACATTGCTGAGCGTGCCGTTGCGCAAGCTCATGCCGAATGAATCGTTCGCAACTGTGCCGCGATAGGCGCTCCACAGGCCCTCGCCATAGATTTCAAGATTTGGACTCGGCCGCCATTGGAGCATGCCGTTCACCGAAGGGCGCACGCGCGTCCCCGTGGCGTAGTAATTGCTGACCCAGTCAGGGAAGCTGAAATTCCCAACCCCCGCCGTCGTCACGGTGTTGCCACCACTGCTGGGCGTGATGACGTTGGCGCCATCCGAACGCGTCGCATTGCGATAGTTGGTGCGGATGTAGCTTGCGCCCAGCAAGGCGCCGATCTCGCCGATGCCCGTATTCCACGTTTTGGCCACGACGATATTGCCGGCCGGATCGAGAGCCTTCGACTGATCGTTATAGGCCCCCTTGAGCTCACCGGCGACGGTCACGCCCTTCATGTCGAACGGCTTGCGCGAAATGACATTGATAAGCCCGCCCAGGCCCGGCTCGATCAAATCGGCCGTTCCGGTCTTATAGACGACATAGCCGGCAGCGATGCTCGCCGGAAAATCCTGCCAATGGAGCTGGCGATCGTCAGTGCTGAAAAGCTCGCGGTTGTTATAGGTCGTAGTGACGTTGGGAAGACCGCGGATCAGGACGGTGTCGGCTTCGTCATTGTTACGCGTGATCTGAACCCCCGGAAGTCGCGCAAGAACCTCACCCGCATTGTTGTCCGGCATTTTGCCGACGTCCTCCGACATAACGACATCCACGATGGATTCGGAGGCGCGCTTCGTCTCCTGCGCCGAGCGCAAGGCCGAGCGAAAACCGCTGACCACGATTTCGCCTACCGTACCCGACGCGTCCTGGTCTTGGGCTTCTGCCTGCGAGGCGTTCTTTGGTGCGCCCGATTGCGGGGCGGGCGGATTGGCGCCTTGCGCCGACACCGACGTGGCGATGAGCATCGCCGCAATTGAGGTCGAGCAAAGCATGGTTAGAGCACGATGGGACATTATTCCTCCCCAGTTTTGATCTTGTTGAATGCGCATGAGGGCGCAGCCCGAGCCCGCCTCTGCAAAGAGCGCTCGAGTTTAAGTGTTCGCTTTCAGCTGCAGATCGACCGCGGCCGGACTAACACACAGGACGATTGTCGAGCTGTGTCGCTGGAATGGCTTAAAATCAGGCCTTGCGGCGTGACGCTATGCCCGGCTTTCTTCGGCCCAACCCGTGATGGTGGCTCATCAACCCTCTCCTCTGATCGCCGCGTGGACGCGGTCTTTCCCCGACAGACTAAATCTATCGATGTGATTTGATAAATCTATGGATGTGATTTAGTCTGTCAAGACGGAAAAAATGCCCAATGACCGGAGGGCTCGGGGTTGGTTTCTCGCAATTGCCGGGCAAGTAATGGTAGCGAAAACACGCGGATAAGTGGTTGATACGGCGAGCGGCTCCGCTCGCCTGCAGGAAGGATACTGAAAGCCCATCATGCAACGGGGAAGCAATTCAATCGGCGTCCGGCGCTACAATGAGCGCCTCGTCCTTTCGACGATTCGCCGACTCAACGGTGCGTCCAAGGCCGACATATCGAAGCTGACGGGGCTTTCACCACAAGCCGCGGTGCGGATTGTGGAGAGTCTGGAAGAGGCCGGGCGGCTGATTCGTGCCGGCCGGCGTACCGGCGGCATGGGGCAGCCCTCCACCATTTACAGGATCAATGGCGGCAGCGGTTGCACCGTCGGCGTGGAAATAGGCCGCGATCGGCTAACGTGCATATTGCTGGACTTCGACGGAGCCGCGCTCGCGCGTTCGTCTCAGCCGCATGACTTCCCCCGCCCCGAGCAGGTCGTGCGCGACGTCGATGCCTTCATGGCAACTGAATTGGCCCGCCTACCCGACACGCAGCGTCAGGGCTTCCTGGGCATCGGCTTCGCCATGCCCTGGTTCCTGGGGGAATGGCGCGAGGAACTGGGAATCACTGGCGCGCAGGCTGGCGAATGGGGTGGAAGCGCGGTTGAGGACCATTTTCGTTCGGCTTTCGACGCGCCGATCTGTTTCGAGAATGACGGCAATGCAGGCGCGCTCGCAGAACTGCTCTGCGGAGCAGGGCTCGGCTTGACCGATTTCCTCTATATCCATCTCGGCAAATTCGTCGGTGGCGGACTGGTGCTGAGCGGACAGGTGCACGAGGGCCGCAACGGCAATGCTGGCGCACTGGCGTCCATGCCAGTGCCAGGGCCTAAGGGCAGCGATGTGCTGCTGCACCGAGCATCGCTTTATAATGCAGGTGCCGATCCGACAGGTGAGCTCTCACCCCAGGAGCGGGAAAGCTGGTTGAACGATTGCGCGGACGCGCTCAGTTTCGCGATCATCGGTGCAAACAGTCTGCTCGACCTCGAAGCGATCGTGTTGGGCAGCCCGCTATCCAAGGAGATGATCGACGCCCTCATCGAACGGATAGCAGCGCGCATCGCAGCCAACGCACCTCGCGATTTCTTTCAACCGCCGCTGGTGCGCGGGCATAACGGCGAAATTGCGCCCGCCTTGGGGGCTGGCCTTCTGCCGCTGTTCGCCTCCTACGCGCCCAATCTGGGCTCACTCATGAAGAGCCCGAATATCGATGCGGTGCTGGATTCGGCTTCGGCCTGAACGAACACCGGCTAACGGGATTTCGCGCCACGACCTTCAAGGCCGCAATCGCGGTGCATTGCGGACCGGCGGCTTGTGGGCCGTTAGCAGCTTGTCCGCTTTTAGGCGGCCGAGCCTGGAAACCGGACGTTAGGTGCGTCGCGCTGACCGATGTCTGCCTGCGACCCACTTGCGGACGTCCAGGGCGGGGAAGACCTTCGACGTTGGCTAGGAGGCGCAGGCAGTTGAGGACCGTAGGCGGGGTAGCTGTTGGATTGCTTTACTTGGCTAGCTGCCCAAGTCTTAGCTCTTGATCTCGCCGATGGTGGTCACGGCTGGGCATTTTTACTCCAATCTGAATTTCATTTCGGATATAAAAGCAAGATTAAAGTAAATCAGCCTCCAAGTGGCTATCCGGCCGCAGTGAGCGACTGAAACAGTATAGTTTACATTTTGCCGCTTGCGTCTCGACCGCACACCTGTATCCTATTGAAATCTCGTAAGTCGTTAAGAGTTACTTAACTTGATTGTTGTCGAACAGGGCCGAGACCATCCTAAAGATAGCGTCTCTACACAGACGCGCGCATATCTCGGTGGCGGCAACTGATCCGTTGAAAATGGCATTCCTGCCTTCTCATAAAGAATGAGGCTGGATCCATGCTCTCTTGTCCCCCCGTCGATCGGCACCCACAAGAACAAGGCGGCGTATGCAGCCGAACAAGGCGGAAATCATTGATCCTTTTGTCGTTACGGGGTCGACGTGTGACTACCCAAATACGGTTGGTGCTATTTACAAGATTTAACAATCTGGTGATGAATAGTTAATCTCCATGCTGTTGATGCGGCACAGAATTTTGCACTAGTTAGCCAAACGCCGGCGGGGGCCGGTAAATTCAGGGGGCATACCAACTTGCCGGGAAAGAGCGTCTGGACGCGCGAAATCGCGCGCCGTTTGGCGGCTGCA
>JGI24739J22299_10000364_pt1 | contig 15519 bp, 13 predicted proteins | sample KBSCornC5_FD_22299 | JGI IMG/M metagenome (IMG submission 22299)
GGAACATGGAGCATTAACAGCAATGTCACACGTTTCAACCTGGATTTTGGGGCTAAAACAGACGCCAATAAACCCCTGGGCGAACTAACCGATAACTGGGTGGTGGTCTCCATAACAACCACTGAGATCAAATTGGAAGATGATAATTCCGCCAGTGAAGAGTCCCTGATCTTTGTACAGAACTAATGCCTGAATAAAATAATAGCCAGCATTACCAGCACCACGTTAAAGCTGTAATACAGGATCGTAATGATCACCTGGTACAGCAGCACTTTCCACAAGGGTATCTCCCGGTATAAACCACTTATCATAAACGTGGTGTAACTGATCGCTATCAGCAATTGTATATACAACATCGTTCTGCTGTCTGTTTCCATACTGCTGCCCAGCAATAGATACAGCAGTACATGGGATAAAGAGATGGTACCTGCTATAAACACATTGATCACACAATATTCTGCATAGTTATGCCGCCGGTAGAATAAGTACATCAGCAGTGCGCTCACGGGCAGCAGGAATACGAAAAAGATCTTAAGGTACCTGAAGACGAACGACTGCATGTCGTAAGCTTCCAGCTGCGCCGGAGTGGCATGCGGCGGAGCATGATGCACCAGCGAAAATGCTACGCTCTGCAGGCCCAGCATGATCAGGAAATAAATGAAGGGATTGAAATACTTCTTACGCTGTCCCTCCAGGTAATTACGCGCGGTTTGTCCGGGTTGGGAGATCAGGGCAGCAGTAAGCCCGAGAATGTTTGTTTCCAGGTGTGTAATGCTGTGAGACAGCTCATGCATTAGTGCTGGGATCGTGAAGCGGCTTACCGAGGCCTTTTGCCCACATTGCGCACAGTACTTACCGGTAAGTGTTGCACCGCAGTTTTTGCAGTTGGTCATAGTGATAGGGTAGGTTCAACGAATTAAACGAATTTCTATCACATTTGCAACGTGTTTATTTAGCCATTAAGAGGTAAAACATATAATCTGTCATGGGTGCATCGTGCCAGTCCAGGTGGTGCCCGATGGTGATCAACTGACCGCGGTGGTAAGTGCTGTGGTTCATAGTGTGCTGCACGATCTCGAATACCGGACGCCTCACTTCTCCCACAAAAGGAATATTCACATAACATGCTTCCGCCAGCTCCTCATCGCTCAGGGATTGCAGGTGCTGTACAAATTGTGCAGACTGTTCCAGGATATCAGCATACAGGTCTTCTACCTTGCCCATAAAAACGGCGCCATAGGCAAGCTCCGGTGTAACGCCTATCAGGCTGGAAAGCCAGAACTCCTGTACCTGCAGAATATGATATAAGGTTTGTTTGATGCCGGAGAAGCTGGATGCCACGGCTTCCTCCTGCAGGTAGGCCGGTTTGTTCTTCAGCCAGTTGATCAGCTGTTCATTGGCCCAGTGGTTGTAGGCAGCATAATCACGTGTAAGTGTGGCGAGATTGGCGGATGTCTGGGTGATAGTTGCAGTTTGTAACATAGTGTTTGTTTTATGATACAAAGCAACAATGGGCAAGTGACAGCCTTATGTCAGTAGGGTTAAAAAAAAGTTGTTAGTCTTATAAATAACTGATAAACAGTTTGTAATAAATAATACTTTCGATATTGTACCTTTGCATCAGTTACTAACGACTAACTACTGACGACTAACGACTTAATAAATGATTACCATCGGCGCCTATAACAAGCTAAAAGTGAAGAAAACCTCTGATTTCGGACTGTTCATGGACGGAGGGGACCAGGAGATACTCCTGCCTAAAAGATATGTGCCAGCTGGCGCTAAACCGGGAGATGAGCTGGAGGTGTTTCTCTACCATGATTCTGAGAACAGGCTGACCGCTACTACTGAGCGGCCTAAAGGTATCGTGGGCGATATCGTGAACCTGAAAGCGGTAGATGCCACTGAACAGGGGGCATTCCTCGACTGGGGACTGGCAAAAGACCTGTTTGTGCCCAAATCACAGCAGCTTACCCGTATGCATAAAGGCCAGGAATACCTGGTAAAGATCTATATAGATAATCTCAGCGGCCGTATTGCCGCCACGGAGAAAATAGACCCCTATCTGAGTAACGAGCACCTCACCGTAAAGGAAATGGATCCGGTAGACCTCATCATTTACCGGCGTACCGACCTCGGTTATGTAGTGATCATCAACCAGCAGCATACCGGCCTGCTGCATTTTAATGAGGTGTTCCGCCCGGTAGACATCGGCGATCGACTGCAGGGCTTTGTAAAGAAGATCAAGGAAGAGAACAGGATCGATGTCGTAGCCGGACAGGCAGGCTATAAGAAGGTGGAAGATGAAACCGGCAGGATACTCCAGCTGCTGCAGGANAATAACGGTTACCTGCCTTATCATGATAAATCAGACCCGGAGGAGATCTACGCCTTCTTCGGCATGAGCAAGAAAACCTTNAAGATGGTCACCGGCGCATTGTATAAGCAGCATAAGATCGCCTTCACCAAAACAGGGATCCAGTTGATAGAGCAGAGCTAATCGCTGTTTTTCAATAGCATTACCAATAAAAGAGAAACACTTGCCAGGTTTAGCAATGCACGTATTGCATGTGAATACTCCCATTGCTTTCTGAGATCCAGCCAGTTCAAAGGCAGCTTGATCCAGTTGTGCGTAGCCCTGTTTGCCGGGAAGGTGAACAGGAAGAAAATAGCAATGCTCACTATTAAACAGGAACCAGCTGTAAATAAGAAGGCAAAATTCCCGCTATGATGATACTCCCGTATGGTCCATACCAGCGTTAACACAATGGCAGCCAGTTCAAATACGCCCAGCCATGCCCAGCCCCTGTAAATGCCCTGTACGGTGAGATAATCCTGTGCTGATAAACGCATCTTGGCGGGTAGCGCCAGTAAATGCGCTACTAAAGCGGAGAGCGCAATAATAGAACAGAATAAGGCGCTAAAACCAATTATGTTTTTCATGGTGTATCCGATTGTAAATAACAGCCCAAAAAATAAGCCATAAGAGTTACTAATAAATTTAGTATGTTTGCTAAACAATTTAGTTGATAATTCTAAACCGTTTAATCTACCCATGGGGGAAAGCAAGGCAGATATTATTGCACAATTGCAAAGGGACATTCTTTCCCTGCAAGGCTTCAGATCTACCGCAAAGAGCACAGCGGCAGACCTTGGCTTAGGGCCCATCAAACACGCTTTCCCAAACGCTACTTTTCCTACAGATGCAATACATGAGTTCCTGAGCGGCGCGGCAGAACATTCTGCCGCAACAGCCGGTTTTATCAGCGGGCTTTTGGGCCGGCTGATGCAAAATACCGGCGCCTGTGTATGGATCAGTACTGCCCGCTCATTATTTCCTCCCGCATTGAAAGTTTTTGGTATCGAACCTGACCAGGTCATTTTTGTGACCATGGAACGGGAAAGAGATGTGCTCTGGGCCATGGAGGAAGCACTGAAATGTAGAGGACTGGCAGCGGTGGTAGGAGAAATAAAAGAGCTCAGCTTTATGGCCTCCCGGCGCCTGCAGCTGGCAGTAGAACAAAGCAATGTAACGGGTTTTATTATTCGTCACCAACCCCGTTACACTGGTGTTACAGCCTGTGTATCCCGCTGGCAGATCACGCCCTTGCCCAGTGAACTGGAAGCCGGTTTACCCGGCATTGGCTTTCCACGCTGGCAGGTGTCGCTGCTGAAGATCCGTAACGGCCGGCCAGGCGTCTGGCAGGTGGAATGGTCCGGCGGCAGGTGCAATCTGTTAACAACTCCCGCTATTGCCGGGCCACAGCAGCCTGAACATGAAACACGTTTGAGAGTTTAGAATCTTATGCCGCAACGCTATGTCAACATATGGTTTCCGCATTTAATGACGGACTGGTTTTCCATCCGCCGGAAGGAACTGCGTAATACCGCTTTTGTACTGGCAGCGCCGGATCATGGCCGGATGATCATCACAGCAGCGAATCCTATTGCACAATGGCAGGGCATTGCCGCAGGTATGGCCGTGGCAGATGCCAGAGCGGTGCATCCTTCTTTACAGGTGATAGATGATATACCCGCACAAGCAGAAAAGCTCCTGGATGCATTGGGCAAATGGTGCATCCGCTTTACACCTGTAACAGCTGTTGACCTGCCAGATGGATTGATCCTTGACGCCAGCGGCTGCGCCCATCTTTGGGGAGGAGAGACGCCCTACCTGGAAGACCTCACTACACGATTGAAAAATGCCGGCTACCATGTACGCGCCGCCATGGCAGATACTATTGGCGCGGCATGGGCAGTGGCGCATTCCGTAAAAGAGATCATCACCGTCATTCCTGCCGGCGAACAGCGGGAAGCTTTGCTATCCCTGCCACCGGCTGCCTTACGCCTGGAGCCATTGGTAGTGGAACGCTTACTCAAACTGGGGCTTCACCATATCGGCAGTTTTATCGGCATGCAGCGTTCCGCCCTGCGGCGGCGTTTTGGCGTGGAGATGCTCTTACGGCTGGACCAGGCCACCGGAATGGAACGGGAAACTATTCAGCCTTTAGTGCCTGTTGAACCTTACCAGGAACGGCTGCCTTGCCTGGACCCCATTATTACACGGAAAGGCATTGAAATAGCCCTGGAACGCCTGTTAAATACTTTGTGCCAACGCCTGCAGCAGGAAGGCAAAGGTATTCGTACGGCTGTGCTCAAATGCTACTGCATCGATGGTAAAATAGAGCAGGCGGCTATCGGCACCAACCGCGCTTCGCATCATGTAGATCATCTTTTCAAACTGTTTGCGCTTAAAATAGACGCGATCAGGCCTGATCCGGGCATAGAGTTGTTCATACTGGAAGCGCCCAAAGTAGAGGATGTGACGACCTCGCAGGAAGCATTATGGCGGGACGCCGGTGCAATAGAAGATGTGGGATTGGCTGAGCTGCTGGACCGCCTGGCCGCTAAGGCTGCCAAAGAAGGTATCCGCCGCTATGTACCGGATGAGCATCACTGGCCCGAGCGCTCTATCAAACTGGCGGCTTCCCTTGGTGAAAGGCCGGCCACTCCATGGCGTACAGACAGGCCCCGGCCTATTCGCCTGTTGGCACAACCGGAGCCGGTGATGGTTTCCGCGCCCATTCCTGATTATCCGCCTATGGTATTTCGTTACAAAGGTGTGGTGCATGAAATAAAGAAGGCAGATGGACCGGAACGCATCGAACGTGAATGGTGGCTGGAGGAAGGGGAGCACCGGGACTATTATGCAGTGGAAGATCAGGAAGGCCGCCGTTACTGGCTTTTCCGCTCTGGCCATTATGATGTTGATAACCCGCATGCATGGTTCATCCATGGTTTTTTCTCATGAAAGCAACAGAAGAAATATCAAAATACACGGAATTGCAGGTCACCAGCAATTTCAGTTTTCTGCGGGGCGCCTCGCATCCGGAAGAGCTGGTAGAACAGGCTGCCATCTATGGATATACAGCCATTGCCATTACAGATTGTAACACCTTGGCCGGTATTGTACGCGCTCATGTTACTGCTAAAGAGAAAGGTATCCGTTTTATTCCTGCCTGCCGGCTGGACCTGCTGGATGGCCCCAGCCTGCTGGCATATCCTACCGATAAAGCCGCATATGGGCGGCTTTCTGCATTGCTCACGAAAGGGAATCTCCGCACCGAGAAAGGTAAATGCGATCTATATAAAGCAGATGTTTTTGAGCATGCAGCAGGCATGAAATTTATTGTAGTACCTCCTGCCGCTTTGAATGAAAAGTTTGCCTTCGATCCCTCTTTTCAGCAGGTGCTGAAAACCTATCGTGAAGCTTTAGGCGCTCACCTCTATCTGGGCGCCATCCGTTCCTACCAGGGAGATGACCTGAAAAAACTATATCGCCTTTCACAGCTTGCTGAACATTTTGATGTTCCCCTGGTAGCTACCAATGATGTACATTATCATTATCCTGACCGGCGGCAGTTGCAGGATGTATTGACCTGTATCCGCGAGAAATGCACTGTTTATAACGCAGGTTACCGTTTGCATGAGAATGCAGAAAGGTACCTGAAACAGGAAGAAGAGATGTGCCGCCTGTTCCGCAATTATCCGGATGCTATCCGCCGCACACAGGAAATAGCGGATGCCTGTCAGTTCTCTTTGGATACGCTGCAGTATGTTTATCCGAAAGAAGTGGTGCCGGAAGGCCGTACGCCGCAGGAAGAGCTCCGTTTCCTGGTATATAAAGGGGCAAGGGAGATGTTTAATGATGTGATCCCGCAAAAAACTCACGCGAACATTGAAAAGGAGCTACAGTTCATTGAAGAACGAAACTATGCATCTTATTTTCTCACCGTGTACGATATTGTACGTTTTGCCAGGAGCCAGGATATTTTGTGCCAGGGCCGCGGATCTGCGGCTAATTCCACTGTGTGCTACTGCCTGGGTATCACCTCTGTTAACCCGGAAAAATTTGATCTGTTATTTGAGCGCTTTCTTTCTGCCGCACGTAATGAACCACCTGATATAGATGTGGATTTTGAACATGAACGCAGAGAAGAAGTAATGCAGTACATCTACAATAAGTATGGTCGTGACAGGGCTGCTATCGTAGCCACTGTGACCGAATTGCATCAGAAAGGAGCCGTGCGCGATGTAGGAAAAGCCATGGGACTTTCTGTTGATACCCTTAACCTTCTCGCAGGCGCAGGCTGGCATTATACAGATAAAGGGATAGATCTGAAGCGCATTGTTGAACAGGGATTGGATCCTACAGATCCGCATCTCAGTAAAGTGATACAGCTTACTGAACAGTTCATGGGCTTTCCCCGTCAGCTGGGACAGCATACCGGCGGCTTTGTGATCACGGAAGGGAAGCTCTCTGATTTATGTCCTATCCTGAATGCCCGCATGGAAGACCGTACCTGTATTGAATGGAACAAGGATGATATTGAAGCCCTGGGATTTTTGAAGATAGATGTGCTGGCGCTGGGGATGCTAACCTGTATTCGTAAGGCTTTTAATTTGTTGAAAGAGCATCACAATAAAGTATACACACTGGCTACTATTCCTCAGGATAAAGAGAAAGTATATGAAATGATCAGCCATGCAGATACCATTGGTGTGTTCCAGATAGAAAGCCGGGCACAACAGGCTATGCTGCCACGATTAAAGCCTAAGGAGTTCTATGACCTGGTGATAGAAGTGGCTATTGTGCGGCCAGGACCGATCCAGGGAGATATGGTGCATCCTTATTTGCGCCGCCGAAATGGCCAGGAACCAGTTGAATATCCTTCTGATGATTTAAAAGAAATATTGGGTAAAACACTGGGCGTTCCTTTATTCCAGGAACAAGCCATGAGAATTGCCATGGTAGCCGGAGATTTTACACCTACTGAAGCAGACGCGCTCCGGCGCAGTATGGCCACCTTTAAGGCAAAGGGTAAGGTTTCCAATTTTGAAGAGAAACTGGTGCAGGGAATGATTAAAAAGGGTTACACAGAGGAATATGCCAATCGCATTTTCAAGCAGCTGGAAGGCTTCGGTAGCTATGGCTTTCCAGAAAGCCATGCCGTAAGCTTTGCCCTGCTGGTATATGTTTCTTCCTATATCAAATGTTATTACCCAGATGTATTTGCCTGCGCATTGCTGAACAGCATGCCCATGGGTTTTTACCAGCCGGCGCAGATCGTGATTGATGCACAAAAGCATGGGGTAGAAGTAAGGCCGGTAGATGTGAACCTTTCCTATTGGGATAATACAATTGAAAGCAAAGAAAGCAAGCCTTATGCAGTCCGCCTGGGCTTCCGCCAGGTAAAGGGCCTGCGGGAGGATGATATGCAGGCGCTGGTAGCCGCAAGAGGAAACGGCTATACAGCTGTTCATTCATTAAGGGATGCCGGTGTACCGCAAACAGCCATCGAGAAACTGGCGGATGCAGATGCATTCCGGTCAATGGAACTGGACCGGCGGCGTGCATTGTGGGAAGTATCTGCCCTGCATGACCGTCCTATCGGAGTATTCACCGGTCTGCCTTCAGAAAGTACTGTTGAAGCGCCTGCAGCGCTGCCGGAGATGCGCTTGTCTGAACATGTAGTGCATGATTATGCGACTACTTCATTGTCCCTGAAAGCCCACCCGGTGAGCTTTGTTCGCGAGAAACTGGAGCTGCTGCGGGTAATACCCATCAAAGAGCTGGACAATATGAGCGACGGTATGCCGGTAAAAGTAGCCGGACTGGTACTGGTACGCCAAAGACCGGGTACAGCCAATAACATTCTTTTTATTACAATCGAAGATGAAACAGGAACCGCCAACCTGGTAGTATTTGAAAAACTATTCGATCAATTCAGGAAAGAAATACTGCCTGCAAGGCTCTTGATGGTAGAAGGCAAACTGCAAAAGGAAGGCGAGGTAGTACATGTGATCCTCAGTAGCTGTAATGATGTATCGAAATTATTACGCGGCTTGACGGCTCCTGCAACGGAAGACGCAAAAGACGCGAACATAGAAATGATCTTTCCCGATGGCAGAAACTTTAAGTAAGCTGCAACCTCACCATCGCCCTGCTTTTCCCATTTTGCTGCACAATACTGAACCCATTATCTGTAAAAGCCGATAATATGCCTACCCACAGAAAAGGCGCCGGCACCTTATCATCATAAGGTATGGCCGGGTAAGCCTCCAGCACTTTGATCTTCCGCTTCCTGGCATACGCCACCGCTGCTGCTATCAGGCGCTTTGAAAGCCCTTTCCGGCGATACTCCTTCTTAATAAAGAAACAGGTAATAGACCACACCGGCTGATCATCTATCCGCTTAAAGCTCCGGCTGTTCTCTATTTTAATATAATCTTCCCTGGGCGCCATGGCAATCCATCCCACAGGGATATGATTCAGGGTAGCTATCAAGCCGCTTGGTTTACCGGCCTGTACCAGGCCCCTCATCAGATCCTTATTACCATCAAATTTATTAGCTGTAAACTCCTTGCTGGATAAGCGAAACACCATGCACCAGCATCCCCCGCATCCTCCTTTTTCACCCATCAGGGTTTCAAACTGTTCCCAGCTAGCCGGCACCAGCGGGTTTAGTTCAAGATCATATTTATTCATGACTGCAAACTAACCATCTTCTATCAAGTCCCCTTAAGAAATCTTGCTTTTGTTCTGCTCCCTGTCCTCAACTTCAAACCTCAAACTCAAAAAAGAAGCCCCCCGTCAACCTTCGGAGGGCTCCACAACATCACGTCTTCAAGGCTAAGGGATCAATAGTTTACTATTGATAGCAATGTTTCCGATCACATATTTCACTACATACATTCCTTTTGGTAAACGGCTGATGTCCAGCGTGGTTTGCGATTGCAGCCGCTCGGTATGCACCATCTTACCCTGCAGGTCAAACACCTGTAAGGCGCCGCCGCCTTGTAAACCAGCCAGTGTTACCCTGGCTTGTCCTGCAGTAGCAGGGTTGGGCGAGATAAGCAGTGCACCTTTTTCTGCTGCCGGCAATTTGTTGCCGGATACAAAGAAACCGCTTTCCCTTGCGGCACTGGCGGCTGACAGGATCAGCGTGCCAAACGCGCTGGTATTCGTATAGTTATTAACGTTCCCATACCATACCGCCTGGCCGTCGCGTGCGCCGCCGTTATCGTCATCATCATAACCTATGTCAAAACCAATAGCCAGATCGGCTGCAGGAGTAAGGCCCAGCTGTGACCAGGGAATGCTTATTTCTACACTGTAACCGCCGGGGATGGCCGCCCAGGCGTGCTGTACGCCGCTAACTGCTACTTTGGTGAAAAGGCCGCTGCTGTTATAGGTTTTAATAAACTGGTTATCGCTGCCATCATACACTGACAGTTTGTTATTGTTGGCGTCAATGTATATTTCCACTGCATCATTATCCCAGGCATCGGGAGAATCGTTGTACAGGGAAGCGTCGAGTACTTTAACGCCAATGTACAGGTTGTTATTGTCCCACAGCGCGCCAAATGTGGTCGTGTTATTTGTCGTGTTGACAGTATTCTTGGAGATAGATTTACTCAGGTTCCAGGCGCTTTCGCTCAGGTTACCATTAATGGTAACGGTGCTGCTTACACGGGCGGCATATACTTTACCGGTGGAATCTGTTGGGGGATCGGGCGGATTGTTATTACCGCTGCAGGTGGTGAGATAAACGGTGCCGAACAGGCGCGGATCAGACCAGGCCATGCTGGTAGTGGCAAAGGAGGCGATCTGTGCATCGCGTGTACCGTTATTATCGTCATCATCCACCTGTACGTCCAGGCCAATGGCTTTGCCCAGGGCAGGAGTAGTACCCAGTGTAGTCCAGGGAATGGCTACTTCCAGGTTATAACCGCTGCTGGTGGCATACTCGCGGAAGTTAATACCGGCGGTACGGTTCACTGAATTGCCGCCTACCTGCACGGTATTGTCGTTCCAGCGGAAGCCCAGTTGAAAATCATTCACGCCATCATAGGATGCGCCTTTATTGTTGTCTGCATCTACAAAAATCTCGATCACATCATCTTCCCACCAGCTGCTGCCGGAGTCGTTAATGCGGGTAGCATCATTCACCTCTACCAGCAGGTACAGATTAGTGTTATCATACAGCGCGCGCCATTTGCCGGAATAATCTCCCGGCATCCCGCCCAGGGTAACATTGCTGATGCTCCTTGCCGGCGCTACACTCCAGGCCGCATCTATGGTCTGGTCTATCACCGGGGCGGTGCCGGATACCTGCGCGATCACGGGAGATGTGCAGGGCGGGTTATCATTATCCGCAATGGTGATCACTGCAGTGGTATCGCCGCCGCGGTTATAACCGGTACCAGGATTTAAAGAGAGCCGCAGGTTTTCCGGGCCTTCAAAGCTGGCATCATCAACAGGCGTAATGGTAAAGGCAACAGACTGGCTGGAAGGCGTGAGTGTAACTGATCCTGTGAGCGCCGGACTCGCGGTATAATCATTCGTGCTCGCTGTACCGCTAAGGGTATAACCCACAATAATATTCTGTGTGATCCCCTGTGTGCTGATGGTGAACACGCCCGTGTTACCACCTTCTGCCGCTGCGGCATCAGTTGCAATTACGTTCACACCGGGTACGATGGAGATCTTACGCGTAGCTGTAAAAGATCCGCTTTGCGTAGTAGCAGTGATCGTGGCAGTGCCTAGTCCTGCAGCGGTGGCCTTACCGTTGGCATCCACGGTAACTGCAGCCGTGTTGGAGCTGGACCAGCTGATGTTCTTGTTTGTAGCATCCACCGGTTGTATGGCTGCTCTCAGTGTAACAGACTGTCCCATCGCCAGTGTCGTATCTGCCGCAGGCGAAATAATACTCACACCTGTAACCGGGATATTGGCATTTTGTATGATCAGCTGGAAATTGGTGTTGCGGTTGATATACGTACCGGATTCCGCATTGGTGACAGTAAGGTTGTTGAACGTAGCCGTCTGCGAATTAGCCTGGCAGTAGATGCCGAATCCACCGTATACATCTGCCGGTACATCGCGGGTAATGGGATCAAGGCCGGTGCCGTCTATGATGGTGTTATTGAATACCAGGTGGTGAATGTTGTTGCCAAACATTTGCACGGCGTCGCGCTGCGAGCGCAGAATGGAGTTGTTGTCAAACTGCAGGTTGAAAATACCCGTGTTGGCATATAATTCAACAGCGCCGCGTTTCTGGTTCCAGAGATCATAGCTGGTACCGCAACCGTTGATGGTGTTTTCGTATACACGGATCACATCGCCGGGATATTCAAAGGTGAAGCCGCCAAAATCATTGGTAAAGCGGATACCGGATCCACCTACGCCGTCTTTGATCAGGTTATGGTGCACCTCATGACCAGTACCGCCAAAGATGCCGATACCGCCTGCCCGCCAGGTGTTCTCAATAGTGTTGTTACGGAAGATGTTGTTGCGGCAGGTCTGGTTATTGCCCGCGGCATTGGCCGGCCATATGGCCAAGGCGTCGTCGCCGTTATTGCGCACGCTGCATTGTTCTACCACGGAACCGGAAGTACCCTGGCAGAAGTTAACGCCGTCTGCATAGTTATTGCGGATCCGGCATTTGGAGATCACCATATTGGTGGTGATGTCTATGGGGTAGGGAGGATCATAGCCGCCCAGCCAGAAGCCGCATTCAAAATGTTCTACCCAGATGTCGTGCACATAGGAATTGGCGCCATAGGTGCCCATGAAGCCTTTGTAGATCTTGTACTTTTCTGCAGGCACGCGGGGATTAGCTTCATCATACTTCAGCCGGTCATTATTGGCGGTGTTCATGGAGAAGTGGGAGATCTCCACGTTACTGGCCCGGCCCATGATGCCGCCATAGAACTGCCGGTCGGTAGAGAAATAAACTTCCGTATACCAGACGCCAGCGCCCTGGATCTTCATATTCGTCACATTTAATGACAGCTTATCACTCAACAGGAAGCGGCCCTGCGGAATGTACACATGCTTGCCCTGTGCAGCTGCAGCGGCGATACACTGGTTAAAGGCGGCAAAATCATCTGTTTGATCATCCGGCGTAGCGCCGTAGCTGGTCACAGAAAGGTAATTGGCCGGTTGTGACAGTGCCGGAGGCACAGGCTCCAGCTCTACGAAATCTATCCCATAGGTCAGGGAANTGTTGTCTTTCTGCAGGCGGATCTTACTGCCTGCCGCCGCTGCGTTGTCGAGCCGGAAGTGGACCTCGTCAAAACGCATAAAGGTTTTAGTGCCCGGCGTTTGCTGGGGATCTTCCCCGTTAAAGTACTGGTAAGCCCAGTAAGAGGAAAGGTTGACCGTCTTTACCAGCACATCGTTCACATAAACGCTCAGCGGGCCCGATTGTCCGGCGCCGCTGCTGTTATCCGGCAGGGTAAAGCGGACGGTCACGCCCTGTGCCGCTTGCGTGAGCACCCATTCTACTGAGGCGCCATTGCTGCCCAGGCTGACGTACTTTTGATCGGATGCTTCCGAAGCAATGTCGGACTGAATGAACTGGGGTGATTGCTGCAGGCTGGCGCCGCTGCCCAGATTCGCTGCTTCTGCTTCATAGCGGATGTAAGGCAGCTGGGTAGCGCCGCGCGGCAAGCCGTCGCTTTGTGCATGTACGGATAGGGTGGCGCCGACTCCAAACAGGAGAAGGGCGAACACGTGGAATAAAGGTGTTTTCATAACATTTATTTGTGGTTTGGGTGGAGATATGGAGATGGATAGTGGCGGAATACAAAGAAAGAACGGAGGCAGGGAGACAGCAATTTTTATTGGGAAAGTATAAGAAAAAGGAGGGGGGAGTGGAGGAACGGATGCGTTAAAGTACTATTAGTCAAATGATTGTTAATGCATGGTGATTTTTTTTATATAATGACGATCATCACAATCCAATGTAAGCACCATAATAGTGCAGGATGACCTTTTTCCCAAATCCCTCATTGCTGATGCGTCTACCTTCATATAACCTAGCCAGCGTATCATTAACGGGGCGGTCAAAAACATAATAAGCAAATGATTCTCCTCCATTTGGATTTGGGTAAACCTTGATTACGAAGCTGGGTTGTTCTGCAGCTGTTATCCAATCGCAATTTGTTTTAGTCAATTTATGCCTCAACATTTTCACCGTATAGTCTGTCCATCCAAGCGCAAGCAGCGCGCTATCTAATTCCGGTGATCCGATCTTTAGATCAGGGCCCCCTACTACTTTATTGGCTGTGTCAAATACTGCCGGATAAATATTCAAATTAACACGGTTACCTCTTCCTAATCCAAAATACACAGTTTGCTTTTTGTTCTTAGGGAGATTGGCCGTAAAAAATGCAGCCAAATCAGCAAACTCTTTTTCACGTGCTATAAATTCTTTTTTAGGCTCTTCATCGCAGTACTTGTGGTCAAATGGCCGGGAAAAAGAAAGAACGGCGTAAAAGTATAAGCATGCAGCTAAAACAACTATAAAAAGAAATAGGATTAGAAGTTTGCCAACGATATTCATAAGAGAAGTTCAGTGTGCTTTATAGGAATATTATGTGGGATAAAAGAAATACATAAATTATATACAGCATCACAATTATTACTGCCAATGACCTAAATATGCTTATTATCCAATCATTTGATTTGTAAGTTGAATCCAGGTCGTCAGGCTGCTTGCTGATCCGCCTGCCGAAAATTCTGCGAAAAAGATTAAACAGCAGATTGAATATTGTTACAATAATTATAAGGAACGGAGTTAATAATATTCCAATGCTCATAACGGCATGCAGGGAGAATAGAGTAGTCATTGTCATCAGTATTGGACTATTTTCTTCAATCGCTTTCTATAATATAACAGCAGTATCCAATAGGTTATCCACATGACAAAAGCTATCAGCAATGCGGGCTGCATACATCTATTTGCTGAACGGACCAGTTTCAGGGTTTGATATTGCGTCAGCAGAAAGAGAATAATAATGATTAGAAATGGGATGAAAAGGAATAAAAATTCCCAGATCATCCAGGGTTCATACTCAGTCATATACATGGGCTAGGTTAGACATAGGTAAAGGCTGCAAACAACGAGAGCCCGCATCAACTTCCCGCAAACGGCGTCCCAAAAATGCCTACCGCCAGCTCAGCCCAGATGAGCAGCAACGCCACCAGTATCCCTGCAACAATCGCGACCCGGTAGGCTGTTTTCTTTACCTTCCTCAATACAAGCTCACATGCAAGTCCCGTTCCCAGCAACAAGACACCCATCACCAGGAAATCAAATGGAGACCAGTCCACTTCACTGGTGAACTGCATTGCAATCAGGGGTATAAGCAGTATCAGCACTACGGTGAGCACGATGCCGATAAGCCTTTTGTTCTTTGTAATCATAGTTTGAAAAGCACTTTGTAATTCAAAGTTAGTGAAGATTTTTATACGTTGCGCGTTTTCAGGAAAAAAAATTACTTTAACATCCGGTTCATTTAACGGAAACATATGTCACAACTATTTTCTCCACTCGCCATAAAAGCGGTCCAATTCAAAAACAGGATCACCGTATCTCCCATGTGTCAGTATTCTTCAGAAGACGGCTTTGCTACCGACTGGCACCTGGTTCACCTGGGCTCACGTGCAACAGGCGGCGCAGGCCTGATCATTACCGAAGCAGCAGCAGTATCTCCTGAAGGCAGGATCTCACCGCATGACCTCGGCATCTGGAAAGATGAGCATATTGACAAGCTCTTGCAGATCACCTCGTTCATTGCTGCACAGCACTGCATACCAGGTATACAGCTGGCCCACGCCGGCCGTAAGGCAAGCACCAATGTACCCTGGCAAGGCCGCGGTAAAGTGGAAGAAGCGCATGGCGGATGGACGCCGGTGGCTCCCTCTGCTATACCTTTTACTGAAACCTATCCCATGCCGGCCGCACTAAACAGCGATGGCATCCGGAAAGTAATTGCAGACTTCACTGCCGCTGCTAAAAGAGCTCTACAGGCCGGGTTTAAAGTGATAGAGCTGCATGCCGCCCATGGGTATTTGGTGCATCAGTTCCTNTCGCCTTTAAGCAATCATCGTACAGATGAATATGGCGGCAGTTTTGAGAACCGTATCCGCTTGCTGCTCGAGATCAC
>JGI24739J22299_10000365_pt1 | contig 15504 bp, 19 predicted proteins | sample KBSCornC5_FD_22299 | JGI IMG/M metagenome (IMG submission 22299)
CCGAGCACGTCGCCGGCTGCGTAGATGTGTCGTGCGCTTGTCTGGAGGTACTCGTTTGCCTTAATGCCAGTCGGATCGTACTCGACACTGGCATTCTCAAGGCCCAAATCAACCGATGGTTTACGGCCAGTTGCAACGAGCACTTCATCAACATGGACGGATTTTTCAACCCCAGCGCGTAGGAAGGTCACGCGGTAGCCTAAGCCATCTTTCACAACAGCAACGGTACGTGTCTGCGTGAGCGAAGTAACACCTTTGCCTTCGCGGAGCATACGCTCAAATAGCTCACCAACTTCCTCTTCCTCCTGTGGCAAGATGCGCGCCGCAATTTCAGCAAGGTATACTTTTGTGCCAAAAATCGCGAGTAGTTGCGCAATCTCAACGCCAACTGTACCGGCGCCAATAATATAAATACTCTTTGGTGGCTTGATGGATTCAAGTACGGTGCGTGGTGTAAGGTAGGGACGTCTTCGATACCAGGGATATCTGGCGCAACCCACTCGGATCCCGTTGCAATTAAGAAGCGCTCGGCGGTAATATGTTTGCGGTTAACCGAGATTTCATGCGGTGATAAGAAGTGCGCCCGGGCCTCAATAGTATCAATGCCCTGCGATTCGTAGAATTTACGATTACCAGCAGCACCCGTACGTTCGACCGCAAGATTCTTCCAGGCGCGGAGTGAGGGGTAGTTATAGCCAAGCGCATTACTACGAAGGCCAAAGCGAGCGCCATGGCGAGCTTCATCGTAAAGCTGCGCAGCATGTAACAGTGCCTTAGTTGGTACATCGCTAAAGTTCGGTGAGTCACCACCAAAAACTGATTGCTCAACAATTGCAACTTTCTTGCCCTCGCGCGCGGCAATCGTTGCCGCTGCAGATCCTCCGGCGCCGCTGCCGATAACGATCAGGTCATAGTCGAAGGTGTGTTTTTTGGCCATATCCGGGCTCCTTATATCATTTGCTTGTGGTGTTTGTATAAATATGCGGCATCAGGGTGAAGTGGTTCGAGCGCTTTGGTTACTTGACGGCGAATATCGCTACTGGTGATCTCTGGTTTGTTTTTAAGCCAATCGGTGAGAACATCGCAGACTCTTTCGGCGGTATCTTTGGCGAGCCCATCTACGCTTTGTACGCTGAGGCACGCGGCATATACGCTATCGTGGAGTTTTTCTCGGTCAAAGAGTTCGGATCCACGGCGACCATGCTTTAGGACGGTAGCAGGGGCACTCATCCAACCCTCGCAACAACGACAGGAGTAACAACAAGGTTGATGTACAGAAAGAACGCTAAGACAATCAATGCTGATCCACCGGCAAATTGTAAGAAGCGCTTGTTGGTCTCGCGCCAACGCTGCAGCCTGCTAATATTGTGCCCGCTGCCAATAAACGCTACGACAAGCAAAATACTNAACGANGCAACCACTACATACGTGGCGGCNCCAATAAGCTGTAAATCAGTCGGTAGGGAAATAATAGCAAATGCGGCAGCAANCGCCGGGGTAATAATAAACAAGAGTTCGGTAAATACGCTTGTAATACCCAAGCTGAATGCCTCGGCACTCAGTTGTGTAGCATGGATTCGCTTGCTCAAAAGCTTGGCGAGGCCTCGAGGCACCCACANTAACGTGCCTGGCCCGCGACGATAGTAGAAAACCCATACTACAACACCAATAATAATCATCGCAAAGGCTAGAGTACCCCATGCCATAGGNGTCACAACCCGACCAAAGAAGACACTGGCTACATAGCTGAGTGTAGAGACTACAAGTGCGGTCATAATAAGCGTGCCAGCAAGAAATGCGCCAACAAGGCGCAGCGTCCGCTTGGCGGCTAGTTTTTTGCCGATAGCGTGACCAGAGAGTAGTGTTACCATGCTCACGCCAAGCTGAAAGCTCGCGTGAATCAGTGCGGCAAGGACGATAACACTGAAGGCGGTAAGAGTATCCATGTTTCTATTTTTTCTTCCTCTCCTGTTATTTATACCATAAGCGTCTCCCTCGAGTCAAAAAGAGGCCATAATGCTATTGCTTTTTTATAAACAATGTGCTATATTAAANACATAAGCCAATAAAAACAAACAAAGGGCAATTAACAATATGGAAGCAACAACTGACACCCAGTCGGCGAACCTCAGCGAAGCGTTTGCAGCAGCAAGTTGGAACGTACCACGTAGTATCGAACAGCTCCGTTCATTTGTGTCATCTCGCGAAGATGCACTCGACGTTGAAGACTTTGACTTTTAATCCCAGATTTTTTGCCCGAAAATTCCACCANGTAAACGCGACNTGATAAGCAATTGTCAGGTCGTTTTTACTGTGTATAGCCATAAACCCTATAGTATACTGGCTGTATAGACAAGGAGATTCTAATGAATAGTGAACCTGAACGTGGGCTTGACTCGCCTAACGACNATAAACAGACAGAAATGAATACTGTTGAGCCGCGCGAGGCTACAAAAACAGAGGGTACAATGCCTACTCCAAATGAAGTAAAGTTCGCTACTGAACCCGAGCAAACCTCGCAGCCGACGCCGCCAGTAGTCAACTCAGAAGTTCCGCAGGCTCACAAATCCCAGGCAGATGCCGTAACGCTTGTCTTGCAATGGCTCACTTATGCATTCTGGGGCTGGTTCGCCCTCGCGATGCTATGGCTAAGCGCAGTTGTTTACGCATTCCTAGTTAATGGTAGCGATAGTAACGACTGGACGGGAGTCGTTTCTTATCCAATTGCCTCAGTCCTNGTCCTACTAGTCGTCGCCGCTGTGGTTGATTTCTTCTANCGACGCCGCGAACCGGCAAAAAAAGAAGGCTTTGCAACTGCAGTGATGGTAATCCACACAGTTATCTTCGCCCTCTGTGGTATCGGTGCACTTGTTGCTGCGGTATTTGCTGNTATCAATTTAGTGCTGAGCGAAACGCCGTCAGCAAGCGATGGCATACGTGTCGCACTCTTTACGGCACTAACTATGGTGCCGATATATACATTACTCATTGCGCGCACTACACTTGTAGCAAAATGGCGACGCATTCCTATGCTCGCGACGATTATCTTGAGCGTGGGTGCAGCTGTATTTATTGGTATTGGCGTGTTTGGCCCAGTTGCNAGATCGGTAACAACGCGACAAGACCGCCAAGTATCAAGCGCNCTCAGNAGTATCGTGTATGCAGTAAATTCATACGATCAAGAGAACGATAGACTTCCAGAATCACTGGACGGACTCGATTTTAGTACCTACGACAACACTGATACGGATACTATTAAGAGTCTACTTGCTAAAGGCGTAATTACATATAAGCCGAATACGAAATCAAGCACAGAGCCATCTTCGCAGGATACCTACAGTACTCGTACGGTCCACTACTACCAACTATGTGCAACATTCACAAGCGCACAGACTTCTCCATATACAACCTACTCATCAACAAACTATTCAGAGTCAATCAACGCACAGTACCACAAAAAAGGNGAGCAGTGCTATAACGTAAAGACAAACTCGTACTAGATATACATAAAACAAACCAAAATATCGGCTGCAAGGCCGATATTTTGGTTTAAATCATTAGATTGCATGCTCGCGTCGGAGCAGAGAAGTCTTAATTTCGGGTCCATACAAGTAGCTACCAACACTGCCATCACTTTTAAGAATCCGATGGCAGGGAACGAGCAAGATAAGTTTATTAAGCCCACAAATAGTGCCAGCGGCGCGGATTGCGGCCGGGTTGCCCGAAGCCTCCGCAAGCTCTTTGTACGACATAGTTTTGCCGTAGGGGATAGCTCCAATTGCCTGCCAGACTTTCTCTTGAAAATCACTTCCCTCTTGATGTCGTGGAATTTTACCGAGAGCTGATTGGTCGCCATCATAATANGCAGTCACCAGCGATTCATACGGGTGGCTGGTAACCGATTCCAGGCTAGCGTCGNGAAATTCCAAAGGAAGTCTCCTTTGCAGGTCNATCAAACTCCCAAACCCTGANGCNCGGGCAATATCATCGCTATCAACAATAATATGAAACGCACCATTTGGAGTCTCGCAGGTTATGTATCGTAAAGTATCCATTGCTCTATTGATTATACTCTGGCAAACAAAATACCCTACGAAATGTAGGGTATAAATAATTGCTTGGTAGCACCAGGTAGGCTTGAACTACCGACCTCAGGCTTATGAGTCCTGCGCTCTAACCAGCTGAGCTATGGTGCCATACCTGTAAAGTGTACCAAAAGTTAACGTATTTTTCTAGTGCTACCAAGGGGTTTGTGTAAAATGGTAAAATATCCCTAAGATAGAGGAGGGAATATGCAGCAACTATCAGGATTAGAGAACAGCCTCNGCACACTATTTAAGGGGCTGCCGCATCTACCAAAAGATTGGCGCCATTGGCTCGCTGATAATGCGTGGTGGCTCGCGCTCATTGGTGTTGCGTTTGGATGTCTTGGTATTCTTGGCCTCGTTCCAGTCGTACTTGGTATCTCAATTTTTACTGGCATCGTTGCTGGTCCAGCAGCTGGCGCACTAATCATTATTACGGGCATTGTAAACATGGCNGTGTTGGTTATATCGGTCACGCTTGAAGCGATNGCAATCACGTCGCTAAGGGTGAAGCAAAAGAGGGGATGGGACTTGCTATTTTTGGTAAGCCTAGTCACCTTCACTGGTGCTGTCTTGAACGCGCTGATAACTGGAAATGTCAANCACATCATCGGCCTCATCGTCGGCACNCTTATCGGGCTGTACGTTCTCTTCGAAGTGCGCATGTATTTCGTGCACAAATAGGGTACAATAGAAGGTAATTCCAGGTGATACTCACTGCCCTACTTTCACGAGTAGCGTAAGCGTCCCTCATCAACGGATCATATTCATCGTCTTCGGATTTTTACTAGAAACGGGTAAAAGCACGGGCGAACAATCAGAAAACGTTTCTTCAATAATCACTTATTTGGAGAATTTTGCTGTGGACGATGAAATCTTTTTAAACGAACGAGTCGATGTGGTAGCACGCTTTGGTACAGGGTTAAATCCGTGTGNGCCAATCAAATTCAGGCGTGCTAATGGTCGCGAAATAATCGTGACAGAAATTGGCCTTCGCACCCCAGTGGCNGCCGGGCGTAAAACAGTCCATTGGTTCGATGTAACGGATGGTGAAGCAGATTACAGGCTCGAATTTGATAGTGAACGCCTCACGTGGCGGCTGACGCTGGAGGCGGATCGATTATGATAAATCCCCTTCACAACACTGAACGCCCACTCATTATGCACATCGACCTAAATAGCTGCTTCGCGACGGTCGAGCAGCAAGCGCGGCCAATGCTCCGCGGCCGGCCTGTAGCTATTGTGAACCGACGCACTGAACATACGATGATTGTGACGGCAAGCTACGAGGCTAAGGCGCGTGGTGTAAAGCTAGGCATGCGCCTGCGCGAGGCAAAGAAGCTTTGTCCAGATCTTGTGGGTATAGAAAGCGACCCAGAAAAATACAAATACGTATATCACAAAATGATGCGAATCATGAGTGACTACAGCCCGCACGTGACGATGAAAAGTATCGACGAAGGGGTGATTGATTTTAGCCAAGCACCAGAAGCGATGCGTAATCGAGACTTGGTAGAGATAGGGTACGAAATTAAACAGCGGCTGCGTGATGAAATCGGTTGCTGGATGAAATGTAATGTGGGGATTAGCACAAATCGGTTTTTAGCAAAAACAGCAGCGGGGCTACATAAACCAGATGGATTGGATGTGTTAACGTCGCACAATATTATTGAAGTGCTAGGAACACTAAAACTCCAAGATCTAACAGGAATCGCACGCCATAATGAATCGCGCCTCAATGCTGTAGGCATCTATACCCCACTTGATATGCTGCACGCTGACGCAAAATCATTGCACGTGGCATTTAAAAGTATCTTGGGCGAACAATGGCATCAGCGATTGCGCGGCTGGGAAGTTGATGACGTAGCACACGATTTAAAAAGCTGCGGGCGACAGTATGTACTCGAGCGGCCAGACTTAAACCAACAAGAAAAGGTAACACGGCTCCATGCGCTGGTTGAAGGGGTGGGCGCGAAGCTTCGCCATAACCATAAAGCAGCCAGGGGAGTGCGTTTGTATGCAAGACTCTATGGGGGCGGTGTATGGCAGGCGCATGAGCTTACTCCCCTGCCCTTTTATAGCGACGCAGCGATTTGGTCGATTGCCAGGCGGCTATTTTTGGGCGCGCCAGGCAACATCAATATGCTATCGGTGACATGCTACCATCTCGGCGATGACGACGATGCTCAACTTAGCCTCTTCGGCGATGAGCTTGCACGCGAGCGGCATATCACATGGGCGATTGATGAAATCAACAGCCGGTATGGCGAACGAACGATTCATTCAGGTAATACTATCGACGCAAACGATATCGTAAAGACAAAAATCCCATTTGGAAGCACGCGCTATATGTAGAGGTATACTATATATATGAGTAAAAAGACGATTATCTCGATTATGGCTGGAGTTGGCATGACACTCGGGAGCCTAGTCCCGATGCTATGGAACGGTGATTTGCTTGGCGGCATGAGTATTTTGCTCGGGCTCGTTGGCGGCATTGTCGGCGTATGGCTCGGTGTGAAAATCGCTAACGCGTTAGGATAATCGCCAGTGAACTATCTCTTAGCGGTATCAGGTGGCGTCGACTCGGTAGTGTTGCTCGATTTGTTCAGCAAAACAAAAAACCACTTAGTAGTAGCACATGTCGATCATGGCATCCGTGGTGAAGAGAGTGCAGCCGATGCACGATTTGTTGGTGAACTTGCTAAAAAATATAGCATCCCGTTCGTGAGCATTGAACTTAACCTGGCGCCAAATGCAAGCGAAGAGCTGGCGCGCGCGGAACGATATAAGTTCCTATTAAAAGAAGCCGAACGGTTTAAAGCATTGCTCGTAACGGCACACCACGAAGACGACGCCGTTGAAACAATCGCACTGAATATTAAACGTGGTACCGGCTGGCGTGGGCTCATGGTACTTAATCGCCTAGGTATCATGCGCCCGCTCCTTGGCATGACCAAGCAGCAAATCTATGATTATGCAATAAAGCATCAGCTTGAGTGGGTTGAGGATGCCACAAACAGGGAGTATATATATGCACGCAATCGAATGCGCCACAGTTTGGGGCAAGGTAACATTAATAGCAAGCGTCTCATGGAGCTCCGCGCTCGCCAGATACAACTTGGGCACGATATTGATGCCGACGCGACGCGACTCGTCGCTCGGTATAAGGGAAACCGACACTTTTTGAACATGGCCCCAGAGAACGTTGCGATTGAATTATTAGGCGCAGAAATTGCTGATGTCGCGACTCGCCCAACCCGCCCACGGCTTAAGCGAGCATTAATCGCAATCAAAACTGCAGCTCCAGGCAGCATGTATCAAATAGGTGACGGCATTTCATTAGAGTTTACGGCTCGAAATTACACCGTAAGAGTGGTATAATTTCTATAAAGATTTTCTCTTCAGTAAGATTAGCGAAAGGACACTTGTTAGAATGCCGAAACGACCTAAACGAAATGTTAGCAATACATTGCGCCTGAGCCTTTTTTGGGCGGTGATTGTATTGATTACGTTGGTAGGATGGGCGCTTATGTCGCCACACACCAGCCTTAAAGATGTACCAGTATCTCAGGTAATTAGTGATGCGAACGATGGAAAGATTACCAANATCCAGGGGCAGGGCGATGACCTCACAATTACCAAGAAGGGTGAGAGCNAGCCAAGTGAGAAATCATATATTCAGGGTGGCGTCAGTTCCCTGCTTAAAGATGATTTACTTAACAAGAATGGNAAGCAGGTTGTCTCTGATACTCCACCGTCTGAAACTGGGACGGCCTTCTGGAATATCGCAACAATTGTTGTGCCAGTACTGCTAATTGCTGGATTCTTCATGTTCATGATGCGCCAAGCCCAAGGCCAGAATAGCCAAGCAATGAATTTTGGCAAGAGTAAGGCAAAACTGTACGGCATCGATAAAGAGCGTGTTGTATTTGATGATATTGCCGGCAACGACAGTGCGAAGCAAGACCTTGAAGAAGTTGTTGATTTCTTGAAGCATCCTAAAAAGTACGAATCTCTGGGTGCGAAGATTCCTAAGGGCGTACTACTTGTCGGTAATCCGGGTACTGGTAAAACAATGCTTGCGCGTGCTGTAGCGGGCGAGGCAAACGTACCATTCTTCTCTATCTCTGGTAGCGAATTCGTAGAAATGTTCGTAGGTGTTGGTGCAAGCCGTGTGCGTGACCTATTTGCAAAGGCAAAGAAGAACGCGCCTGCCATTATCTTCATTGATGAAATTGACGCCGTTGGCCGCAAGCGCGGTAGTGGTATGGGCGGCGGTCACGACGAACGCGAGCAGACACTAAACCAGATTTTGGTTGAGATGGACGGCTTTGAAGCTGGTACTAATGTGATTGTCCTTGCAGCAACTAACCGCTCAGACGTCCTTGACCCAGCACTACTTCGACCAGGCCGATTCGATCGCCACACGACAATCAGCCTGCCAGAGCGCCGAGACCGTGAAGCAATCTTAAAAGTTCACTTCAAGAACAAGCCTACGGATACAACAGTTGACCTTGATAAGCTCGCAGCAAAGACTGCTGGTTCAAGCGGTGCCGACCTTGCAAACATTGCAAACGAAGCAGCAATCATTGCGGCACGCCGTAACTCAAAGCAAATCTCAAACAAAGACCTCACTGAGGCGTTCGAGAAGGTTGCGATTGGCCCAGAGCGCAAGACCAAGGTAATGAACGAAAAAGAAAAGGAAATGACCGCGTACCACGAAGCTGGTCACGCAGTTGTCGGCCATGTCCTTCCAGACAGTGACCCAGTTCACAAAATTACGATCATCCCACGTGGTGGTACAGGTGGTGTCACATGGTTCTTGCCGCCTGAAGACCGTAGCTACACGAATGTGTACGAATTTAAGGACATCCTTGCTCGCGCAATGGGTGGCCGTATTGCCGAGAAACTGCTCTATGGTGCTGACGGTATTACCACTGGTGCCGGTAGTGACCTCCGTAAGGCGACTGAAATTGCCCGTGACATGGTCATCGAGCAAGGTATGGGTTCAAAGCTCCGCGACCAAGTCTTCCACGAAGATAATGGCGGCATGGTGTTCGATAAGATTACTCATGAGCGTCCATACAGTGATGCGACGGCGCAAGAAATCGACAAAGAAGTTGAAGCACTTATCCGCGAGGCTGCAGAGCGCGCCGAAGCGGTGCTTACAAAGAACCGCGATGTGCTCGAGAAACTAAAAGACGCCCTTCTGAAAGAAGAGACTCTTGAAGAAGAACAGGCGAGCGAGATTATGGCTGACGCAAAATTGCCTGCGGAGGCGAAGCTCCACTAGGAGTTATAGCGGTCTATGGCCAAGCGAAGCCTTAAATCGGTTGTTGCCCTAGCCAACAGTAAGCTGCCCCTTGGTTGGGCAGCGCTACTGTTATCTGGCGCAACGTTAACGTCAAGCTTGCTCGGCATTCTTCGCGATCGCTACTTAAATGGTCTGTATCTGGATAACTATCCCGCTGGCATCGATGCCTATACGGCAGCTTTTACTATTCCAGACTTCATGTTTTTCATTCTAGTGTCAGGCGCACTCAGCGTATCGTTTATTCCGGTGTTCAATCAACGCTTGGCGGGTGGAAATAAACGTTCTGCCTGGGAGTTGAGCTCAAGTCTCGTTAATTTTCTAGCGTTACTCACGCTTGGTGCAAGCGTCCTCATTATGATTTTTGCTGACCCACTCGTACGCTACATTGTAGGTCCTGGGCTAGACGAGCAGGGTCGTGAGCTTGCTATCAGCATGATGCGCATTATCGCCGTAAACCCGTTCTTATTTGCGGTAGCAACCGTGATTTCGAGCATGCAACAGGCGGTCGGTCGCTTCGCCTTCTTGGCGCTCGCTCCGACTATCTATAACATCGGTATTCTGATCGGTGCTCGCTACTTTACGGGCGGTATCAATATCTTTGGCTGGCAGGTATTTGANGGCGGAATCATGGGTGTCGCGCTCGGTGTGGCGCTTGGAGCAATGATGCAGCTGGTGATCAGCTCAATTGGGCTGATTGGNCTTGGATTTGATTATCAAATGAAAATATCCTGGCGCAACAAAGGCTTCCGTCAGGTACTAAAACTCCTCCCGCCGCGCTCGCTCGATCAGGGTATCGATTATGTGAATGGTATCGTTGAGATGAATCTAGCTTCACGTATGGGTGACGGTATGATGCGTGCTTACCAGCAAGCGTCAACGCTGAGTTTGATGCCAGTAAATCTAATCGGTGTAGCAATCAGTAACGCAGCATTCCCGCGTATGACCGAGCGACTCGCAGAAGGTAGGCCGGATTTATTCAAGCAAGAGCTACGTCAAATTCTCCGTTGGATTATTTGGCTTGCACTGCCAATTGCAACGCTCGCATTCTTTATGCGTGGATACGTCGTGACATTCATTAAAAACGGTGGTGACCCAACAATCGCAAGTATTCTTGGTGCACTGGTTGTAGCAATTCTATTCAGGACAATCTACCAGATTGCTGCACGCGTATTTTACGCCCAACAAGATACAAGGACCCCGCTGTATGTGTCATTTTTCACAATCACGCTAAATATTGTACTGGCTGTATGTTTCTCAATGTGGTTCGGATGGGGTGTATATGGTCTTGCATGGGCGCAGTCTATTGTAGCGTTCGTCGAAGTGGTGATTCTCTTTGTGATTTTACAGCGTCGAGCACATGGAATTTTCACTCGCGCATTCGTATCAACCATATGTCGCATGTTCGTTGCGAGTGCAGTCATGGGCTTTATCGCCTACATAGCCCTTCAGTTTATGCAGCTNCAGTCTAATGACCTTCGATTCTTCCTTGTATTTCCTAAGTTTGCCCTCATTACCGCTGTCGGATTCATTGTGTACATTTGGCTTTGTAAGCTAATGAAAGTCGAGGAAGTTGATCCGATTCTTCGCAAAGTATCAGCAGTTATTTTTAGTAAAATTCCAGGCCGGAGACAGTAACTACCATGAGCCAACAAAACATCCGTAATTTTTGCATTATTGCCCATATCGACCATGGTAAGAGTACTCTTGCTGATCGCATGATGGAGCTCACGCACACCGTCGAGAAGCGTGATATGAAAAGTCAGCTACTCGATAGCATGGACCTGGAACGCGAAAAGGGAATTACCATCAAGCTCGCACCGGTGAGTATGAAGTACAAAGACTATGATCTAAACCTCATTGACACGCCAGGTCACGTAGACTTTAGTTACGAAGTAAGCCGTAGCCTTGAGGCTTGTGAAGGCGCGGTGCTCGTTGTTGATGCTAGCCAAGGTATTCAGGCGCAGACACTCGCTAACGTATACTTAGCGCTTGCTGCGGACCTCACAATTATTCCAGTTCTTAATAAAATTGACTTGCCTGCTGCTGACGTTCCCCGCGTAAGCGCAGAGGTAATTAATCTACTTGGCTGTAAAGAAGAAGATATCATTAAGATCAGCGCGAAAACAGGTGCCGGTGTTACCGACGTACTTGATGCTGTCGTTGAGCGGATTACGCCACCGATGGGTAATAATGAGGCGCCGACACGAGCACTGATTTTCGACAGCTACTACGATGATTACCGTGGTGTGATTTTGTACACACGTACAGTCGACGGATCGATCAAAAAAGGCGATACAATCGAGATGCTCGCGACAGGTGCAAAAGGTTTGGCGCTTGATGTTGGGCATTTGCGACCTCGAATGGCATCAGACCCCGAGCTTGCAACGGGCGAGATCGGCTACATTGTTACTAACCTTAAAACAACACGCGACGCAAAAGTGGGCGATACAATCACTGTTCCTCGCGCGCATACCGATGAAGCACTGCCAGGCTATCAGCACGTGCAGCCATTTGTATATGCAGGATTCTTCCCTGTCAGTAACGAAGATTATAATGACCTCCGTGAAGCGGTNGAGAAGCTCAGCCTGAGTGANTCAGCACTCCAGTTTGATNTAGAGAACTCGCCAGTCCTGGGCCACGGTGTCCGTATTGGATTCTTAGGGCTACTCCACATGGATATTGTGCGCGAACGTCTCGAACGAGAATACGACCTCGACCTTGTTGTAACGAACCCGAGTACAAATTACGAGGTAACACTAACAGATGGCGAAGAGCTTGATATTAAAAGCGCCTCAGAATTGCCGGACGTCGCAAAAGTTGCAGAGATTCGCGAGCCGTGGATTGATGGTGAAATCGTAGTACCACAAGATTATATCGGTTCTGTCATTCAACTTATCGTCACCAAACGTGGCCGTCAAAAGAATCTCAGCTACATTGATGAGCGCGCCCTCATTAGCTTTGAGGCGCCGCTTGCGAACCTTCTTACAGACTTTTATGATCAGCTAAAGAGTGTCACAAGCGGCTATGGAAGCTTTAACTACGAGCTAAGTGAGTATCGCGCCGAAGATCTCGTTCGCGTTGACTTCTATATCTCAGGTGAACTTGTTGATGCGCTGAGTATCATGTGTCACCGCTCTGAAGCGCAGGCCATCGGCCGCGAAGTTGTCGCAAAGCTAAAAGATGTTGTGCCACGCCAGAGCTTCGAAGTGAGTCTGCAAGCGGCAATTGGCGGTAGGTTTATCGCACGCGAAAACATTGGGGCATACCGCAAAGATGTGACCGGCTACCTATACGGTGGCGATGTCAGCCGTAAAAAGAAGCTGCTTGCGAAACAGGCTCGTGGNAAAAAACGAATGAAACGATTTGGTAAGGTCGATATTCCGTCAGAGGCCTTTACTGTAATGCTGAAAAGGGATTANTATAAAGTATGGAAACGATTGAACAGCGAATCAAAGACTACAANCCAAACCAGGCAGGTGCNGAATTGCTGAGCACGACAGAAGTAATATTGCTCGTGGGCATCACTGGCGCTGGTAAAGATACGGTTTTACGGGAAATGCTCAAATCTGGAGCGTTCCATAATCTTATAACGACTGTTACTCGTCCGCCACGTTACAATAATGGCGTGCTCGAGCAAGATGGCGTTGATTACCATTTCATCAGCGATGATGAGGCAGTGAAATTACTTGAAGCAGGGGAATACGTTGAAGCAAGCCTCGTGCATGGCCGCGTATATGGCGTGACGGCTGACGAAATTCGCCGTGCGCACGATAATGGTAAGGCAGCGATTGCTGATGTTGATGTGCAAGGTGTGGCAAAATACAAAAAGGTGTCGGATAGTGTCACAGCCATCTTCTTAGTGCCACCGAGTTACGCAGAATGGCGTCGTCGTGTCCGCCATCGCTATGCAAGTGACGAAGAGTTCCTCGAGGATTGGCCAAACCGGCGACAAAGCGCTGTAGTAGAGCTAGAGCGCGCACTCGCGACCCCGTATTACCACTTTGTAATTAACGATGAACTTTCCGAAACAGTGCACGCCTGCACGCAAATCGCCTATCGCCGCGATGAATTCGTACGGAAAGATGATGAAGTGAGGCTTCGTACTCGAGATCTACTCGATGCACTGCTCGAAGAAATTCGCCGCGAAGAGCAATAACTACTTACGGTTCTTGCGACGTGAACTTACGAAGAGCGCGACAGCAATTGCAATAAGGAGAATACCGCCAACAAGNCCATAAATAATATTCTGACCGGTCGCAGGAAGCGTACNGTTGTTATTATTACTACCGCCATCCGTAGCAGTCGTACAAGTCGCATTTGAATCATAACTACCGCTACCATATGTACCACACCCGTAGGTCACTGCGAACTGTTTTATACCAAGTATCATATCATTTCACCTTACATATTGAGCGTTAACTATAAGTAGTATATAGTAGTAGTGTTAATAAAAACAAGAGGGGGAGAAATGCCTGAACTCAAGTTGCCAGAACTCATCGTAATCCTCGTAATCTTGCTTTTGCTCTTTGGAGGTAAGAAACTGCCAGAGCTAAGTAAGAGTATCGGTCAGTCAATCCGCGAGCTCCGCGGTGCAGCTACTGATAAAGATCGTCGCGATGAGAAAGTCCAAACAGAGAAAGCTGAATAACACAGCTTCATCCACAACCACGCCGAAAACCCAGACGTTCATGGAGCATGTCCGTGAACTAAGGGGGCGGCTAGTTTGGGTGGCTCTTTGGTTTGTGTTGGTAACGGGCGNCGCGTTTCCGTTTTTTGAAGATATTATCAAGTTGCTTATGAAGCCGCTTGGCAACGAAAAGCTCTATTACCTTACTCCTATTGGGGGTGTAAGTTTTGCCATTAAAGTATGTATGTATGTGGGGATGGTNGCTACNATCCCCGTACTTGTGTACCACTTATATCAGTTTATCTCTCCTGTAATGAAGCGCCGAAGNGCCAAGCGTGCTATCCTGTATGTCTCACTCTCGACATTGCTTGCGGCAGTCGGCATCGTGTTCGCCTANCTTGTTACCCTACCATCGGCAATGCACTTTCTTAACNGGCTTTACGATCGGCGGCGTAAGCGCAATGCTCACGGTTGATTCTTATCTGTCATTTATTGTGGCATACGTGCTCGCAAGCGCATTGATGTTCCAGGTGCCGCTTGTGATGGTAATTATCGATAGGATCACACCGATGCCACCATCGAGCTGGAACAAATATCAGCGACACATGATTGTGGCGGCATTTATTATTGCTATGCTTATTACGCCGTCGCCAGAAATCACGACACAGTTTACGCTTGCTGCGCCAACAATCTTGATGTACCAGATCGGAATCCTACTCGTATGGATGCGCCATCGTCAGCTGAAACCAAAAAAGGCAAGTATCAACACGCTTGAGCAAGAATTAGTTAAAGAGGTTGTAGCGCCTCGCAGNCAGCCAGTACTTGAGCAGCAGGAAGCACCTCGAACGCCTGTAGCAGCTCCAAAGCCTCGCCCTGTGGGGTTAACCCCTGGTCGAGTAGATGTTCTTATGCGGTACAAGCCTGCGCACGCGCGAAACACAACCGTTGCGGTACCAACTCGACAAAAACCTCTAACTCAAGATGCGTTGGCTCCACAAGTTCGTCCACAAGCAAATCGAAGGCCAGTGGCTCGGGTCTCGATTGATGGATTCTTCCCTGCAAGTGATGCATAAACTTGCGCATAGTATAGTTAGGTGATATTATGCTTATGAATACTACACAAAATAAACAAGAGTTTTAGCATGACACTACCTAAACCTGCAATACTTGAACAAGAAATGGATCGTAAAGAATTCCTCAAGAATGTGGGAATTGGTTTACTGTTACTCCTTGGCGGCAATATGATCATTGGTGCACTGAAGGGGCTTGAGCATGTAAATGGCTCGAATCAAACTTCAAGAAGCGCTATTGGCTATGGCGGCTCCAAGTACGGACGCTAAATAAGAGGAGAGGAGGCGTGTTGTGGCACGTTTACCGCAATTAGGTGGAGATGAAAATACATGGGGGCAAGTCCTCAATGATTTCCTTTTGGAGACGCATAACAACGACGGTACGTTGAAGCCAGATGTTGTTAC
>JGI24739J22299_10000374_pt1 | contig 15396 bp, 14 predicted proteins | sample KBSCornC5_FD_22299 | JGI IMG/M metagenome (IMG submission 22299)
GAAGCGGCGCCACGACGATATCGGCCGCCGCGATCCAGGGCCGCGTATCCGGCACGGCGCCGGTCACGATCACACCCGGCTGTTCAGCCAGCCGCTCGACCTCGGGCGAAGGATCGCGGCCGACGATCGCGAAGCGGATGTCCGAGCGCACATGGCGCAGGACGGGCAGCATCGTGCTCGCGAATTCGACCACGGCGTCAACATTGGGCCGATAGTTCATCTGACCCGTGAAGACGAGCAACGAGCCGGCCCCCCTGGTGAACCGGTCGAGCGGTGGGAAAGCCGCGTCCGGACGGTAATAGGCCAGGTCGATCCCGTTCCGGATTGCCATCACCCGATCCGGACCCAAGCCGCTGAGCCGGCGAAACAGCTCGGCTTCAGGCTCGCTCACGAACAGGGAATGGGCTGCGCGTTCGGCCACGGCCTTTTCGAACCGGCCGAGCAGCCGCGCCTCGCGCCGGTACAGCCAGCGCAAGACCGGCGGTCCGGAACGGCCATAGGCGTCATATTTCTCGGAATCGACGTCGACGAAATCCATGAGGAATTTGGGCGCGATGCCCGGCGGCACGAACTGGGCCATCTGTCCTGAGAAGGCGACGATGGTGCCGATATCCTCCCGCTCGAGCAATTGGGCCACCCGCCGCTGCATGCCCCGCGAGGCGAACATGGCTACGGACGCCGGCGTGCCGGTCAACAGCGCGCGGACGACGCGGGGGCCGGGTATGTTGGGACGCCATTCGACATGGCTGCTCGCGACGAGCGAACGCAGCTCATCGGCTGCTGCGATCTCGTGCATTTCCTCGGCAAAGGCGAGCAGATGCACCCGCGCGAGGCCGGAGAGATAGCGTAGCACGTGGTAGGAACGGATTTTGTCGCCGCGATCGGGTGGCCAGGGCAATCGATGCGCGAGAAAGAGGATATCCCGCATCAACCGAGGCCGCGCGCGATCAACGGCCCGAGGCGATTGGCGACAATCAACGGCAGGCGCTGCCACGCGGCGATCTTGAAGCGATATTTGGGATCGAGCGGGTTGATCGATCGCGGTGCAGATCCACTCGCCGTACGCACCGCATAAGGCAGCGGCTCAGGCGTGAAGCCCCAGTTCTTCTTGAACGCGAATGCGCCCGTGCCGGTCTTGGAGCGCCCGAAATCGAAACGCTCGCAGCCACGCCCGCGCGCGTGGCGCATCAGCGCGAAATACATGAGATCATTGGCGCGCAACCCCCGGGCCTCTTTGGTGCCTCCGCCCCAATATGGCATAACCGTCCCGCAATGATAGAGACTTAGCACGCTGGCGACGGGCCGTCCCTGATGGAGGATGGTGAGGATATCCGCATCCTCGCCAAAGGCTTCGAGGACAGCGCGGAACAGGCTGCGGGGAAAGACCGGCGTACCGAGATTGCGGACGCTCTCGGCATAGACGCGGTAATGCTCCTCGCGATCGATTGCGTCGCGCCCGATCCGAACCTGAAGGTCGTGCCCCAGCGACCGCCTCACCTCTGCCCGCTGCTTGCGGGGGATCGCCGCAAGGATGGCCTCCTCGTCCGCCGCAATCGGCCGGATGAAGCCGGCATAGGTTCCGCAATCCAGATGCCAATCCGGATCCGCAGGCAGCATGCCGCCGCGCAGTTCCAGCGACGGGGCGCCCAGACGCTCGGCAAGCGCCCAGCCTGCTTCGGCCAACTGGCCGCGATTGCTCCATCATCGGCCAGGATACCGCCATCGACGGCGAAACCGGAGGAAACGAATGCGCGCCCGAACAGTCTGGAGCTGACGTCATGGAGCGGCAGCACGCCGCGAAGGACGCCTGCCTGATCAGTCGCCGCCAGATAATGCGCCTTATGGCCTGTCGCTTTGGTGATCGCCCGCATCCAGGCGGGGCGATGAAAAGGCGTGCCGCCGCCCTGTGCGGTCAGATAGGCCTCGATACGGCCGCCCTCTTCCGGATCGTCCAGGCGAGCCGGCGCAATGACGATGGTCATGGCAGCAGGGCAGCTTGTTCGGCCGCGACCTGATCAGTCCTGACCCATTCGAAATCACGCAGCAGCTTGCGGAGCTTGCCGGCCATCCTGTCGAGATTGGTGTAATGGCGCAGGCGCGATTTGAGCGGCGCCTCCGCCACGCGTGGTTGCTCTGGATCGATTTCCCACGGGTGGAAATAGAAGACGGCCGGACGCTTCTCCTTGCGGTTCACCTCCCGGATCGCCCAGCGCGACAGGCCATAGGGAAACAGCCGGAAGAACCCGCCGCCGCCCGCTGCGAAATTGCGGCCAGCAATCTTCACGGTCGTTACCGGCAGTTCGATCAGGCCGCTGTCGGAAAGCGGGCGGAAAGCGAAGCGCGGCGCCTCGGGCCAGCCATAATGATCATGCAACACCGGCGCGACGCTGGACGAATAGGCATAACCGGCCTCCGCCAGCACAGTGTGCGCCCATGGCGTGCGCAGGTCGATCGAGAAGCTCGGTGCGCGGTAGCCCGTGATCTGCTGGCCTGCCGCGTCCTCGATCGCCGCACGGGAACGGTTGAGATCGTCGGCGAATTGCTTCGGCGTCATGCGGAAGACGCGCAGATGATCCCAGCCGTGGCTGGCGACTTCATGCCCGGCGTCAGCGATACGGCGGATCAGAGCGGGATAGCGCGCCGCGATCCAGCCGAGGGTGAAGAAGGTCCCGCGAACCCCGGCCTCGCCGAACATGGCGAGCACGGCGTCGGTATTGCGCTCTACGCGGTGAAGCCGGCCGTCCCAGCTTGCCTTGTCGATCGTGTTCTCGAAAGCGCCGACCTGGAACCAGTCCTCGACGTCGACGGATAGCGCGTTGCGCATGCCGGTGCCTCCGCCCCGGCTCAGGCGGCGTCGCTGCGCTTGGGACCGCTGGGAAGGCTGGCGTCGGATTCGATCCAACTGACGAGCAGACCAAGCACGCGGCGGAGCGCAACCTCCTGCTCGGCCACCCGTGCTTCCAGCTTCGCTATGCGATCCTCGGCAACATGATCGAGCGCAACGATCGCGGTCGCGACCGGCGAATTCGCCTCGGCGCGGGCATCCTCGACCACCGCCGTGACCGACTCCTCGTCGATCACCCGCAGATCCTCAAGCGCGCCGTTGAGCAGCACGCGCGCCATCAGCGTGTTCAGGATGCGCGGCACGCCTCCGGTTGCGTGATGTAGCGCGGCAAACGCGCCCGGCGTGAATTCAGGCACACCGGCATAGCCGACCTGACCCAGACGATGCAGGATATAGGGGCCGACTTCCTCTTCCTCCATCGGATCGAGATGATGGGTGGCAATGACGCGCTGGCGGAGCTGTTCCAGATCCGGCGATTCACGCAGACGATCGCGGAACTGCGGCTGGCCGAGCATCATGATCTGCACGGCGGACCGGTTGGAGATATGATAGTTGGAGAGCATGCGCAGTTCTTCGAGCGCGGACGTGCTCAGATTCTGGGCCTCATCGACGATGATGAGGACATGCTTGCGCAGCCGCACCTGCTCATGGAGCGCGCGCTCGACGCGATCCAGCAGTTGGGCCTTGACCACACCCTCTATGCTCAGCCCAAGTCCCTGCGCCACCAGGCGGAGCATGTCGTCACCATCCACCTGGGTGCTGACGATGTTGACGGCCGTGTAGCGCGAGCGGTCGATCGTATCGAGAACATGGGCGACCAGCGTGGTCTTGCCGGCGCCGATATCGCCGGTGATGACGATGAAGCCCTCACCCTGCGTCAATCCATAGCCAAGATAGGCCATCGCCTTGCGATGCGTCTGGCTTTCGAACCAGAAGCGCGGATCGGGCGTGAGCTGGAAGGGGCGCTCGCTGAACCCATAATGTTCGCTATACATATATCCTCCGCGATGCCACCCGTTTTCGCTTAGAACTGAAGACGGACGCCGACCAGAGCCTGGCCGTTGGCACCGTTCCCGAACCCCTGTGTATGTGAATTATAAACGCCCGCCGCGCCGAAACCGATCAACCGATCGGTCAGGTTGCGCGTGTAAGTGGCGGTCGCGCCAATATTCGTGACATCGGGTGCATTATTCAGGCCGCTGCTATACCAATTGAAGAGCACAGATCCGCTAATATCGGATTTCGGGGAAAGCCGCCGGGTCACGCCTCCCTCGAACGAGACGCTTTGATCCACCACGCCATCGATGTTGAACAGCTGCGAGACCTGCGGCGCCAGATATTTGTGGTTGGCGTAGCCGCCGCCCACCCCGAAGCTCCACAGGCCATGGCTACCCGACCAGATCGCATAAGCCCCACGGTTGCGGTAGTTGGCGGCACTGACCGATTGCAGCGTGTCGTCGAGGCATGACCCGGTGCCGGGTGCCGTGCCGAAGACGCAGCCGCCGAAATCCCCGGTCAGCGGATTGCGATTGACGGTGAAGCTGGTCGGCAGCGTCGCCAGCCCACGCATCAAGCCGCGCCCAAAGCTGTCGATGCCATCATAAAGCACGGCACGAAACGCCATATTGGGCCGCATCTGATAATCGATCGATCCGGTGATCGCGCGGCCGCCATAGCGCCAGCCGCCACGCGCCTGCACCGTGGTGCGTCGGTTCGGCTTCCAGATCGCGCCGACGTCCCAGATCATGCCGTCCGTATCNTAGGCAATGAAGCGCGGCGATGTGGGATCGGTAACGTAACGGCCGCGCCCGTTGAGGATCGGAAAGCCATCGGCGCCTCGTATCGGCAAGCGTTCGGTCAACAAGATCGATTCATATCCGACGCTGCCCGTCAGCGCGAGATGCGCGGATACGGGCACGGTAACTTCGGCGCGGACATCCTTGCCGGTGTAACGCTGATCGAGCTGGTTCGCGTTTTCACGGGTATAATCGCCCGTCACGGTCCAGGCGAACGGCAATTTGCCAAGCGGCATGCCCACGCTCACGCTGGCGTCATGGCTTGTCGCGTCGTCAAAACGGTTGAGCGGGATCTGCCCTGCGGGCAGGACCACATTCGATTTGTTCGATACCTTGACGTAGCCGAACCGGTAATTTCCACTGAACACCAATGGACCAGCTTTCTTGGTGACGTCCGGGCCACCATAAACGCCGTAAACCTGCGTGATATTGTCGTCGTTGCCGGTGAAGAAGGCGGGAGCCGCGCCCCGAATGTCTTCGCGGGCACGCATCGCGATCGCGCCGCCTTCAAGCGCGAGAAAATTGCGCACCAGATCAGCGCGGCCACGGGCAACGCCATTGTGCACATTCTCGTCAGCCCTCGACCCGCCCCATGGAATACGCCGTTCGTATCGATAGCTCATCTGAGCCTGGACGCGCTTGTTCTGGATGCTGCCATCGGCACCAGCCGCCAGCGTCGTGTAGGTCACTACATCGCCGCCATTGTTGAAATCGGCGTCAAGCACCTGCTGAACTTCGAGGTAGGGCGTGAGCCGGCCAGCGGCCCAGGTGGCCGAACCGGCCATCAGAACGCCAAGTAACGCGAAGAAACGCGCGATGATCCGCAAGTGCATGATCATGCTCCATATCCATAATAGGCGCCGAACCGTCGCCCGTACGGCGCGAGCTGGACCGCATTGAGCAGAAGGCGCACATGTTCGCAGCGATCGAGCAGGGCGAGCGCGGCACGTAATTCACTCTCTCCCGTGACATCGGCCCGCACCACCATCACGGTCTGCCCGACCAACCCCGCGAGGACCGAAGCAGTGGAGGCGGCAAGCGCAGGAGAAGAATCAAAAATCACTATTCTTGAAGGGTTTGAGAGAAGTTTCTCAAACGTAGTGCGCATGACATCAGCGGCCAGCAATTCATTGGTTTCGTTGAGCTGGCGGCCTGCGGGCAGCACCGACAGATTGGCGAGATCGGTCCGGATCAGGCAGGCTTCGATATCGATTGCCGGATCGCACAGCGCATCGACCAGCCCCGGTCCGCCCGGCACACCCAGCGTCGAGAGGATCTCGGGCTTCGCGAAATCGGCGTCGACGAGGACGACCTCAATGCTCTTTTCCCGCGCCAACGACATGGCGAGATTGACGGCACAGAAGGTCTTGCCCTCGTCAGGCTCAGCAGAGGCGACAAGGATGGCACGTCCATCGCGGACCGGCTCGGCCCCCTGCCCGCCAATTGCGCTCAGCAGCAGCTGGCGCTTAACGATGCGGAACTCCTCGGCAAGCGCGCTGGGCGCTGCATCGGGCAGAATGAAGCCCGCTTCCGCCAACGCGGCATGATCGACCGCAACGACGTGGCCCGGCATCCGCGACACGGCCGGAACTGGAGCGGGTGCTGCGACGATCGGTTCGACGGCGACATCGGCGGGAGCCTCCACCACCGCCTGTTCGATCTGCTGNGCTTCCCGTTCGGCGCGCGCATTGAGCTGCTCNGCCAGCTGATANGCGGCCGAGGCGCGCTCGATCAGCGAAGTGCGTTGGGTTTGTGCGGCTGATTTCTGCATTATGCGCCCCTCAAACCATCAATCNGCGCTGGACGAATTCGACGACCAGCAGCAGCAGATATGCGCTGACCAGGCCGCCGGCCGCGCCAGCGAACCAGCGCAGGCGTTGCTTGCGGACCACATCCTGCGCTTCGGTGAACATTTCCGGGATCGAGCCGAGCACCGTCATGCCGGTCGCGCGCGCCAGCCGGTCGGCGGTGCTGTAGCTGGTCTGTATCTGGCCCTGGGCCCAGGCCGCACCCGCGCCAACCACGACACCAACCATCAGCACAGCGAACAGCAATATCGGCCGGTTCGGCGACGACGGCAGGCTGGGTCGCGATGGCGGATCGATCAGCCGGACCTGCATCATGCTGCCGCGATTGGCGACATCAGCGCGCAGGCGCACATCCTCGCGATCCTGCGCCAGCTTGTCATATTGCGCCTTCTGCACCTCATAATCCTGAGCGAGGCGGGCCTGCTGGGCAGCGAGATCGGGCTCGTTGATCTGAATGCTGGTCAGCCTGTTGAGGCTGGCCTGAAGTTCCGCCTTGCGCGCGCCGAGCGCCGAGGCGGTCGCCTGACGTTCCGCCTGCATCGAGCGCATCGCCATATAAGCGGGATTGGGCGTGCCCCCGGCGCTGGCCATCCCGCCGCCGCCAGAGCCGCGTACCCGCGCCAGCTGCGCCCGCAACGCCATCACGTCGGGATGCTCTTCAGTCCATCCGCGCGCCTGCGCATCGGCAAGCTGCGCCTCAAGCTGCGCGGCGCGGGGATTGCCGACATTCGGCACACCCGGCAGGGCGATCGTCGCCGGCGTTGCCGCTGCCTGCGCATTGGCGGCAGCAAGGCTGCTCTGGGCCGCTGAAAGATTGGGATCAAGTGCGTTCAGCTCGACGCGGATCGCGTCGGCCCGCTGCTCGATCGATCCGGTGCCGGGGATACCGGCGAGATATTTCTGCTCGAAGGAGACACGCTTCGCCTCGGCATCGCGCAGCCCCTTTTCGCGGCGCTGCATTTCCTCGTCGAGGAATTTTATCGAGCGCTGCGCCTCGGCGCGATCATCGGCGGCATTGCCTTCGATGAAAAGGTCTATGAGCTTGGCGACGACGTCATGCGCCAGCTGGGCATTCTGGGCATCCGACAGGCCGCCGACCGAGGTTTCCGCCGAAATCTCGAAGAGATTGTCGGGCTGGGCGACGATCTTGATGCTCTTGGCGAGCGAGCCGGCGAGCCCGACCACATCCGCCTGGGTTGTTGCCTGGCGGGCGATATCAGTTTCGCGGACGACCTTGATCAGATTTTCGCGAGACACCAGCGTCTGGCGGACATGATCGATGCTGCGTTGCGTATCGTTTTCGGTGAGCCCGACCTGCCCCGGCAGCAGCGATTGCGACCGTACCAGCACGCGGGCACGGGATTCATATTTGTTGGGGATCAGCGAGACCACCAACCAGCCCGCGATGCAGATCGCCCACGCTAACGCCAGCGCAAACCAGCGCCGCCGCCAGATAATGTGGAGCGCTACCCGAAGTTCTTCATAGATTAGGTTCATGCGGGCGCGCCTAGAACATGCTTTCCGGGATGATGATCACGTCGCCCGGTTCGAGCTTCACATTCGCTGTGGAATCGCCCTTCTTGAGCAGGCGGGCGATCTTAAGCTTGTATTCGATCTGCTTGCCGGACTTGCGATCGAGACGAACGAGACGGGCACGGTCGCCGGCGGCATATTCGTTCAGACCGCCGACCGCGATCATGGCGTCCAGCAGCGTCATGTTGGCACGATAAGGCAGCGAAGCTGGCTTTTCGGTCGCCCCGACGATGCGGACCTGCTGCGAATAGGTGCCCGAAAAATTCTCGACGATCACCGAGACCAGCGGATCATTGATATATTTGGCAAGCGCAGCCTTGATGTCCTTGGACAATTGCGCCGGGGTACGGCCGACGGCAGGCAGATCCGAGATCAGCGGCGTGGTGATCCGGCCGTCGGGACGGACCTGGACCTTCGCGCCAAGCTCGGGATTGCGCCACACGAAGATGGTGAGCTGATCGAGCGGGCCGATGACATATTCCTCGCCCGGCCCTTCCTGCGGCCCGACGAAGGTAGCGGTGGGAAGCTCGTCCGGATTCTTGGCGGGCGCGCTCGCGGCCGAAGCCGCCGCCAGCAGGCCGATCATAAGCCTGACACCGCTGAGATGCTTCATCCGAACTGCCCCTTTTCGCAAATTCAACCTGCCTGTTCCGGCGACACGCGCACGGACAAGCATCCCGCTATTGCCAAGGGCAGGTTAAAAGTGGGTTAGGCTTACGAGGCAGAATTGGGATTCAGCTACTATTTCCTATGGTTTAAGCTGTCCCAAAAAGGCACTGCGGCGGTCCAGGCGAGCATCCAGAAGCTCGTAAATCACCTCAGTNTCACGAATAATTTGTNGAAATTTCAGTACGATCAAGCTTGCCATTGGCATTCCGTGGAAGCTCTTCGAACCGCAGAACGCGCTTGGGCTGCATGAAATTAGGCAATTCCGCGCGCAAATGGCGATGCAACGCCTCCTCGTCTTCGGCATGCGCTGCCACCGCCAGCATGATCGCCTGCCCGAGCAGATCGTCCGGAACGCCCCAGGCGACCGCTTCACGCGCCAGTCCGCTGGCAACGGCCGCTTCCTCGATCTCGGTGGGACTCACGCGATTGCCGGACGTCTTGATCATCTCGTCATCACGCCCGACGAAACGCAGCAGTCCATCCCTGCCCCGCANGACCGTATCGCCGGACCAGACAGCGAGGCCGCCGAAGCGGGACGCGGATGGAGCCGGACGGAACCGTGCAGCAGTCCGCTCGGGATCACGCCAATAGCCTCGCGCCACCAGCGGGCCGGAGTGAACCAGTTCACCCGGCTCGCCGTCGTCCGCCAGTGAGCCGTCCGGGCGCGCGACGAGGATTTCNGCGANAGGAATNGCGGTCCCGATAGAATCGGGGTGCATGTCGATCAGGGCCGGGTCGAGGCTGGTCGACCGGAATGCCTCAGTGAGACCATACATGCTGTGCAGCGCGGCATTGGGGAACAGCGACCTCAGCTTTCGCACCAGCGGGATCGACAGGCGCCCGCCGCTGTTGGTGATCACGCGCAGGCGCCCGGCGACCTCGTCCGGCCAGGCCATGTCGGCCAGTTGCGTCCAGAGCGGGGGTACGCCTGCGAGAACGGTGGCGCCTTCGCGATCGACCGCCTTCATCACGTCACGGGGCGTGAGATAGTCCAGCGGCAAGGCACACCCGCCGGCCGCCCAGGTCGAGAATAGCTGGTTCTGCCCATAATCGAAGCTGAGCGGGAGGACGCACAATGTCCGGTCGGTCGGCTCCAGGCGCAGATAATGGGCAACCGAGATGGCACCGAGCCACAGATTGGCATGGCTCAAGACCACACCCTTGGGTCGTCCGGTAGAGCCCGATGTGTAGAGAATAGCCACGATTTCCGCGGGATCGGTGTCCGATGGCGGCATGACGTCATTCGGCGCGAACAGCATGTTCTCACCAGCGATCGCGCATCCAGCGGGAACGTCGCCCTCGACGAGGCTGCTCCGCCTCTGATCGCCGGTGATCAGGAGCGCCGCACCGCTGTCCGCCAGGATATGCGCGACCTGGCCATGCTTGAGCAGCGGGTTTATCGGAACATGGACCAGCCCCGCCCGCGCCGCCGCCAACGGCATCAGACAGGCGCCGCGCATCTTGCCAAGCCAGGTCGCGACACGGTCGCCCCGCTTGAGGCCTGAGAATATCAGCGCGGTCGCCATGCTNCCGACCGCCTGCTCCAGCTCCGCATAATTCAGAGTGCCATGCCGATCGGCCAGCGCGGGCGCATCGGCCGCTCCGAACAGGGTCAGGCGGTCAAGTTGTCGCGGCGTGTCATCGAGGGGTTGCGCCATCATGGCCTGCCCTGCCACATCGGGACAGACAGAGAAAGCTTGCCGCGCATGGCGATCGACATTGCCATTTTCACTGACCTTGAAGCCGCCGCAGCTGATGCGGGCGTGGCTCTCGATCGTTCGCAGCAATCCCGGCTGTTCGACCGGATCGACTGGTACAGGCTGCTGGCGGCGCATTGCTCGCTGCCGGGCACGCCCCTGATCCTGCGCGCCCGCGACGGCGAGGGTGCCGCCTGGCTGTTCCTTACCCGGCAATCCCGGCGGGCGCAGGCTTTTGCCAACTGGTACTCGCTGGAGACAGGGCCGATCACCCATGGCATCGCAAAGCGCGCGCTGGTCGCGGCGCTCGCCCGCTATCTCCTGCGTGTCGAAAAGCTGACGACGATGAAGCTCGCGCCGCTTGCCGAGGAAAAGGCGAGACTGACCATGATGGCGTTCCGCGATGCGGGCTGGATCGCGCGACTTGATCCCGTGACGACCAATTGGAGCATCGCAATTCCCGGCAGCGACTGGATAACCTATTTAGCGGGCAGGCCACGCCGGCTTCAGAACACCCTCAAGCGCAAACTCAAGCATGAATTTTCTATCGATATATCCAATGTTTTTCATGATGATAAATGGGATTTCTACGAGCATATATACGAAGCCAGCTGGAAACCCGAAGAGGCTTCCCCGGCATTTCTGAGGGCGTTGGCGAAGGCGGAGGGGAAAGCCGGGCATTTACGGCTTGGTTTGGCGTTCGATGGCCCCACCCCTGTCGCAGCGCAATTCTGGCTGGTCGAGGACGGCCAGGCGACGATCCACAAGCTGGCGCATGTGGAAGCGCGCCGCGGCCGATCGCCGGGAACGGTGCTGACCGCCGCCATGTTTCGCCANGTCATCGAACGCGACAAGGTCCGCAGGATCGATTTCGGCACTGGCGACGACGCCTACAAGGCGGACTGGATGGATCAGCAGCGGCCGCTCTTCCAGCTCAGCCTTCACAATCCCGGAACGGTCACGGGGTTGCTGGGCGCCGCACGCGAACGCTTGTCCGCGGCGCGCGCAGCGGTTAGGCGATCCGCTCGAGAGCAGACATAGGGCGCGTGCATGGCGGAAGAGCTGACGGTTGAGGACAAGATCAGGGCGCTGATCAGCGATGTGCTGGCCATATCCCGCGACAGGACTGCGACATTCAATTCCGATACGCCGCTGTTTGGAGAACTGCCCGAGCTGGATTCCCTCGCAGTGGCCAGCCTGCTGACCGAAATGGAGGATCGCCTGACCATCTACATCGAGGACGAGGAAGTCGACGCCGACATGCTTGCGACCTTCGGAACGCTGGTGGCGTTCGCGGAGCGCAAGATCCGGGGATGACCGACGATCCCGAGACTGGCTGCTACCCAAGCCGGTCAGGTGACGAGCAATATATAAGATTTTATTCTAAGAATGATCTTCAAATACTTTTTATTGAACCATTTTTTGAAGAACGAAATTTTCTCCGTCATACTGTGGTCGAAATCGCCCGGGCGATTTCGCGGCAAGGTATCGGAAGCTTCATTCCGGATTGGCCGGGGACCGGCGAAAGCCCGCTCGCTCTGGCGGACGTCAGCTTCGGCGACTGGCGCAATGCCGTGAGGGATGCCTCGCGCTGGGTACACGGGATCACGGGGCACCTGCCCCATATCGCCGCGCTGCGAGGGGGCACCCTGCTCGATGACGCCGCGATTGGCGCATCCCGATGGCGCTTTGCCACAGCCACCGGCGCCGAAATCCTACGCCCGATGCGCCGCGCCGCGAGCTTGAGCGGTGAGGAAGGCACGCTTGCCGGATATCCGATCTCGTCGCAGATGATCGCCGAGATCGAAGATGCGACCCCACAGGCCGTCGTCGGCGCTATCCATGAATGCCCGGTGCTGTCCCAGGGTGCGCCGCTCTGGCGCCGTGCCGAGCCTGGGGAAGATCATCAGCTCGTCGCCGCTCTTGCCGACGATCTTGCCCAATGGGTGCAGGCATGCGCGCAGGGCTGACCTTCCCCTGCGCGGACGCCACGCTGGTCGGGACCCTCGACCCAGCCGCCAACAGGCGCGGCCTGCTGATCGTTACGGGCGGACGCCAGACACGGGTGGGCCCGCATCGGATGATGGCAAGGCTTGCCGCTGAACTGTCAGCCGAGGGCTATCCGGTGTTCCGTTTCGACCGGCGCGGCGTTGGCGACAGCAGCGGCACTGACCCCGGTTTCAGGAACAGCAGCCCTGACATCGCCGCCGCCGCAACGGCCTTCCGGAACGCCTGCCCGCATATCGGCGAACTCTGGGGCCTGGGACTTTGCGACGGCGCCAGCGCGGCTGCATTGCACCATGCCGCAGCCGGGCTCGATGGATTGATCCTGCTCAACCCATGGGTGGTCGAGGCCGAAGCCGGATGGCCACCCCCGGCTGCGATCCGCGCTCATTATCTCGAGCGGTTGACGACCCTTGAAGGCTGGCGAAAAATTCTCACCAAGGGTTTCAACATACGTAAAGTAATCAATGGAATATCACGCATATCTAAGAAACAAGACCAAGTTCTTGGCGATATGGTGATGTCCTCGCTCGCCTTGTTTTCAGGCCCCGTGCGAATCCTGCTGGCCAAACGCGACGCGACCGCTCAGGCATTTCTCAGCATCTATCGCCAGCCGAGTGCCGGTCGGATGACAGTCGAGATGATCGACAGCGCGTCGCACGGTTTCGCCGGCAATGCCGATCGCGCCTGGCTGAAGGCAAAAATACTCGACGCGCTGCGAGGCGCCTAGGCGGCCACGCTCGCCTCGAAACGCGCCTCGGCCAGGAAGCGTTCGGCATCGAGCGCTGCCATGCAGCCGGTGCCGGCCGCCGTCACCGCCTGACGATAATGCTTGTCCATGACGTCGCCGCACGCGAACACGCCGGGCACGCCGGTCTTGCTTGTCCCCGGCTGGACGACGAGATAGCCATCCGCATCGATATCGAGCTGGCCACGGAACAGCGATGTCGCCGGCTCGTGCCCGATGGCGACGAACGCGCCGTCGAGATCGAGACGGGAGACCCCGCCCGTCACGGTATCGCGCAGATCGAGCCCGATCAGCCCCGCATTGCCCTCACCGGGCACGAAACTGTCGACGGCCTTGTTCCAGAGCAGCGTGATGTTGGGATGCGCGAACAACCGCTCCTGCAGGATCTTTTCCGCGCGAAGCGTATCGCGGCGATGGATGAGCGTCACGTCCTGGCTGTGGTTTGTCAGGTAAAGTGCTTCCTCCACGGCCGTGTTGCCGCCGCCGATCACCGCCACCTTCTTGCCGCGATAGAAGAAACCGTCGCAGGTGGCGCAAGCGGAAACGCCCTGCCCGCGCAGCCGAGTCTCGCTTTCGAGGCCCAGCCAGCGCGCTTGTGCGCCGGTCGCGATCACCAGTGTTTCGCCGGTGTAGACCGTTCCACCGTCACCCACGAGCCTGAACGGGCGTCGGGAAAGATCCACTTCGGCGATCATGTCGTAGACCATCTGCGCACCGACATGCTCGGCCTGTGCCCGCATCTCGTCCATCAGCCAGGGGCCCTGGATCACGTCGCGAAAGCCGGGAAAATTTTCGACATCGGTGGTGGTCATGAGCTGGCCGCCGGGCTCCAGCCCCTGGATCACGATCGGTTTCATTCCCGCGCGCGCCGCATAGATGGCGGCAGTCAGCCCGGCCGGGCCGGAGCCGAGAATGATCATCGCGCTGTGCATAGTCTCAGTCATGGGTTGGAATCAGTCCCGCTTCAGCTTGTCAGGCGTGACATAGGGACGATGGTGGGGCCGATGCAACGGCACCGGGGCAAAATGAGGAGATTGTTCCGTCGGCCTCGGCTTCCAGCTGGAAGATCCCCACATGATGGACCTCGCGAGCTTCACCACTTATGATTACGGAGACGATGTCCATGCGCTGATCCCCGGCTGCGCCCGGCCAGCCTCTAGACATTCCTTCGAAGGAGCGCGCCGATGGACCGCGTCCAGATCGTCCATGACAATTTCCTGCGACGGGTGTCGCAAGGCGATCTGCCGCAAGGACGCCAGCCGGCCGGGCCACTGTCCAATCCGCAAGCCGTGTCGATCTTCCGGTCCGCCTGCCTGTCGCGCGCGCTCGACCGGATTAGCCGGGTGATGCAGGCCGAGGGTCAGGGCTTTTACACGATCGGATCGTCCGGCCATGAGGGCATGGCCGCCGTCGCCGCGGCGCTGCGGCCNACCGACATGGCCTTCCTCCANTATCGCGANGCCGCCTTCCAGATCGAGCGTGCGACCCAGGTTCCGGGCCAGTCGATCGGCTGGGACATGCTGCTGTCCTTCGCCTGCTCNTCCGAGGATCCGATCTCGGGCGGCCGTCACAAGGTTCTGGGATCGAAGGCACTGAATATCCCGCCCCAGACCTCGACTATCGCAAGCCATCTGCCGAAGGCGGTGGGCGCCGCCTATTCGATCGGCCTCGCCCGCCGCCAGCCGCCCGAACACAAGGCGTTGCCCGACGATTCGATCATAATATGCTCGTTCGGCGACGCTTCGGCGAACCATTCGACCGCGCAGGGCGCGTTCAACACCGCCCAATGGACTGCCTATCAGTCGATCCCGCTGCCCTTGCTGTTCGTCTGCGAGGACAATGGCATCGGCATTTCCACCAAGACGCCGAAGGGCTGGGTCGGCGCCACCTTCGCCCATCGGCCCGGTCTCCAATATTTCGCGTGCGACGGTCTAGACATCTACGATACCTATCGCGTCGCATCCGAGGCCGCCGACTATGTCCGGAGGCGCCGCAAGCCCGCCTTCCTCCACGTCCGAACAGTGCGCCTTTACGGCCATGCCGGTGCCGACATGCCCACAACCTACCTGCCGCGCGAGGAACTGGAGGCCGAGGAGGCACATGACCCGCTGCTTCACGCGGTACGCCTGATGTCTGAGGCGGGCGCGCTCAGGNCCGCCGAGGCGCTTGCCATCTACGAGGAGACCGAGAGGCGGGTCGAGCGCATCGCCGCGGAGGCGGTGACACGACCGCGGCTCGGGACCGCGGCCGAGGTGATGGCGCACCTCATCCCGCCGAAGCGCCCCGCCAAACTGGT
>JGI24739J22299_10000376_pt1 | contig 15388 bp, 15 predicted proteins | sample KBSCornC5_FD_22299 | JGI IMG/M metagenome (IMG submission 22299)
GACAGTGAAGTTTACTGGTGAACCCGCCCCGCGAGCGGCCAAGAGCGCGTCGATGAGTCCCCCTTTTCCGCCCGCTGCCGATACGTGGGCGCGGACTGTAGTGCTATCGATGCTGTAATGGCCGCTGTCCGCCATGACCTCGGCCAGCGTTACCGCGACGGTCTCCCACACCCCGGCTTCGCTCCATCGCCGGAAGCGGCGGTAAATGGTGTTCCAACTGCCGTATTTGGGCGGAACGTCTCGCCACGGCGCTCCGCACCGGAGCCGCCAAAGTATGCAGTTGATGATCGAGCGGTTTTGTTCGGGCCGCCTGCCTCGCCTCCGGTTTTCAGGCTCGATTGGCAGCAAGCCTTTCAAAATACGCCATTCTGCTTCGGTGAGATCACCCCGGCTCAAACCTGCCTCCAAAAGGCAGCCTTGAATCAATCCTTTCCGATAGCGTCAATCCAGCACGTTTCAAAATCAGCCTGTGTGATCGCCTCGGCCTGAAATTGCGGGTCGAGATTGATTTCGGTCAAAGGGGGAACTGGAAGCTCGCCGAGCCGTGCGCCTCCGACTTCTTCAGCGCTGGTGGCATAACCCACTCGTCCGCCAGACCAGATTTCGACCTTCCGAACCTCCTCCCGATCCGCGTCAAGCTCGCTCCACAGGTCCGGATCATCAGGCGATGAATGAAGCCAGCGGACGCGAATGTAGGAATGTTCAGCCATATCCGCAGACTGGCTTCATGCCACAGAATCCGCAATGGTCCCGTGAAAGCGGCGCTCCAATTTGTCCACGCCGTCTAGCATAGTCGATCGTCAGGAAACGCATAAATAACCGTTCCAAAGGTATTGTATTCGTGCACTCTCAGATGAAATTTATATCGTAGGTTCCAAGAAGTGATAAGGTCAGTTATCTCGTATAGATGCTCAGGGGCGTGATAGGCAGAAATGAGTAGGTGAGGATTTTGCTGTTCTATGATATTCCGCATTCCTCTGAGAGTTTCTACTTCCGCGCCTTCAACATCCATTTTGATGAGATTTATTTTCTCTCCATGAAGGATATCATCTAGGGCGACGCATTGAATGGTCGTGTCGCCAGCATCGCTTAAGCGGCTGGCCATTGATCCATTGCTCGCAAAGCTCAATTGCCGCGTCGTTGACCAGGTCCCGAGCGGTAGGCAGATCCTTCGATCAACTGGAAAATTGCGCGAAGCCAATATTGCGAAATTAGCGGGATCCGGCTCGAACGCGACGAAACTCGCTATTTCATATCCCGCCTTGAGGAATTTGTGGATGGCAACGCCAGTAAAGGCGCCGCAGTCAATGATGCGCAATGGTTCCGCAAAGCGGGGCAGGCCGATCGGGGTATATTCATCCTCTAGGCTGGGCACGGGGCATTCCGCGATATTCCCGCTCTGGCGATAAGCCAAGATGCCGTCGAAAAGGCTTCGACTAATCTCGTCGGCAAGCAGGTTACGTATGCGCGCAAATTCGGATTGGCGCGCCGCATAGTTGAAGCTTGGATCAAGCCAGTAGCCCGGCCTTGTCCGGGCTTGCGGGGCCAACTCCAGTAAATTTATGGGGGTCATTATACGGGCGGCGCCTGCTGCAACGAGGTTGGAATGCAATAGGTTGATGTCGACGTAGTGATTGTGGAGTCCGAGAAGGACTGTTTTGCCAGCAAGGCGGTCATCGCCAGCGTCCTCGATAGCCAGGATCGGAATGTCCCGGTAGCTCTTCCCACCTTTTCCGCGATCAAGGATTAGTTCGATGTTGATACCCTCGGCTAGCAGATCATCGACGATGGCCTGACCTACGGTTCCCAAGCCGTAAACGATGAGACGGTCCGCGTCGTGGGGGCTATCGAAAGGAGGCATGGTCAATATTCTCACTGACTATCGCTGGCCGTGGTAACGGCACCGCATGTGGGCCGGACGCGAATACAAATCTGCGCAAAACAAGGAAATTGATGGTCGAGGCGATCACCATCGCCAACAGTCCTGCGAGATAAGGTGAAGGCAAGATGATTGCACAAATTGCAAGGAAAACGAGACCTACAGCATAATTCAGCGCGTAAGAGAATATGAAACGAAACTTCGATGCGGCCGAATCTTGAAAAACGTGCCTACTATAGGTGAAATAATTGAAGGTGACCCCAATAACGTGCCCGATGATTTGGGCAGCATACATGTTTAGGCCTATCGACAGCAGCAGCGCATAAACACCGTAACCAAACAGCGTGTTAATGACACCGACTTTATAATAACGCCAAACCCGTAGCGCTGATGAAGAAAGTGGCGTCATGCGTCAGTCCTCAGGCGCGAAGTTAACGCGTTCCCGTTCAATCACCAGTGGCATTCCCCGAGTCCGGTCAGAGATCAGACGAACCTGCACTCCAAGTATGCCTAGGAAGAGGAACAACAGCCCAAATTGAAATTCTAGCAGTGCGGCAAACATCCACATTCTAGGGTTTTGAGCCCAAGCGATCGACCATGCGGCGCCCAGCATGCTGACAATGGTTGCCGCAAAGGCGATGAAGCTGAAATAAAGTGGCGCACGAAGCAGACCCTTTGAGGAGTAGGCAAGGGCTGATAGCGCGAAGTCAAGGAGAGCAAAGAAGCCATTTTTCGATCGGCCAGCGGCGCGCTCGGGCCGTTTGAACGCCACCGTGTCGATGGTATATCCGGTTTCTACGAGTAGCCCGCGAACAAACGGTTCTGGCTCGTTTAGCTCTCCGATAGCGCGGATTACCTTGGCGTCATAAATACCAAAGCCCGTGGCATTGGGGATGATCGGATAGTCTCCGAACTTGCGTTGCAGATCATAGGATAATTTGCGCAAGCTCGAGTAGAGAGGAGAGGTTTTTTTCGTCTCGCTGACGCCGAGCACAATATCTGTCCCCGCACGCCAACGTTGAACAAGTTCGGGGATGAGTTCGGGAGGGTCCTGAAAATCGGCGGCAATGCCGATAATTCCTCGTCCCCTCGCTTGGAACAGCGCATGTGCTGGGGAACGCAACTGGCCGAAATTTCGCGTGTTGATGATTAACCGAATGCGTGCGTCACGTGCACACAGGTTCCGGACAATAGCGGCTGTTCCGTCTGTTGAACCATTGTCGATGAAAATGATTTCGAAGCTGTCGGTAAGGGGTTCCAATTGCTTGGTCACGGCATTTGCGATCGCCGCAGCATTCTCCTCCTCATTGAGGCAGGGAATGACAACCGAGATTTCAGGCGTTGCGGAGGGGCTAAGCATAGGAATCCTGTGAAGCGCTTAGGGTGGAGGCGTGTTTCAAGAAGACCGCCGTTTCATCGATCTGTTCGGCGAGCGACACGCGATCTATGCGGTGCCGGTCAAGGAGGCGCCGGTAGTTTCGGTCGTCGCCAAGATAGACATCTGCGGGACCGCCGCCTCGGCTGGGGCGTTCGACGGAGCAGTTCATCCGGGACGCAATTGTAGAGGCAAGCTCGCCCAGTTCAATGTCGTCCCCTCCGCTATCGAACCGGAGCACTTCATTTCGCCGCTCGAGTAGCAACGCGAATGCGAGCGACATCAATTCGCGTATTGCAACATAGCCGCGGCGCACATCATGACGGGCCTGGACGATCACCGGCCCTCCCGAAAGAGCGTCGAGGATGAACGATGACAGTGCGTAGCTTGGCAGCTTGTTGATGTGCGGGCCCGACAAATTGAAAATCCGCGCGATCGCCAAGCTTTTGCCCCGACCTTCAGCCCAGGCTGCGAACGCGTCTTCGTCTTCCCGCTTCAGCATGCCGTAGAGCCGCATCGCGGGCTTGGCGAGCATGTCATCCGCGAAACGGGCGGCGCCGGAAGAAGCGATGAACGCTGCTTCCACGCCGATGGGATCGAGAGCATCAAGAACCGACCGCCGGATGGCGCGATTGGCGGCGCAATAATCGCCCCCCTGCATCGTTTCGGCGCGATCTTTCGTAAGGAAGGCGAAATGAAGCAGATATGTCGGTTGGTAAGGGAGTTTGGCGAGATCCGCCAACGGTTGCTGCATGATCAGTTGCGCTTCGGACAGGCGCAGTTCAGCCTGCCGCGATCCGAAACAGAACACCCGCTCCGCAAACGCATCGCCAAGCGCATTTTTTAACAGATTCAATGTTGCGCGACCTAGCCATCCACTGGCACCGGTCAGGACAATGCGATGCTCGCTGTGCCGCAATGCTGCTGCTATGTGGGCGGTGAAGGTCACCTTGGCTCCGCCTTTCTAAGCGACCCCACGCGCGGCCTGCAAAGGTTCCCGTTCTTCCCTCAAAAACTGGACAAGATCGGAAAACCGACTGAACTGCTCGCATTGGTCAGCAGCGAATTGATCGGTTGCATAGCCGTAGGTGACAAAGGCGAAGCGCACACCTGTCGCCCTGGCCAGTGCATGATCGATCTCGCTGTCGCCGACATAGACGCATTCCGCTGGCGTTGTGCCCAACCCGGACATGACAAGTTCCATTAAATCTGGCGCCGGCTTGGCCATTCGATCGGGGGAACTGCCGACGATGACGGGAAAATGCGAGGTCAACTCCAGATCGCCTATGACCTTCTCGCAAAGCTGCTGCGGCTTGTTGGAGCAGATAGCTAGCCTATATCCATGAGCCGTGAGCTGTTTTACGCCCTCAGCGACCCCTTCATACAAGGATTCAAAAGGAGTCTTGTACAGCGCGTAGCGCGCGCGAAAATCAACGACCTCCTGCCGGAGATCACCACATTCCTGAGCGAGTACCCCGCCGACAAGTGCCGGGCCGCCCAGGCTTGCGAATTGCCGGATTTCGGTAAGTTCCACGTGGCGGGCGCTGCCACGCTCGCGCAGCATTTCGTTCAGAATTTCCACGAAAACGGGCGCACTGTCGATGAGCGTGCCGTCGAGGTCAAATATGATGTTTTGTAGAGGGCTCATCATTCGGGCACTCGCATGGCTTCGACCAGTTCATCCCGAGGAAGAAAGGGTGCGAGATCATGAAGCGGCGCAGTGATCATGCTGCCGTCCTCCAGGCGTCGCGACGAAACCTTCGGAGCGAAATTCTGTTCTTTGTCGATAAAAATTTCGCAGATTGCCGCACCGGGCGCCGCAAGGGTGTCGGCGATGGCACGCACCATGTCCTCGTGTTCGGACGTGCGCGTGTAGGCAAAGCCGAAGGCTTGTGCCACTTTGCCGAAGTCAGGGAAGGTCACCCCTGAATCAGGGCCGCAGCCGACGGAGTGACCGTCGAAATAGGCCTGTTGCGTTTGCCGGATCGAGTGATAGCCGGAGTTGTTGTAGAGAAAGACCTTGGCCGGGATGCCTTGACCGATGATCGTCTGCAACTCCTGCAAATTCTGCATGATGCTCCCGTCACCGGCAAGACAGATGATCCGCATGGCGCTCGAAGGCATCGCATGCCAGGCCCCGATCGTCGCCGGCAAATCATAGCCCATCGATGCCGCGCCTGAGTTGGAATAAAGGCGCTGACCCTTTTTGAGCTTCGCCGCCTGCACTGTGACGACAGCGGCGGTGGCATCGGCCATTACAATGACTTCGTCCGGCTCAAGCGCTTCGAACAGGCGTTCGGTGAAGCAATAGGGATTTACGACCCCTTGTGTCAGCCAGTATTCGGGGAGAACAGCGGGATAGCGCCGCCGTCTTTCCAAGGCCCAGTCGACATAGGTACGATGGGTGGAAGGCGCCTCATATCGGTCCAGCGCCCTGATCATGGCAGGGATGAAGGTCCGCAGATCGGCATGAATGGGCATGTCGATCGATATGGTCGGTTTGAACAGTTCGGGCGCATCGACATCGACCATGATCTTCTTCGCGTCCGGGGCGAAGGCGGCATAGTTGTAGCTGATCTGCCGGATGTTGAGGCGACAGCCCAGAACCAGCAGCAGATCGCTGCATTGGACCGCGAAGTTGCCGGACCGGTCACCAACGGTTCCGGGTCGCCCGACATAAAGCGGGTGGTCGTCAGGAACGAGATCCTGGGCATTCCAGGCCGGAGCGACGGCGATACCTAGTCTGTCGGCCAGTTCAAGGAAGGGTTCGTACGTGCCGGCGATGCGAATGCCGGTGCCCGGCATCAGGACGGGGCGACGGGCCTCGCGAATGGCGGAGACCACATCTTGAGCGGCCCGGTCCAGAGCGGCACCGGTCAACCAGCCATATTCTCCGGGGATTGCATATTCGTGCCCATAGCCTTCCGCTACGGAATCAAAGCCCCGCAACTGCGCCGGATCGATCAGCGAGGATTGGATATCAATGGGGATGTCGAGCCACACCGGGCCGGGACGGCCGCTCTCCGCAAGCCAAAGCGCTTTTTCCAGCAGATAGCGGATATCGAGCGGGCTTGAAACCGTGACCGCGAATTTGGTGATGGACTTCACCATGTCGGTGATGTCGGCTTCCTGATCACCCAGTTGGCGCACAAGCACCGTGGCATTGTGCCGGAGCGTTTCCCGCTTCACCTGTCCCGACAGCACAATCATCGGAATGGAGTCGGTATAGGCGCCATGGACGCCGTTCAGCGCGTTGATCCCACCGGGACCCGTTGTCACATTGACGACCGCCATTCGGCCGGAAAGGCGAGCATAGCTTTCAGCGGCCATGGCCGCCGCCTGCTCATGATGACAACAGACATAATGCAGACCCTCGGCGCGACCGAGCGCATCGTTGAGATGCATGGCACCGCCGCCGGTCAGCATGAAAACATGACGCACGCCATGCTCGGCGATGCGACGGGCCACATAATCCGCCAGTCGCACCCGGATGTTAGCCGCGGTGTTCGACTCTTGCCGCACTTCGAATTCGTTTGATCGCCCCATGTCGTTCATCTCAGGAGGCGATCGCGGTGCGCTCGGTCGAGGTGTCGAGCCCCCGATCTAGGATCAGCGAAATCAGCGCCGGATCGTGAAGTGCCGGTGCATCCACGCTCTGCACGTCAAGCGGGGCATTGGCGAGGATGGGACCAGTCAGGCGCTCGCCCCCGATGAATTCGCGCGTGGAGAGCTGCCCCTTGAGCAGAGGAACGGCGAAAAACACGTCATCCGCCGTCAGCACCTCGCCGGCGGCAAGATCGCGCTTTGCGTAAACGCCGCGCACCAGTGCATCGAGATAGCGGCGCTCGCCCTCCGGTACGGCTCGCCGTTCGGCGGAACCGCCGCCACACATTTCCTGCGCCTTCTTCATGGCGCGGAACCAAGTATTGGCCTGTTCGGGCTTGGTGCAATAGGGGCTGACCGGGACGCCTTCATAATCGATGTCGATATGACGCTCGAAGGTGCGGGCGCCTTTGCCATAAGCGATCAGCGTGGAATCCCACCAGTCGCGATATTCATGGGTCGAATAGCCGATCACGATGTCGGGATAGCGCGCCTTCAGGAAATCGATCTGATCGAGTTCGAGGTCGCCATCTTCGGAGGGGTAGAGCGACACGCAATGATTGAGCGCGAAGGGGATATTTCGCGAGGTGAAGAAGGTGACGAGTTCGTCGATATGTTCAAGGCTGGCACCACCGGTCGAGGCGATGACCGGCAGTCCGGTCGAAGCCATTTTCTGCAACAAGGTCTTGTCGCGAACGTCGGAGCTGGCAATCTTGAGGATTTCCACGCCAAATTCGACGCATTTGTCGACGGAGGCTTCATCGAACGGCGTGACCATCGTGACCATGCCGCAGTCGCGGACAGTCTCCACCATCAGCCGCAGATTTTCCCATGGCATCTGGGTATCCAGCGTCTTCTTGATATAACGGATATCAGCCCGATCACGAAACTCGGGGTGGATGAAATTGTCGACGTCGCGGAACTGCAGCTTAATCGCGGCGTGCACATTGTTGAATTTCACCACGCGGGAGAAATCGCGGATGATCTTCAGCCCGCGTTCTAGCTTGCCCCAATGATTATTAGCCAGTTCGAGCACGAACAGGTCGTTGAAAATGGACTCAGTCACGAAAATTCCCCCGCCCCAGGCGGCCGCTGTCGCGGTCGCAAGGATTAGTTATTAACATAGTTCCTTAAAAAACCTTCTACGGTTTCCGCCACATATTCCAGGTGGAGTTCACCCAGTCCGGGATAAAGGCCGATCCAAAAGGTGCTTTCGGTCACGAAATCAGCATTATCGAGAGAGCCGACGACGCGATAATTCCGCCCGCGCATATAGGGCTGACGGATGAGATTGCCACCGAACAGAAGCCGCGTACCAACGCGGTGCGCATCAAGGTGTTGCACCAACTTATCGCGCGTAAAAGGCGCGCTCTGACGGATGGTGATCGGGTATCCGAACCAGGAAGGCTCGCTATCCGGCGTGGCTTCCGGCAGGATGAATGCCTCTTCGAAAGGCTTTAGAAGCTCTGTCAGCAAATCGAAATTGCGCCGTCGGGCCGTTATGAAACCCTCAAGACGGTCAAGCTGGGCAAGGCCGACGGCCGCCTGCATGTCGGTAATCTTCAGATTATAACCGCAATGGCTGTATGTATATTTATGATCATAGCTCATCGGCAGATCACCGAGCTTGCGGCAGAAGCGCTTGCCGCATGTATTGTCCATACCCGGGGCGCACCAGCAATCCCGTCCCCAATCGCGCATCGATTCGATAACGCGCTTGAGCCGTGGCTTGTCCGTGAAGACCGCTCCCCCTTCGCCCATGGTGATGTGATGGGCGGGATAGAAACTCAACGTGCCGATGTCGCCGAAGGTGCCAACATTCTGCCCGCCATAGGTGGCACCGAGCGCATCGCAGCAATCCTCGACGACCCAGAGATCATATTTCTCCGCGACCCGCATCACCTCTCCCAGATCGAAGGGATTGCCGAGCGTGTGGGCGATCATGATGGCGCGGGTCCGGTCGGACACCGCGGCCTCGATTGCGTCGGGCTTGATATTATAGGTCGGGATATCGACGTCGACGAATACCGGAACCAGCCCATATTGCAGTGCCGGATTTACGGTGGTCGGAAAACCGGTTGCGACTGTAATCACCTCGTCGCCGGGTTTGAGCGCATCTCCCCTGAGATAGTGAGAGCAGAGCGATGACAATGCCAACAGATTGGCGGAGGAACCGGAATTGGTCGTCAGCGCATGCTGGACACCAATGCGTGCCGCAAGCTTTTCCTCGAACGCGGCGTTGAAGCGGCCGGTCGTCAACCAGAAATCCAGCGATGAATCGACGAGAGCCTGCATGTCCTCCGCACCATAAACCTTGCCGGAAACCGGCACAGGGCTTTCGCCGGGGACGAAGGTCGGCAGAGCATGGTGGCGGCGGGCATATTCCCCAACGAGATCAAGGATAAGATGGCGCAGCTGCACCTCATCCGACTGTTCGGCCAAGGCCTGCAGTTGCGAAGCTCCAGGTATATCGTTCATGCCCATTGGTCCTCGCTCGTCCGTGCAGTTCCGCACGCCATATATTCGTCAATCTGAAGCAGGCTGATTTCGCGGGCATCTCCCCCGCGCGCCACGTCCTTATGCCAATCCACTATTTTGGTTAATGCTTGGTTTAAGTTAAGTTTCGGCTTCCAGCCCAATTCGTTGCGAGCTTTGCTCGAATCCAGTCTCAGCATGGCCGCTTCATACGGTTGAGGAGTGGAGGGTTGGTCCCATCCATTTGGCGAACCCCAGGCGGCAAGCATCCGCTCAACGATCCAACTTACGGGGCGGACATCATCGTCGGAAGGGCCGAAATTCCAGGCCGTCGCCATGTCGTCACGGCCCTCGATCAGCCGAGTTCCGATCGCCAGATAGCCGGACAATGCCTCCAGGACATGTTGCCAGGGCCGGATCGAGGCAGGATTGCGGATCATCGGTCGTTCCCCCGCGCCCAGTGCGCGAATGATGTCCGGGATAAGGCGATCCTCCGCCCAGTCGCCGCCGCCGATCACGTTGCCGGCGCGCGCAGAGGCAATCTTTGGCCCATCAGGGTAGGAGCGCCGATATGCTGCGATGGCCAGTTCGGCAGCTCCTTTGCTGCTGCTGTACGGATCGTGGCCACCCATCGGATCATTTTCGCGATAAGGCCAAATCCATTCGCGATTCTCATAACATTTGTCGGTCGTGATGCAGATTACCGCTCGGACGCTATCGCTGGTGCGACAGGCTTCGAGTATATGCACCGTGCCCATAACGTTGGTCGCGTAGGTTTCGACCGGATTGACGTAGGAATAGCGTACTAGAGGCTGAGCAGCGAGGTGAAAGACGATCTCCGGACGCGCAGCTTCGACCGCTTCCGATACCGTTTGCATGTCGCGGACGTCGCCCTCAACATGGTCCACAAGATCGCACAGATGCGTTTGTTCGAAGAAGCTTGGCCGGGTAGGGGGCGGCAGCGACAAGCCGGTGACGCGCGCGCCCAACTGATGCAGCCAGAGTGAAAGCCATCCACCCTTGAAGCCTGTATGGCCGGTGACCAGCACACGTCGACCCGTCCAGGAAAAGGCTTTCACCAGCTCTTCCAAGGCGCACCCTGCTGCCAGAGGGATTCAAGGTACAGCTTGTCCCGAAGCGTATCCATCGGGTGCCAAAAGCCATCATGGCGGTAGGCGGCCAACTCACCCGTGGCCGCAAGCTGCTCCAGCGGCCTTTGTTCCCAGATCGTCTCGGGGCCGTCGATCAGTTCAATCACGGAACGATCAGCGACGAAGAAGCCGCCGTTGATCAGGCCGCCGTCTCCGGCTGGCTTCTCCCGGAAACTGCGGACAAACTCACCTTCAAATTCAATGGCACCGAACCGGCCCGGAGGCGCGACTGCTGTGATTGTAGCGCTTTTCCCATGGCTACGGTGGAAGGCAATCAGATTGGCGATATCAATATCGGCCACGCCATCACCATAAGTGAAGCAGAACGGCTGTCCTTCGGCAAGGTGATTTGCGATGGCCTTGAGGCGGCCGCCTGTCTGAGTGTCAGAACCCGTGTCGACGAGGGTGATCCGCCAAGGCTCGCTCCAGTTCTGATGAACCTCGACACTATTGTTTTTCAGGTCGATCGTTACGTCAGCTGTATGAAGGAAGTAATTGGCAAAATACTCCTTGATCATGTAGCCCTTATAGCCAAGGCAGACGATGAAATTATTCACGCCTGCGGCTGAATAAATTTTCATGATGTGCCAGATGATCGGCATTCCGCCGATTTCTACCATGGGTTTTGGACGAACGGACGTTTCCTCGCCCAGCCGTGTACCCAATCCACCGGCAAGAATGACTGCCTGCATCAACTTACCCCCAGCGATGCCGCTCTTGCCTTTGGCGATCGCTCCAAGTGCACATTCGGACTTTCCGAACGGTCCAAATTCCCTATCCGCTCTTCATCTTAACGTCGCGTTAAGCTTGCTGCCATTGAAATCTGTATGGGATGAAGAGGGTATGCAGGCCAGCACGGTAACCGAGCCCAATCCGAAATTCTGGCACCTCCATCTCTTGTCCCAAGAGAGACGGGGAGGATGCAGCAGAGCGCTCGTATTGGGGACGCCTTTATCATAGGCCCAAATGATGGCGGTATCCGGTCGCCCTTTGGCAAGGGCCAACACAGCCGGGTTTGGATCGGCATTCAGGGCATAGCGTGGTATCAAAACATCGACCTGTCGGCCCTGACGGCGAAAAAAGAACCCGCCAACCTCGGCAAGTTTGTCAGGCTTGCCCATAAGAGCTGTGGGATTGTCCCATAGATAGACCAGCTTTCGCGTGTCGCTGTTGCGCATGATCCAGTCCGAGGGCTGCTCAAAGTTGAAACCATAGCGATGATCGTCCAGGGGCCCGGCAAGGCGCTTCACAAGCGTGGGTAGCGCCGAACCGATCAGCAGCAAAATGATGGCCATCGGTGCTGCTGGCACGAGATGCTTCACATCGCGGATAAGAATCGGGATCAACAAGGAAACCGCCCCCATATAAGGGAGCAGGTAACGCATCGAAAAGCTTGGCAGCACAAAGCCGATCGCGACAACGCAGGCTGCGGACAACAGCCCGGTACAGATGAGCACTATTTCGGGAGATAAGCGCGTAGAATTCGTTCCCCCAGATCGAACCTGGTCGAAACGGACATAAGTCCAGATCGGCAGGATCAGCGCCAGAGCGATGAGCGTGGCGACCGATCCGCACAGGAACAAAGGCGCGAACAGCGCCTCTCTCCAGCTCAAGAACTGATACCAGCTATATCCTGAACTGGCGTAATTCAGTACGATGTGCAGGTGCCAGTACATCCAGGCGGCCATAGGCAGCAGCACGAACAGGGCTGGCCATGTGCGGAGCGCATTGCGCCGCCATATAACGAGATAAGCGATGCCCTGAATGCCGGAGATCACTGCGGCATGATAGTGAGTCAAGACTCCAAGAGAGGATACCCCAGCCCAAATGGCGGCCCGCCCTGTGGTTGGCGCTTCAATAAGCCGCAAAAAGCAAGCTGCCTGCACACATCCCAGGAAAACCATTAAGGAATAGGGTCTGGCTTCTGTGGCGATGCCGAAGCCCGGCAGCCACAGGGCGATGTTGAGCGCCCACAAATATCGGATTGTCCGATCCTCATGACCTTTCCAAAGAAGGAAAGCAGGTGCGGCGATGGAGAAAAATAAACTAGGAATTCGAAATGCCGCGTTGCTGTTGCCCGCAATCTTTTCCCACGCCCAAAGCAGGGAATAATAAAGTGGGCCGCTTAATTCGTTGAGGCACCAGTCGATTAAGCCCTTGAGGCTCGGCTGCGTCGCGATCGTGGCGCTGAAATTCTCATCCAGCCAAAGGGGCGTGAAGAGTCCGGATGCAAGGATATTGGCAAGGAACAACAAAAACGCGGTGATTAGTACAGTGCGCGGAATACCACCCGCAAACAAGGATGGTGACGCTGTTCGATCCAGCGCGACTGATGCCATAATGAAGCCCCTCTTGTCCGTTCAGATTTTGACCCTAGATCTTAAATGTTATAAAAACATCGCCAATCTATGGCCATCCTTTACCGTTCTTCGCCTGATATCTCCTCGCGCTTTGGTCGAAGTCTTCACGACGGAACCGGGCGTGAGGCCGCCCAACCCATGGTCGCTTCGGATCGAGTTTTGAACCGCCCCGGGATTGTCGGAGGCCCTAACTCCTGAGAGGAAGGGTTTACGATGAGCAAGAGGACGAACAAGTTTGCACCGGAGGTTCGTGAGCGGGCAGTCCGCATGGTGCTGGACCACGAAGGCGACCATCCGTCCCGCTGGGCGGCGATCACATCCATTGCCGAGAAGATCGGCTGTTCGTGTCACACGCTGCTGGAGTGGGTGAAGAAGGCCGAGGTGAACAGCGGCAAGCGTGCCGGCGTTCCCACCGAGTTGGCCGACCGGCTGAAGGCGCTGGAGCGCGAGAACCGTGAGCTGCGCCAGGCCAACGAGATTCTGCGCAAGGCTTCCGCACATTTTGCCCAGGCGGAGCCCGACCGCCTGTTCAAGCGATGACCGCCTTCATCACGACCATCGTGACGAGTATGGGGTCGAGCCGATCTGCCGGGTTCTGCCGATCGCCCCATCCACTTACCACTAACTTGTGGCACAGCGCCGCGATCCATCGCGGCTGTCACCACGTGTCCAGCGCGACGAGGCGATGAAGCCCGAGGTCCGGCGCGTGTTCGACGCCAACTTCAAGGTCTACGGCGTGCGCAAGGTGTGGCGGCAGATGCAGCGGGAGGGCTTCGACATTGCCCGCTACACGGTGGAACGGCTGATGCGCGAGCTGGGTTTGCAGGGCGTGATCCGGGGCAAGCCGGTGAAGACGACGGTCAGTGACAAGGCCGCGCCGTGTCCGCTCGATCAGGTCAACCGCCAGTTCCACGCCCCGGCGCCGAACATGCTGTGGGTGTCGGACTTCACCTATGTCGCGACCTGGGCGGGGTTCGTCTACGTGGCCTTCCTGATCTACGTTTACGCCCGCTATATCGTGGGCTGGCGGGTGAGCAGGACGGCGCATGCCAGCTTCGTGCTGGATGCCTTGGATCAAGCAAGCCATGATCGGCGACCGGTTCATCGTGGTGGCCCGATCCATCACAGCGAGCGCGGCAGCCAGTATGTCTCGATCAAGTATACCGAGCGCCTTGCCGAAGCCGGCATCGAGCCATCGGTGGGCAGTGTCGGCGACAGCTACGACAATGCCCTGGCCGAGACGATCAATGGCCTTTACAAGGCCGAGGTGATCCACCAGCGAGATCCGTGGCGATCCCTTGAAGCCGTTGAATACTCCACGCTCGAACCGGTGGACTGGGTCAACAACCGCCGGCTCCTCGCCACCATCGGCAACATCCCGCCCGCCGAAGCCGAGGAACGCTACTACGCCATGCTGGACGACACACCCATGGCCGCATAATTTAAGCCGCGATCAGGCGATCGCGGTCCTCCTTAGTGAGGAAGCACACTCGTTCGTTGTCGAACGGGATCGCCTTGATGCGCAGGGGCGGAAGGTCGTGCAGCTCGTGATGGACGTTGATCGCGGCTTGGAACACGGCGCGATAGCGATCCTGGCCTGCCGGGTCATGGCCGGTCAGGTAGGCGCGGCGAAAATGCTCCCATGCCTGCTTGGGTTCGCGCAGGCCGAAGTCTCCGATCAGGCCATTGAGCTTGCCGATGCGCAGGATGTCGGACGGCAGGGGGGCTTCCCCTTGGTCAGGTAGCTTTCAAACGCGTCGGCCATTTTGCCTTGCGCTACGATCGCGGCTGGACCGAACATCAGCCGATGCCGCAGTTTCGTTTCATGTTCCGCCATCCGGTGCGCCGCAGCATCGCGGTCACTCGTTCCTGAACTGAACTCCTTGACGTCGATGTGCTTGTCGCCAAGTGTGACGGTGCCCGGATGTGATAAATGCCGTTCTTCCCACGGGATCGAATGGAGAGCATCTTATCTTCCTGTTCCATCTGATCGCGCGCTTGCACGGGAGTTTCGCTCCAAATGCTTCAGCGTGAGGCGCGTTAGCTTTTATGAAGGCCGGGGGCATGCTGTCGTCCTGATTGGTGCAGGCGCATGCTGAACTGGAACAGCATACCGAGCGACAGCAAGGTTATCATCCATTCCATGGAGGCGCCCGGCTTCGTGGCAGTGCACGGATGCGTCGGCAGGCGACGGCCATGATGGGTGAGCAGCGTTTGTACGCTTCCTGTGCGGCTGCGGGATCGACCCTTTTGGAACCCGGCGTAAGCGAAACGCCTTCCGTCCCAGATAGTTTCAGCGGCGTACGCGACTCGGGATTTCGCACTCGTCGCCCGGCATTTGCATGCCCAGAATTTGCCCAAAAATCGATGGGCACGGGCGCACTCCATGGCCTGCACCGGGCAAACAAAAACCCCGCCAAACCGTTGATTTGACGGGGTTTTCAATGGTGGGCGTGGCAAGGATTGAACTTGCGACCCCTGCGATGTCAACACAGTGCTCTACCACTGAGCTACACGCCCACGGTGGAGTGGGCCAATAGCGGGG
>JGI24739J22299_10000381_pt1 | contig 15334 bp, 9 predicted proteins | sample KBSCornC5_FD_22299 | JGI IMG/M metagenome (IMG submission 22299)
AAGGAGAACGCAACACCTGACGTGCATGCAAAGAAAAACTATCATCAGTCGCTGAAGGCAGCCAGCCCTACTTATGTGCATATACTGGACGAGATCCGNTCTATGCTGAATGAAATGCCACCCAGTGCTGCTATGGCAGGTATCTATACACTGGTGGACAGTTCCCGCGGTGTGTGGAAAGCCCCGGCCAACGTATCGCTGGCAGCTGTAAATGCGCCCACCGTGAACATCTCCAATGAGGAGCAGAAAACCCTGAACGTAGATATCATGGCAGGTAAATCCATCAATGTGATCCGGCCTTTCCCCGGTGTAGGCACACTGGTATGGGGCGCCAGAACCTTGGATGGCAACAGTCTTGACTGGCGCTATATCAACGTAAGGCGTACGCTGATCATGATAGAGCAATCAGTAAAGCTGGCCAGCCGCTCCTTCGTATTTGAGCCGAATGATAACTCTACCTGGATCTCATTGCGCACAATGATCAACAACTTCCTGGAGAATATGTGGAAACAGGGCGCTCTTGCCGGATCTGCACCTGCACAGGCATTTGATGTACAGGTAGGTCTTGGCGCCACCATGACGCCACAGGATATCCTGGACGGCCTGATGCTGGTGACTGTGAAAGTAGCGCTGACCCGCCCGGCAGAGTTCATCGTGATCACTTTCCAGCAGCAAATGCAGCAGGCATAAGCAAACATTCAATCAAATAAACCTCATTTCTAACCATAAAATTCTTATATCATGCCAGCAACAGACGGCTCAACCCAATCAGCGAATATATGGCCATTGGTCCGGTTCTCTTTTAAAGTGACCTGGGACGGTAACGAGATCATATTCCAGGAAGTAACCGGCCTTACTTCTGAAACACAAGTGATAGAATACCGCGGTGGCAGCGCCAAGATCTACTCTACGGTGAAAATGCCCGGTATTCCCAAGTTCAGTAATGTAACCTTCAAGAAGGGTACTTTCTTAGGCGATACTACGATATGGAAGCTGTATACCGGAAACACCGGTATCAAGATGAATACCATCAAGCGCGCTACCATTGTGGTAAGCCTGCTGGACGAGACCCAGGCCATCGTAATGAGCTGGACACTCACCAACGCTTTCCCTGTAAAGGTGCAGGTAACCGATATGAAATCAGACGCCAATGAGGCTGCCATTGAAACAATGGAAGTAGCCCATGAAGGCCTGATGATCACAGAGCCTAAAGTAAGCTGATATGCCTGAACCTACTGCTGCTTATTTTCCGCCGTATTCGTTTTATTTCAGCGTAACGGTGGGTGATTTCAACGGCGCGAATGAAGGAAGCTTCCAGGAAGTAAGTGGCCTTTCAGTCAAGATGAGCCCCATGGAAGTCAAGGAGGGAGGGGAGAACCGCTTTGTACGGCGGTTGCCCGTCCCTCCCAAGTATGATAACCTGGTGTTGAAACGCGGGATGCTGATAGGGTCTGCCCTTACGCAATGGGTACAGAACAGCCTTACCTTGTTCACTTTCACTCCACAAACAGTGTTGGTAAAACTGCTGGACGGAGACGGCTCTATTCTATCCGCCTGGTCATTCAGTAATGCTTACCCGGTATCGCTGAAGGTTTCCGATCTCAAGGCGATGGATAACAGCATTATGGTAGAAACGCTGGAGCTATCCTACGATTACTTTCAACAAACACAATAGCGATGCCACTTGAAATAAGGGAGCTGGTGATCAGGGTCAATATAGAGGAGCATGCTGCTGTACCTGAGAATGGTATCAGCGCTAAAGATCTGCAGGCGTTGAAAGAAAAGATCATACGGGAGTGTATGGACAAGCTCCTTAGCAATATGGAGAACTTATCAGTCAGGTAAACCTTAAAAGACATGCCGATAGCACCACCGGCCCAGCCAGTCAAATTATTGATACAGGGTTATTCAGACCCGAATGCCACTTCCGGATTGATGGGATCAGTAACGGCTGCCATCAACCCGGAAACCTATTCGCTGAGTTACAACATAGCATATAAGCAGGCAGAAACATTGGGCGGCGCTGCGCCTACCGAAATATTCACCCGTATGGACTCCGGCGATTTTGAGCTGGAGCTGCTGGCAGATGGAACAGGTGTTACACAATTGTCCGGCGCTGCTAACGTAGACGAATATATTACCAATGTGAAAGGTATCGTTTATAATTACCAGGGTACGGTGCACCGCCCCAACTATTTGCGTATCACCTGGGGCAAAACCGTGTTCACCGGTGTTTGTAAGAATATCACGGTAAAGTATACACTTTTCAATCCAGATGGTTCTGCCCTGAGAGCGCTGATCAAACTAAAGCTTTCAGAGTCGGTGCCCCTGACCACGCAGGGACAAAAGGCGCAGAAGTCCTCTCCCGATCTTACGCATATGCGTACCGTGAAGGCCGGAGATACGCTGCCTTTGATGACCTACCGCATATACGGAGAGCCCTTTCACTATATGGAAGTTGCCCGCGTAAATGGTCTGAACAGTATTCATGATATTAAACCGGGAGATGAGCTTTATTTCCCTCCACTAAAAAGATGATCCATGGCGGCTGCCATCCCTACAAACGTACAGGACCCTACACTGCGGGTGACCGTTACTGCTAACGGCGCCGCCATACAGGACCTGTTCTCACTGGTGTCCGTACACGTGCATCACGAGATCAATAAAATATCCACTGCGGAGATAGTGATCACCGATGGCACCACTTCCGAAGCTTCGGGCGGTGTGGTAGGCGACTATCCTGCCAGTGACAGCGCTTATTTTATACCAGGCACTCCCATCGTTATTTCTGCTGGCTATGGCGTGCTGCCCGCGCAGCAGCTGTTTAGCGGTATAGTGGTGAAGCAGGCCATACAAGCAAATGAGGATGGGAAGTTCAGCCTTATTGTGACCTGTAAGCATACTGCGGTGAAGATGACTATCAGCAAGAAAGACGCCGTGTTCGCGAACCAGACAGACAGTGCGATCATGACCACCCTGGCAGGTACCTATGGTTTATCTGCAACGGTGACCTCTACATCGGATGTCAATGAAGTGATGTTCCAGAAGTTTTCTACCGACTGGGATTTTCTGTTAGCGCGGGCGGAGTTCAACGGCTATATTGTTAAGCTGACAGAAGCAGGCATCACGGTGTGCCCGCCTACGGTATCCGGTTCGGCAGTATTGCTGGTGGCCTTTGGTCAGTCTATCAACAGCTTTCATGCAGAGCTGAATGCAGAACGGCAGATCCCTACTTTATCGGCTGCGGCCTGGGATCCCCAGACACAGACCATGCTGAGTTCCAGCGCTACGGAGCCGACCCTGAACACACAGGGGGTACCTGCGCCCAAGGCCCTGGCCTCTGTTCTAAGCCAGACGGCTATGGAGATGGTCACTACATCACCCATGACGCAGGCAGAACTGCAAACCTGGGCCAATAGCAGCCTTTTACGCCTACGTTTGCAGGCAGTGAAAGGCAAAGTATCTTTTATGGGGAATGCCTCGGTATTGCCCGACACAATTATAGAATTATCCGGCGTAGGCTCCCGCTTTGACGGAAACGCCTATGTAACGGGTGTTACACATGTGATGAAGGAAGGGCATTGGCATTCTCACGTAAAGTTTGGTTTGGATAGTAAACCGATCTATGAAAGGGAGAATTTCTCTTATCATCCTGCCAACGCTCAGCTGCCGGCTATACGTGGTTTGCAGCTGGGAGAGGTGGTGAGTATCTCCCAGGATCCCGGCGCAGAATACCGGGTACAGGTAAAGCTGGCTTCTAATGCAGCCGGACAAACAGGCACCTGGGCCCGCCTGGCTAATTTTTACGCTACTGCCAATGCAGGAGATATTTTCTATCCCGAGATAGGAGATGAAGTGGTAGTAGGTTTCCTGGAAAATGATCCGCGCTTCCCGGTAATCCTGGGAAGCCTGTACAGTAAGGGAAAAACACCCCCTGTAGTACAGTCGGATAACAATAACTATACGAAAGGGCTGTATACCAAAAGCCAGCTGAAGGTTACATTTGACGATCAGAATAAAGTGATCACGATCGCTACGCCGGGTGGTAACACCATTACCATGAGTGATACCGACCAGGGCATCACGATCACAGACATGAATCAGAACAGTATCAAGATGTCGTCTTCCGGTATTAACATCAACAGCATGTCGGATATTTCGATACAGGCTACCGGTACGTTGTCGCTCACCGGTAACACTGCTGTTAAGATCTCATCGCCGTTAGATGTATCTCTAAGCGGCACCAATGTTTCTGTAAGTGGTACCGCCGGCTTCTCGGCATCGGGCGCCAGTTCGGTATCCTTGAGTTCCGGTGGTATGATGACATTGACAGGCGCTACCGTGATGATAAATTAATTTAACTATGGGACAACCTGCCGCAAGACTAACAGACATGCATACCTGCCCCATGGTGACACCCGGTGTGCCGCCTGTGCCGCATGTAGGCGGGCCCATTATAGGCCCGGGTGCACCTACTGTGCTGATAGGTATGTTACCGGCTGCCGCGGTGGGAGATATGGTTACCTGTGTGGGGCCTCCCGATGCTATTATTAAAGGCTCCGCCACGGTATTTATCGGCGGCCGTCCGGCAGCCCGTATGGGCGATAGCACGGCCCATGGCGGCGTAATAGTAACCGGTTACCCCACCGTATTGATAGGAGGATGAATTATGGCAAAAGAAATTCAATCATTTTTAGGAACGGGATGGAGCTTTCCTCCCTCCTTTGATAAACTGGACGCCAGCGTACAGATGGTATCTGATGTTGCGGATATTGAAGAAAGCATCCGCATCATACTGAGCACCATACCGGGCGAACGGCTGATGCAGCCGGATTTTGGCTGCGATATAAAAAAGCTGGTCTTTGAGATAGCAGACACCTGGCTGGTGAGCGAGCTCAATCACATTATTTATCACGCGTTGCTGCAGTATGAGCCCCGTATCAATTTCATTGGATTGACGGTGGCCGACAGGAGCCAGCAGGCCGGCGTGCTATACGTACAACTTACCTACACCATTATTGCCACTAATACCAGGCACAATATGGTATATCCCTTCTATTACCAGGAAGGTACCAATATAAGTGACTGATGAGCAATTTTTTTGAACATATACAGGATGGTATCAGCCAGTTAGAAAGGCAGCTGGAATCGCTGATGCCGGAGTATGTAAAAGTGGATGAAAGATCACAGAACGAATTGCTACAGTTACTCGCTCGCCTTTCTTCCCAGTTTAACTACTACGATTTCCAGGACCGCATAGACGGTACCTGGGAAGAGTTTTTTCATGCCGATCTGCTGGTAATGCTCATTGCCACCGGCAACCTGGATTTTACCCGCTATGAAGCCGATTTTCTTCGTATCCGGAATAATCTTCACGAGGCGGAAAATGATGACGAGCTTTTTGATCATACACGTGCCCTGTTCCTGTTGCTGTATGAGATCGGCATTGTGCTGATGGATCTGATGTACAAGTTACAGGGGGCCGACCGGTCCTTCCAGATAGGCCAGTACCTGCTACAGGTAATGGATAGCCTGGAAGAAGACATGATGCGCCTGCACCGCTTTGAATACCAGGTGACCCGTTTGTTTCCGCGGCAGATAGCCCTGCACGAGCACCGCATACGCCCCCTGGAAATGACACACAAGCTGCGCCGTTTATACCGTAAGGCATTTGACAACCCCGGCGAGGGAACAGAGATCTTTGAAGGTTTCTTTTCCCTTAATGCACTTTATGATTCCCTTCGTTCAAAATTCTACCAGGTCTCCAGCTCTGCTTCCTATTACCTGCGTACGCAGCTGCAGGAAGTACAGCATAGCCCGCATATGGGCCTGCTGCTTGCATTTATAGAACTATATAAACACCTGCAGGCGCAGATCAATAAAATACCTAAGAGACACCTTGATTTTTATTACCGGCAGATATTGGGCGTACAGGTGTTGCCCGCCGTGCCAGATAAAGTGCATGTTTTCCTGGAACCGGTATCGCATATCTTCAGCTTTACTGTTGACAAGGGACAGGTGCTGCTGGCCAATGTGCATGCAAGAAAAGAACCGCTGCAGTATATTCTCCAGGATTCGGTAAAGGTGAACAATATCAAGATCATGTCGCTGCACACCTTATTTGTAAGNGACTATCTGCAGATCACCTCTCCAGCGCTGGACCACCAGGATATCCGGGAAGCGCAGGCCTACCTGGCCGTGCACCCGGTGCTCCAGCCGGCAGACCTTGAGAAGGAAGGTACCGTGATCCGTCCCTGGCCGCTGCTGGGAGAAGACCAGCATGATCTTTCTCCTTCCCGGCGTACGATGGAGGATACGGATATCGGGTTTATCGTAGGCTCGCCGGTGTTATACCTGCAGGAAGGCAGCCGGCAGGTATCCATCAGGCTTTATTTCGAGGCTGCTAGTTTCAGCGCTTTCCTGGCGTACGTAAAGAATTTTGCAGAGGTGTCTAACCGCAGCGAAGCAGTGATGATCACCCAGTTACTCTCCGGCGCTTTTCATTTATACTATACAGCGGAGGAAGGATGGGAAGCGGTAACCCGTTTCAGTGTCAGGAGCTCGCAGGAGGCGCCTTATGAGAACAGTCTTGAGATCAGTTTTTTGCTGGACGTTACTGATAAACCCTGGCACAGCTATGATGAAGCAGCGCATAATTGCGGGATAGACGCCAGCAGTCCTTTACTGAAAGTGCTGCTGAATAACGCCTGCTTTCATCACCCTTACTCCTTTCTGCGCAACCTGGAACTGGAGCGGGTGAGCATGAACGTGAAAGTGGAAGGACAGCGATTCGTCAGAATACAGAACAACATCGGGCTGCTGAGCCCCGCGGGCGCCTTTTTGCTGTTTGGCCCGCAGCCTTATGTAGGGGCTTATCTTGACATCAACAACAGCAATATATTTAACAGGTTTACACGCAGCTTCAGTATAAAACTGGATTGGCTGAACCTGCCGAGGGATGAGAACGGCTTTGTCGCCTACTATCAGGGATACGACGCAGGGTACCGCAATGATTCTTTCAAAGTAGGCATCAGCAGCCTGAATCACGGTTCCTATTTTCCTGAACGTGATCATCAGCAGCTGCTGACGCTTTTCCAGACCACGCGCGACAGAGAAGGGAATATCTATCTCGCAGAGGAAACCCTGCTGGAAGATATAGATATTTCNAAGCTCTCTTTCTCCAATGAGATGTTGCTGGAGAAAGAACAGGGGCTGAAAGTGCCTTTGTACCTGGAAGGNGGGGTACGCCTGTATCTGGCGGCGCCGGAGGAAGCATTCGGGCATCGCCTGTTTGACCAGATCTATCCCGGTGTGGTCATGTATAATTCACAGCATACCCTGCTGCCAAGGAAGAAGAAACCCGTTCCCGAACTACCCTATGCACCAAGAGTAAAGACGCTTTCACTCAACTATACCCTGGAACATACGGAAGCGCTGAAATCAGTGCAGTCGGTACAGCAGGGCGATGGCCTGGAAGTATATCATGCTATGCCATCCGGCTTCCGCAAAATATATCCCCAGCCGGGAGGAAGCACTTTCTCATTATTGCCGCAGGCGCCTGATATGGCCAATCTTTGTATTGGCTTTAACAAGCTGTATGGCAACGAAGAAGTGTCATTGCTTTTCCAGCTGGATGAAAAGTATTACAGCGATAAGGCATCCGGCACGGCTCCTTTAAAATGGAGCTACCTGGATAACAATACCTGGGTGCCTTTTGCAAGAACGCATATCCTTTCTGACGATACCAACAATCTGCTGAAGAGCGGTATCGTGAAGCTCCGGATTCCCGCGGGCATCCGTAACGGTAATACCATGCTGGATCCTGCCTTGTACTGGCTCAGGCTATCCTCTGAAAAGGCCCTGAGCGCCAATCCCAAGGTGGTGGGTATATTTCCCAATGCGGTGGTGGCCCAGCGGCAAACAGAAGACATTACACAAACACTGGATGAAGCCTTATCCATCTCTTCCTTTTCGATCAAGAAATTTAAGACCGATATCAAGCCGCTGCAGCATGTATGGCAGCCCTTTCCTTCTTTTGGCGGGCGCCGCCAGGAAACGGAAGCGCAATACTATACCCGGGTAAGTGAACGCCTGCGGCATAAAGCACGGCCCTCATTCGGCTACGATATCTCACAGGTACTGCTGCAGGAATTTCCTGAACTGCTGATCGTAAAATGTCTGAGTATAGAAGATCAGCAACATCATATGCCGGAGATGCCGGACATCACGATCATTGTAGTGCCCTGCCAGGCATCCAACGGGTTGTTCAATACACTGGAGCCGAAAGTTGACCTGGCCACGCTGTACAGGATACAGGCCTTTGTACAGCGCACCATCTCTTCTTTTGTGAAAGCGGAGATCCGCAACCCGGTGTACGAACGGGTGAAGGTAGTATGCAAAGTACGCTTCAGTGGCGGGCATGACAATCAAAACGAGAACCTGTACCTCCAGATGCTGTATGATGATATCAAGCGCTACCTGTGCCCATGGTTGTTTGGCGAGGCCGCGAACTTTAAGGTAGGCAGCGTTTTGTACCGCTCGGAGATACTGAATTTTATCAACCGGCTGCCTTATGTCGATTATATTACCCGTTTTTCCCTGGTGCATTTTTTTTACGAGAAACATCCCCGTACCGGGCAGATCACTGCATGTATCACAGACACCGCGCTGGACGACAGGCCTTTCATACGGGTGTCTGTTCCCGAAGGCGTATTTATTCCTTCTTCCGAGCACCTGATCAGCATATTACCGGAACCGGGATATGAAGATCCTGCTCCGCTGGGTATAAAGGGCCTGGAAGTAGGAGACGAGCTGCTGGTAGGTAAAGACCAGGATGGCGGTACACCGGGCCAGCTGCCCCCGGATCCCTTTGATGAAGAAGTACTGACAATCACCATTCACCCAAAATAAAATCCGCTGATATGGAACCTAAACAAAATAAAAAGGTCTACGGCCGTGAAGAGCTTAAACAGTATTTCCGGAATGGAAGGATGCCGTCCGAGAACCATTTCGGCTACCTGATAGATTCTACCATCAATAAACAGGAAGATGGCTTTTCGAAAGATGAGGAGAACGGGTTGCAGATAGCCGCCCTGGGCTCTTCCAAAAGGCTGCTTTCTTTTTACAAAGCCGCTGACGACCTGGAGCCATTCTTCTTTGTAGAGAAAGATGAATATGAATATCCCGCCCTGCGTTTGCAGCCATACCTTACCGCACCGGATGCGAAGGACGAAAAGGATGCCAGCGGTTTCTTCTTTCATACAGACGGTAAGCTGGGCATCGGTAAGAAATGCGATCCCGATTTCAAAGTGGATATTAAAGGCTTTGCCGCCATGGAAGGGCGCACCGGCAGCTATAAGGTAGGAACAGTACCGGCGGATGGCAAATGGCATCCCGTGCTGCAGGAGCTGGATAACTGCCATGCATTTGAAGTAGTGGCAAGAACAGGCCTGAAACATGCCGGCCGTCATGCCATGATGCATGCATATGCGGTGAGCACCTTTGGCAGCTCGCGGAACAAGATCCGTCAGACATGCGCCTACTACGGGTTCTGCTGGAACAAGATCAAAGCGCGCTGGACAGGAAGCACCCATAATTATGAGCTGCAGATACGCACCAACAGTAACTACGGTTTGGGAGTAGATATCTACTACCGTATTACCAGGCTCTGGGCCGATGAAGTGTTCATGCCCGAAAGTTATTACTATTAAAATTTACCATCATGGCCGATACCCACATTGTTATTGAACGGGATAAGCGCCGGGATCCGGGATTTGACTATGAGCAGCTGCGCCGTGAAGCGATCGAACATGTGCAGCGCTTGTCAGGCAAGACATGGACAGACTACAACCTCCATGATCCCGGGGTCACCATCCTGGAGCAATTGTGTTATGCGATCACTGATCTGGCGTATCGTACTGATTTTCCTATCGATGAAATACTGGCGGATAGAAAGGGAGATATAGATCCGCTGCTACATGCTTTCTTCTCAAAAGGAGCTATCATGAGCTCTTCCGCCGCTACGATCAATGACTACCGTAAGCTGGTGCTGGATGAAGTGGAGGAAGTGGAAAATATCTGGATAGAACCGGTAAAAGGCCTGCAGCCTTATGCGTGCACAAAAGGTGTATACCGGGTGTTCCTGCAGATGGAGGATGCATTGGTGGATGCAAAGGACGAAGTGAAGCAGTCTGTCATCGATGCCGTTTGCAACTGCCTGATGTCTTACAGAAATCTTGGAGAAGATGTGGAGGAGATCATTGTGTTGCAACCCCAGTTAATGGCCGTACAGGCGGAGATCCTGGTAGATGGCCGTTATGAGGCCCAGGAGATAGCTGCGCATGTATGCAATGCATTTGAGTTTGCCATGCATCCGCCGGTGCGCTATTTTACGGAAGAAGAGCTGCTCAGTAAAGGATATGCTGTGGAAGATATTTACAGCGGTCCGCTGTTAAAGAAGGGATTTATCGTTGATAGCGATCTGTCCGAACGCAAATTGATGATAGATCCGGCTGATCTCATGAAAGCGGTATCCGAAGTACCGGGTGTACTGAAGGTGAAGAACCTGAATATTGCCGGTGAGGATGGTGCGTTCACTTCACGGCCTATTATGGTGAAAGAAGGATATTATCCTTTTTTACAGGTACCCGGTGAAAAGAATGATATCAGGATCTTCAGCGATAAATACGAATACCTTTTACGGGATGTAGTGTTCTGGAACGCTTACCAGAAAGCGAAGATCATTACACGGCGCAGGTTCGTGGGACAAAAGACAGGGGAGGCCTATCCCCGCCTGAAGGCAGACTACCGCAGCGTTAGCCGGTATTACTCACTGCAACATCATTTTCCCGGTATATATGGAATAGGATCAGAAGGGCTGGATGCATCATCGCCCGACAGGCGAAAGGCGCAGGCCAAACAACTGAAAGCCTATCTTTTATTCTTTGAACAGCTGTTGGCCAATTACCTGGCGCAGCTGGGCAACATGGGTAGCTTTTTCTCCCCGCTGGCGGGTAATACACCGCCTTATACTTATGCTGTACAACCCCTCTACAATGTGCCTCATGTACGGCCACTGATCAGGGCTTTTACTGATGATGCCTTACCCGCAGGTCAAAGCTGGGAACAATTTGTACAGGACAGCGGTAACGCTTATATGAAATCTTTGCTGGAACAGAATGAAACGGATAAGGTATACCAGGAAAGAAAGAACCGCATCCTGGATCATTTGATGGCGCGTTTCAACCTTTTCCTGATCACCTATCCTGTTACCTTATACCAGCATGTTTATGACGGACAGGGGGCTAGTCCCCGGGTGAGCCCGGAACTGGAATGGAAGGCAGATATACTGCGCCATGTAGTGCGGCTCACCGGTAACCGCTTACGATCTTTCAACTACCGCGAAGACCTGTTCGAGCCGGGTGACCTGTCGGGTTATGAAAGGTGGTTATACAAGCTGTTGTATATACCCGACGAAAAGAAGAAACGGCTCAGCGCTGTTTTTGACGCCCCGCATCTCAAAGTAGATGTTGGCAAACGGCCGGCGGGGCAATCACAATTCCATTTTATCAAAGAATACCATTTGAAGGATGAAGTGCTGAAGGTGGCGATGGATGATGCGCCTACCGTGACAGACCAGCCTTCCGCATATAATTTTGCCGGTCAGCCGCTGGCTTTTCTCAGAACAGGTTTAAGCATGGATAATTACCGTATTATCCATGATGAAGAAACACGGGAGTACCTGGTAGTATATCGGCACGTGCACCATGAAGCCTGGAAGATCGTGCTCAGGGCAGGCGCCCGTGACCGTGCTGCTGCGGGCCTGAAAGATATGATCCGGCATTTGAAGGAGATCAGCACAGATTCAGAAGGTTTTTACCTGGTGGAGCACCTGTTGCTGAAGCCCAAGCTCAATGAAGCCAGCTTCGGTTTCCGTATGTATGACCGCAATGGCAAGCTCTTACATCAGCATCCCTGGTGGTCTACCTTTGAGGAAAGAGAAGTGCAGCTGCGCGCCTTGCAGGAAGAAGCTGTAAAACAGCAGGCCTATTTTGAGTACTATGTCAAACATGAATCCGGGAAGATGTTGCGGGAAGATTTCTTCCGTTTCGGGCTGACAGTTGTATTCCCTGCATGGCCTGCGCGTTTCCAGCTACCTGAATTCAGGGAGTTTGCAGATGGCTTATTCCGCGAACGGACACCGGTGCAGCTTCGCTTACAGTTTAAATGGCTGGGCATTGCCGCTATGCGCACTTTTGAAGAACATTATTTTAAATGGTTAAAGGCCATGCAGGATAACCGCGATGTACAGGCAGCTGCACAGCCTTTGATCACGTACCTTGCCAACGATCAGCTTTCCTGGTAAAGCAGCTGCATGAGCGCCTCTCACCATATTATCCGCCGTTACACATTTGATGTACAGTTCAGCGCAAAAGCGAAGGCGATTGCTTTGCAGGATAGCCTCAGCAGCCTTTTCCGCCGGAGACTGATGATTGACATGGACGAGCTGCTGCAACAGTTGTTACCGGAAGATATGGTGGCCGTACTGGACACCCTGGAATTAGACCTCGGTACCGTGTTGTACAAGGATATGGAAACGCAGCTCCCACTTAAATTACTGGAAGCGCTGGAGAAGGCTTTGAGCAGCATTTTACGTACAGGCACACCAGGATCGCAGCACCATCTGAGCGGCAATATAATGGTGAAGACGGGCAACGAACGTCTTTACGAATTGCTGGAATATTACCTGCTCAGCGGCGCTATGCCCTGGTGGGCCAGTGCAGCAGAGCGGGAGCAACCGGACCAGGCGATCTTTCAGCTGGCTGCAGGCGCTCCGGCACTTTTAGCAGCGCTGATACGCAAGCTGGGACAGGTGCAATATGTACGTAAACGTATTGCCTGGCAATTCTCCATTGCAGCCATCCAACAAATAGTAAATGTACTGGAGCCCGCTGAAGCGGAATTCATTTTAGAATACAGCCGGGAGGTACTGCATATACAACAACGGCAGCAGGTATTGCAAACAGAAAGCAAAGCGCTGGAAAGAGCGGTGTGGCTGTTTGTGCTGACCTACCTGCTAACAGATGGAGGTTCTAATTTCAGCCGTAAGGAGTTTGTCCGTAGTCACCTCACGCAGATGGCGCATCATTTTAATGTAGACTATGATGCGCTGCTGCAACTGTTCTATGATGCCCTGGTCTTTTACAGGCAGGAGATCCAGGCCGCCACTATAGGTGGTTTTATCAAGACGCTGTATAATGAAACGCATCCTGCAGNGAGCATCCGGTCTGGGATCTTTTCTTCCCGCAAGCAGGATGAACAGGCGACAGCGCCCGTCAATATCTTACGTTATTATCTGCAGTTCGGATCTTTTCCCTGGTGGGCAGCGCACACTTCCCTTACCATGTTGTATGAGGCATTGCTGTTATCTGCGCGGCAATCACCTGAGCAGCTGAAGGAAATGCTGACCCTAAGCCTACAACAGGAACTTGCCTGGAAAAGATGGACAACTTTATTTGAACCTGCTCAGCGTACAGCTGTGATCATGCAGCTGAACGACAATTGGCTGCTGCAGGCCAATGAGCAGTTTTTTGCCAGGCCTTCAGTAAGGATAGCTCGTATGATGCCAGGTATGGCCTCCTCCGAAGATCCTGCGCATATTCTGCTGCGCGACGTGATCCTGTACCGTTTATTGTATGGCAGCGTACCCTGGTGGGGAAAGACCTATGCTCATTTTTCTGTTCACAGCCTGTTACAGCAGTTGATGGAGCAATCTGTAACAGAACTGGTAATGGTCTTTAAATACGCCGGCACACTTACCTATACGATGGAGCGCTTTCTATCCGGCATCACATCAGCACAGTTCTTTACAATCGCCCGCGCTTCAGGTCTGACGGATATGGCCAGGGATGCGTATGAACAGGTGTATACATTATTGCAATCAGTGCATCGTTATGTGATATCAGGCGTAAAAGCTACTGTGCTGCAGCAACAGGTGATGAAAGCCTTCTGGCGGGTATGGGCAGAAGCGGGGTATGGGCATTTTAGTACCGCCGGCTTTACAGAAGAGGCGGTGCGCTACTGGGCAGAAGTTACAGGCATCACGCCCGGTAGCCTGGTAATGCTGATGAAAAGTGCATTGCCTGCAATCATGGCGGAAGAAGAAGGCCGTTATCAGTGGCTGGTCAATCAGCTGCAACAGCTTATAACCGTGTGGCAAACGGAAGGAGCAGCATTGTATCATGCGTTTGTATCCGGCCGCGCGCCGGAGGCCTCACAAAATCCTCATCCGCTGATCCATTTTATCCGTAACAACAGGGCGCCCGCTACCGCGGAAGAAAAGGAACTGTCAGGTTCCACCATTACCGTGTGGCTGCGGCATTTCCTGGAAGAAGGAGCGCTGCCGCCGCAGGCAGGATCCTTTTCAGTAAATGAGACGATCTGGCTCAGTACACGGATGCTGGAGTGGTTGTATATCAATTATAAGGAAAAGCTGGCGGACATAAAAGCTGTTATGCAGCGGCTGCCGCTGATGCTTAACCGCGTATATAGTCTCTGGCAGGTAAGCACCACGCTTGCCCCCGTACGGGAACTGTTAATGTCCTGGATGGAATATGTACTGGCTCCGCCCGAAGCCGGTACCATGGTTGTAATGGACGGTTTGTGGCAGGAGCTCCCTCAGCAACAGGGATCGCCTGTACGGGAACAGCGCTCCATCTTGCCTGCAGCGGTATCCCGTTTGCTGCACCGCTTCAGCCAGTATGATACCATTACCAGTGCAACAGAAAAGCAGGAATGGCTGGAACAGGCAATTGCCTTGCTGACTTATTTCCTGGCTCATAAACGTTTGCCCGACCACCTGTATGGTGTAGAAGGCGCAACTGTGCAGGCACTGCTGAAGCAATCTGTTATATTGTTGTTCCGCGAAAAGCCTGCTGTGTTGAATGCGATGTTCAGTGATGGGAAAGGGCTGTTGTCTGCAAGAATGGAGATCTACCAGGTATTCACGCCGCCTACCGGTGGCTTGCAGGAAAATAGTATCCGGCAAAGCCTGGAGGCGTATGCGATAGAAGATAGTCTGCTGATGTTGCAGGAGACCGTTACGCCTTCACTGAAAAGCGCTGTTAGCAGCTTTAAGGATGCGGTACGTTTTTATAAGCAACAAAGCAGGCAGGAAAGACAGTTATTTCACAAAAGGATCTTCCAATACCCGGTGCTGGTACAATATGCAGCGCAGCAGCTGGATGATGATACCTTCCTGGAAATGATGGAAGACATTGAGATAGGATGGGGCCATCCCGCTACTGCTGCCTTGCGTGAGCTGCAACAGCTTTTT
>JGI24739J22299_10000382_pt1 | contig 15329 bp, 13 predicted proteins | sample KBSCornC5_FD_22299 | JGI IMG/M metagenome (IMG submission 22299)
AAAATGCATAAGGTATTGACCTGACGAAACGTCGCCGGATGGATCGAATTGGGGCGAAGCGGTAAGAAAAAGAAACGCCGCGCCCAAACAAAACGGGCCGGCCGTGGCAGCTTCGCCACGGCCGGCCCGTCGTCGTCAACGAGGGTTTGCCGGAGAATCAGGCGATCGTGCGCCCGGTTTTCATCTTTGCCGCCACGAGCACGGAGATCAGGCAGCCGATCGCCAGATAAGCGGCGACCGGGTGCCACGAGCCGCCGGCAAGGCTGACCAGCGCCACCGCGATAAACGGCGTGAAACCGCCGCCGACCACGCTCGCCACCTGATAGCCCACCCCCGCGCCGCTATAGCGATACTCGGTGCCGAACAGTTCGGTGAACATCGGCTGCTGAACGCTGACCACCATGTCGTGCGCGATATTGGCAAGCATTACCGCGAAGACCACGATCCATACGGTGGCGCGTGCTTCGAGCGCGAGAAAGAAGGGCACCGCGCTGAACATGCCGACCAGCGCGCCGACGATGTACACGCGGCGGCGGCCGAAGCGGTCCGCGAGCCAGGCAAAGCACGGAATCGTCACGCAACTCACGCCGCCCACCAGCAAGCCGATCGTGAGAAAGAACTCGCGCGGCATGTGCAGATTGGCCGTCGAGTAGTTCAGCGCGAACGCCGTCACGATGTACATGGTGAACAGTTCGGCGAGCCGCAGCGCGATGATCAGCAGGAACGCCTTCGGATGCCGCAGCAGTGCTTCCACGATCGGCAGGCGCACGCTGCGCTCGCCATGCTCGCCGACTTTTTCGACGAATTCCGTCGACTCCTCCATGCTCGAGCGGATCCACAGCGCGATCAGCACCAGCACCACGCTGAACAGGAAGGGCAGACGCCAGCCCCAGCTCAGGAACGACGCGTTGTCCATCGAACGGCTAATCAGCGTGACGAGCCCGGTCGACAATACCAGGCCCACGCCGTAGCCGACCTGCACGCCGCTGCTGTAGAACGCTTTTTTCTTCTCCGGCGCGCTTTCGACCGCCATCAAAGCCGCGCCGCCCCATTCACCGCCGACCGCGAAGCCCTGGATCGCGCGCAACGTCACGAGCAGCACCGGAGCCCACCAGCCGATGGTGGCAAAGGCCGGCAGCAGACCGATCGCGGCGGTCGAGAGGCCCATCATCATCACCGTGAGGACCAGCATGCGCTTGCGTCCGAGGCGGTCGCCGTAATGTCCGAACACGAAGCCGCCAAGCGGCCTGAACAGAAAGCCGACGCCGAAGGTGGCGAACGCCGCGAGCGTGCCCATCGCCGGGCTGACCTTCGGGAAAAACTCCGAGTTGAACACGAGCGCGGCGACGATGCCGTACAGCAGAAAGTCATACCAGTCGACTACCGCGCCGACGAAGCTGCCGAGCGCCGCCTTGCGTGCCTGGCTGCGCGTCTTGCGGTTGTCGGCCATTGCGGATGGCTGGATGGTGGTGCTCATGACGGTGTCTCCTTTTAACCTTTGGCTGCTGGGTGGCTCGGGTGGTAGNTCCCGGCGCACTGGCCGTCGCCGGCCCCTTGCAGGATTTCCGGAAGGTTAGTGAGACGAGACGGATCGCACAATCCGCATTCGGGCGAAATTGCGCGATAATCGGACGCGAGTGCGCGAATAGCGCGCGTTTTGCGCGTTTACACCGACCGCTACCGCATTTCCGCGACGGGGGAAGCATCCGGAGCGCGCCCGTGCTACCTTGGTGACGTCGTCTGAAAAACAACAACTACTGATATACTGAATACAGAATATTGACTTATGCGGCGTTGCAGCATATGATTGAGTCATTCCTTCACTCAATCATTCGGAGTTACAAATGGAACTTGTTCCTCTCGCCCTGCTCGCCGTTGCCTTCGTAGGCTTAGGGTCTGCCGCCACTGTCCTGTTGACTCGCTGGATTCCCCAGCCGGTCGCGCAACTCGCAGCGCAACATGGCCGATTCGTAGGCTTGGGCGAACAGCGCGTCGGGGTAGCGGCAGCACGATATCGTTCACATGTTCAACATGAGGCGATGAATGTCGTCAGAACTTCAAACTGAAGCAGTGTCAACACCATTGACGTTGTCATTACAGCCGATCGGCGCAAGCGCGAGCTTGCGCGATCAGGCGTATGCGATGCTCCGCCAGGCGATTGCCGACGCGGACATCTACCAGTCCCGCGAGGAAATCCGTCTCGACGAGCGCGTGTTGAGCGAGTCGCTCGGCGTGAGCCGCACGCCGGTCCGCGAGGCGATGACGCTACTGGAGCAGGAAGGTTTTCTGCGCATGGTGCCGCGGCGCGGCATCTATATCGTGCGCAAGAGCAAGCGCGAAATCGTCGAAATGATCCAGATGTGGGCCGCGCTCGAAAGCATGGCCGCGCGCCTTGCGACGCTGCACGCCACGGACGAGGAAATCGCCCGGCTGCGCCACATGTTCGACCATTTCCGCGACGCCACGCCGGCTGAGCACATCGCCGAATACTCGGATGCGAATATCGCGTTTCACCAGGCGATCGTCGAATTGTCGAAGTCGCGGATCATTCTCGACACGATCAAGAACATCTTCATCCACGTGCGCGCGATCCGGCGCATGACCATTTCACAGAGCGACCGCGCGTCGCGCTCGATCGTCGACCATCTGCGCATTATTGAGGCGCTTGAACAGCGTGATACCGAACTGGCCGAGCGGCTCACGCGTCAGCATTCGCTGGATCTCGCTGCGTTTGTCGAAGCGAATTGCGACTTTCTGGATTGATGCGCTCGAGCGCTCCAATGGCGTAGCGAATAAAAAGTCCGCGGTGATCAAAACACCGCGGACTTTTTCGTTTGGCTGCGGCCTTCATCCGCGGCTCATCACCCTTCGCCGCCCACACGCTGTGCCCTAGGCCCATGATTCCCGCCTTCATCCGTTGCATTTCCTACCTTCTAGCATGACTGTCCCGCCGAGGCGTTCGGTATAAAACCTCGGTTGACGCAAACTCGAATTTGGTATGTGATATATCAAATATCGCGAGCGCATTCGTGACAGGCGAGAACAGGACGGTACTCAGGAGACAACATGGGCAAAGCACTCGACGGCGTGCGCGTTCTCGATTTCACGCACGTGCAATCGGGACCGACCTGCACGCAGTTGCTCGCATGGTTCGGCGCGGACGTGATCAAGGTGGAGAGGGCCGGCGTCGGCGATATCACGCGCGAACAGCTGCGAGACATTCCCGATGCGGACAGCTTGTACTTCACGATGCTCAATCACAACAAGCGCTCGGTCACCATCGATACGAAGAACCCGGAAGGCAAGCAGGTTCTCGAGGCGCTGATTCAGACATGCGACGTCCTGGTGGAGAACTTCGCTCCGGGCGCGCTCGACCGGATGGGCTTCAAGTGGGAGCGAATTCAGGAGCTGAATCCGCGCATGATCGTCGCTTCGGTGAAGGGCTTCGGAGCTGGGCCCTATGAGCATTGCAAGGTCTATGAGAACGTCGCGCAATGCGTGGGCGGTGCGGCTTCAACCACCGGTTTCGACGACGGCCCGCCGGTCGTAAGCGGCGCGCAGATCGGCGACAGCGGCACGGGTTTGCATCTGGCGCTGGGCATTGTCACCGCGCTCTACCAGCGCACGCACACCGGGCGCGGCCAAAAGGTGCTTGCAGCGATGCAGGACAGCGTGCTCAACCTGTGCCGCGTGAAACTGCGCGACCAGCAGCGGCTCGAGCGCACCGGGGTCATGAAGGAGTATCCGCAATATCCGAACAGTACGTTCGGTGAAGCGGTGCCGCGTGCGGGCAACGCATCGGGCGGCGGCCAGCCGGGCTGGATTCTCAAATGCAAGGGATGGGAGACCGACCCGAACGCATACATCTATTTCATCACGCAGGCGCTGGTGTGGGTGAAGATCTGCAACGTGATCGGCAAGGAGGAGTGGGCCACCGATCCCGACTATGCGACGCCCGCCGCACGCCTGCCGCGCCTGAAGGAAATCTTCGCCGAGATCGAGCGCTGGACCATGACGAAGACCAAGTTCGAGGCGATGGAAATCCTCAACAGGTACGACATTCCGTGCGGGCCGATTCTGTCGATGAAGGAAATCGCCGAGGAGCCCTCGTTGCGCGAAACGGGCACGATCGTCGAGGTGGATCATCCGACGCGCGGCAAGTATTTGACGGTTGGCAATCCCATCAAACTGTCCGATAGCCCGACCGAAGTGCAGCGCTCGCCGCTGCTTGGCGAACACACCGACGAGGTCATGACCGAGCTCGGCTATCCGCGCGAGCAGATCAGCGCGTTACGCGCCGTCGGGGCGATCTAGGCCTACCGAGGTCTGGGTGCGTGCCGCCCCGGCTCGCGGGGCGGAGCGAGCGGGAAGCGTTCGATTAGCGACGACAAGCATCGCCTGACGGGCGGACCCGCTTCTGGTCCCTCTGCCTGACGCGATGAAATCGCAACACGGAGGAGCACACATGCCGCAACCTTCCGACAGTGCCGAGTGGCTCGACATGTCGTGTTTGCTTGCCGCTGTGCTCGGCATTCTGCTGGGTGTTGCGCTTGCCGCGCTCGGACAACTGCCGCTTGCGTGGCGATCGCGGCGTCAGCCTGCGTGGCGCGCTGGCGCATTGGCCGCAGCACAGGCGGCGCTTCTCGCGGCGGGCACTGGCGGTGGCCGTAGTGTGATCGCAGTTGCCGTAGTGGGCGCCGCGTTCGGCGCATGGCGGGTGCGCAAACGCGATCTGACACGGCGGCCGTTGCTCGTCGCGTTGGCCGGCATCGCCACGGGACTCGCTGTCATGACGGGCGGATTCGCGCGCTATCTGTTCTCCGCGGCGCAGGCGAATGTCGAACGTATCGAACGTATCGAACTTTATGCCGCGGTATTCATGGGTGCGTTGATCTTCGCCGCGTCGGCGATCGCATTCTGCAAACTGCTCGGTGTGTTGCAGGCGAGCGCGGCGGCGCGTCCGGGTCACCGCATCGTCAATCTGTTTGCGCTGTTGCTATGCGGATGGCTCGGCTATGGCTTCGTCACCGAGCAGGCGCAGCCGTTCGGTTTCGCCGCGCTGCTCGCGATGAGCGCGCTGGCTTGTGCGATGGGCGTGCATCTGATGACGAGCCGCGAATACTCAAACGATCACGCGAGTAATCACGGCTCGCATGCACATGCGTTCGCTGCCCGTCGCGATGGGCTCATCGCGGGACAGTCAGGGCTGCTGGCGCGCATCGAATGGCGCGGTGGCGAAGAGCAGGCCTGGGCGTGGCGAGAGATCGCGCCGGGCAGGGTGCGTGCGGCATCCAGGCACCGTCGTGGTTGGCATGACAGCAGGAATCTGGATCGGCAAAAGCGTCGCTGTGTTCGCGATTCGGGCAGTCATTCCGCGATGCGCCGTCAAATATGAAGGCGCGTTTTTTTTGCGGCAATGGCGGCGCGCCTGGCGAGATTGCGATCCCGCCAAAGCCCTCAGTCGCCCGCCGATGCGAACTCGCTGTAGTAATGGGCCTTCCTTTGCAGGATCAGTTGCGCAAGAAAGTCGGCATCGTACGCGCGATGGAGATGGGCGTGAAAGCGCTCGATATAGGCGGTGATACGCGCCGCTTCACCGTTGAATTCCTTGAGCACCTCGAGCATCGCATGGTCCCAGCGAAAGCGCAGACCGAGATCGCTGAAGGCGGCGTTGTAGGCGCTCAGATGCGCGTCGTCGGAATTGCCTGCGGCAGTACGGCCAGTGCGCGCGCTGGCGAGAGACTCAACCGAAGCGTAGGTCATGATCGGCCTCCTGGGCTGACGAGTAATCAAACCAGCTCGCAGCATAAAAGCGCCGACGAATTTCCAATAGTTAAAGTTTTATTGGGTACCCATAGCCTAGCGTTTATATACGCTCAGTTCCCGCACTCGCGTGATCTTTTCGATCAGGTTCGCGCCTTCTTCCATCAGAAAACGTTTGAAGGCGACCGCGACCGGCGGCAGGCGTTTGTTCTTCCGATGCACGACGTACCAGTTCAACATCAGAGGAAAGCTCTCGACGTCGAGCACGACGAGGTGGCCCAATTGCAATTCGAGGCTGATCGTATGTGCGGACAGGAATGCGATCCCCATGCCGGCAATCACGGCCTGCTTGATCGTCTCGGTGCTTTTGATCTCCATGGCGATCTTGAGGTTGGCGAGACGTCCGGCGAAACCTTCTTCCATCGAATTCCAGGTGTCCGAGCCGCGCTCGCGCACGATAAAGGCTTCGCTCGCCAATTGGCTCATCTTGATGTTGCGTTTGTTCGCGAGCGGATGCGTGGGCGCGGCCACGATCACATACGGATGAGGCGCGAACGGCTCGTTGGTCGCATCCGTTTCATGCGGAGGGCGCACCATTACCGCGAGGTCGGTTTGGTTGCTCGCGAGCTGATGCAGCAATTCGTCGCGATTGTGCACCGCGAGATTGAGCACGACGCCGGAGTAGCGGCGCGTGAATTCGGCCAGCACGCGCGGAAAGAAGTAATCGCCCGCACTGATCACCGCGACATTCAGCTTGCCGCCCGAAACGCCCTTGAGTTGCCCCATGGCTTCGTCGACTTCGTGGAACTGCTGAATGATCGCGCGGCTGTAATGGAGCATTTCGGTGCCGGCCGGCGTCAGGTAGATCTTTTTGCCGAGTTGTTCGAACAGCGGCAGCCCCGCGTGCTCCTCGAGTTGGCGCACTTGCGTGGAGACGGCGGGCTGTGTGAGATGCAATTCCTCCGCCGCACGCGAGAAGCTCAGATGGCGCGCCACCGTTTCGAAAACCTTCAATTGCCGCAGCGTGGCATTGCGCATCGTCATGACCGATGTATAAGCAAATGTGAATCAACATAATAACAAACTTTAATTATTAGTAATTCAGCAATCACCCTAGCATGGCTCTCACATCGAAGTGGATTGGCCGCTGCTGCACTCGGGTTAACGCTCGGATTTGGTGGCTTGGCGCGCGAAGCGGCGAAGGTTTGTGTTGCAGCGCGGACGTTAATCGATCGGGATAAGTAAGCTCACAACCACGACGATTAAGCGCCGAAGTTATTCCCCGAAAAACAAGCTTTCGGGTCGTAACGATAAGGTGGACAGGACACGGCACGCTGGCCGGCTGAACCAGATAAATAGCGGAGACAAGGCACATGGACAACATCACTCGCCGGAAGACGGCTAGGGCGTTTGGGCGAACCGTTGGTGGCAGCTCGTCATCGGCATGGTGTGCATGGCATTGGTGGCGAATCCGCGATACGCATGGACGCTGTTCGTCACACCGATGAACGCACGACATCAGATCCTCGCGGCTTAGCCACTGGCCCGAGCAAACGGGGAATAGCATGAAGCGCCGCGCCGCAGGTAAGTCATGAACGTCTCGCTGCAGCAGCTCAAGGTATTCGTCGCCGTCGCCCGTGAGCGCAGTTTCACGCGCGCCGCGCGTCAATTCGATCTGACGCAATCGGCGGTGAGCCGCTGTGTACGCGAGCTCGAGGACTCGCTCGAACTGAAACTATTCGACCGCACTACGCGTCAGGTAGCACTGACGAATGCGGGCGCCAGTCTCGAGCGAAGAATCGGCCGCCTGCTCGACGAAATCGAGCTGACATTGCGTGAGGAACGCGCCGCTTACGATGGCCATACCGGCGTCGTGGCGCTGGCCAGCAATCCGGTGTTGTCGTCGAGTTGGGTCGCGCAGGGACTCGCGCGTTGCACGGCGGCTTTTCCCGAACTGATCGTATCCGTGGAGGACCAGCCGCAAAGCGGCGTGCTCGCGAGTGTCGAGCAAGGCGAGGCGGATTTCGGCGTCGTCTCCACGGCTGAACCTCTCGCGGGTGATTTGTTGCACGCGCAAGTGGTCTTCACGACGCCGCTGCATGCGGTCATGCCGCCCACGCATCCGCTGGCGTGCGAGACGAGCGTTGCGTGGAGCACGTTACAGGAATGGGCGCTCGTCACGTTGAATGCGGATGCGGGCGTGCGCGCGGCGGTTGAACTCGCTTTCAGCGCGAATGGACTGAAACGGCGCACGGTGCAGGAATTCGGACACGTCGCGGCGGTATTGCGCATGGTCGAACTCGGGCTTGGCGTCGGCGTGTTACCCGTCGACGCGCATTGGCCGCCGTTGGCCGCATCGCTAGTGAGCCGGCCGCTCTTGCCCGAGATGAATCTCGCGACGCTGCTCGTGCATCGTCGCAACCGCTCGCTCAGACCGAACGCCGCGGCGGCCTGGGCGCAGTTCGCGGCGCTGGCCACGATGCCTTTGGCGGCCGTTGAGGCCGCGCCCTCCGCTTCTTCTCACGGATTCGTGTGGCCGGAGGTGGCGCGAAGCGGTGCCGTACTGCACGAGCCTTAGGCTTGGCATCGCGAAGCGCAGACCGCAGCCAATGGCTTCGTCCCTGGCGAGATCGTCGCGATTGAAAGTTCACCGGGTTGAAGGCGGTGTAGTTGCAATCGATCAATTGACCGGAGTATCGCGGCGTCAAAAAAGGATCGAACGCATTGCGCGTCCGATCCTTTTCCTCATCAGCTTCAAGAGCTAAGCGGTGGCCTTCAATCGCCCTGCAATGCCATCTTCTCGCGCAGTTTGACGAGCGCCAGCACCACGTCGATGGTCGGCGTGGGTTCGCCGACGAGACGACCCATCTCCTGCACCACCGTCAGAAGCGGATCGATCTCCATGGGTCTCCGATTCTCCAGATCGACCAGCGTGGAGGTTTTATGCGCGCCGACCGCACCCGCCCCGTCGATACGTTTTTCCACATCAACGCGAAAATGCACGCCGAATTGATCCGCAATGCGCTTGGCCTCGAGCATCATCGTGCGTGATACCGCGCGCGTGCCGGGGTCGCTCGTGAGGATATCGAGCGTGGCGTGAGTCAATGCGCTAATCGGATTGAAGCACAGGTTGCCCCACAACTTGAGCCAGATTTCGTCGCGGATATTGTCACGAATCGGCGCGTCGAAACCGGCCGCCTGCATGATTTCGTGCAACTGCTGAATGCGCGGCGTGCGCTCGCCGCTCGGCTCGCCGATCGGGAATTTCTTGCCGTACACNTGCTTGATCACGCCGGGTTCGACGATCTCCGCGGCGGGATACAGCACGCAGCCGATCGCGCGTTCGGGGCCGAGCTTGGTCCATTGCGCGCCGTCCGGATCGATGCTCGCGAGGCGCGTGCCGGCGAACTTGCCGCCGTGCTGATGGAAGTACCAATACGGAATGCCGTTTACGCCGGTGACGATCGCCGTGTGCTTGCCCAATAGCGGCTGCATTGCGTCGACCACGCCGGGCAGCGAGTGCGCTTTCAGCGTGATGATCACGAAGTCCTGCACGCCGAGTTCGCGTGGATCGGACGTGCAGCGTACCGGCGCGCTGAACGTNTCGCCATCCATGATCAGACGCGCGCCGTGTTCGCGCATTGCCGCGAGATGCGCGCCGCGCGCGACGAAACTCACGTCAGCGCCGGCGCGTGCCAACTGCACGCCCATCATGCCGCCAATCGCTCCCGCTCCGAAGATGCAAATCTTCATGATGCCGTCTCCTGTGACTATGTAAATCTTTTGCCCGATGCCACCTTTCACCGCTGCAAGGCGGCGGGCCACTAATCGAGCATACGGGCGCCGCGCAATCACAGATAGTTAAAGTTTCTCGATCGATGCATTAGCAATTGATTATGAAAGGAGGCGGCGCAAACCGCTCTTAAGAGATGCCGAATTCATCGGACGCGGATTGGAAAGCGATCCATTGGACCGACTAAAGCGGCGACCATTTGGGAAATTTCGCACTCTACGGCGATGCCAGCCAGAGCAGAATGCGCCTTCTTTAAGAATTGACCCATTGAGGCGGAACCGTGAACAAACACGCTGCAAGTGATGCCGCGAATAGGAACGTTGATTTGGCGCGTTTGGCTGAATTGCCGTCTCTCGTACCGGTGCGAGGTTTGCCGCGTGTCGAAACCGGTTCTCGGCGTTGCTGCCTGGCTGGATGCTAGAGCCAAGCACGATGCCGATCGTGATTCGTCAAGCCGGTACGCGGAACTTCGTCGATAAAGAGGGCGTGCTGGCGCGTCTGCTCGATGTGATGCTGATCCCGCTGGGCGCGGCTCTGGCGTCGCATTTCTTCATGCCGGACTCGGGGCACTTGATTGTCGAGGGTGCGTTTGTCGCATTCGATATGGCGCTCGGCATTCTGCTCTTGCCGTTGTTCGGTGTTTACGACTCATGGCGCGGCCGCTCCAAATGGCATCTGAGCCTGAACATTGTGTTCGGCTGGATCATCGTGCAGGTCTGCGGCCTTGCCTTGATGTTTCTGCTTCATCGCACAGCATCGATCTCGCGAATCTGGTGCGTGAGTTGGACCGTGATGACGGCAACGGGTCTGGTGGCGTCGCGGCTGCTCGTGCATGCAGTGCTTCAGCGAATGAGGCGCGCCGGGCGCAATTTGCGCACGGTCGCCGTGGTCGGCGCGGGCGCGCATCGCGACAGCGTGATCGCCAACATTGTGAAGTCGCCTGGCGCGGGTTTCCGAGCGGTCGGGGCGTTCAACACGCGACGGGGTAGTGAGCCGGACGTTCCGGGCTTGCCGTCGTTTGCGCACTTGCGTGAATTCGCGGATTGGGTGCGCCGCGAAAGGATCGAGGAAGTATGGATTGCGCTGCCGATGTCCGAAGAGCGCACCGTATTGCGGATCATCGACGAGTTCAGCGGCGACCTCGTCAATTTGCGCTTTATTCCCGACGTACGCGGCCTTGCGATGTTCGACCGGAACGTCGTGGACCTGATCGGCGCGCCCGCTATCAATTTGATGGCCTCGCCGATGACTCCCTACGCCCTGATTCAGAAAGCGATTTTCGATCGGCTGTTTGCCGCAGCGGTCCTGATTGCATTGTTACCGCTGATGTCGGCGATTGCGGTGGCCGTCAAGTCGACATCGAAAGGACCGGTTCTGTTTACCCAGCGGCGCAAGGGGGCGGACGGGCGTGTCTTTCGCATCTACAAATTCCGTTCGATGAGCGCGCATGCGGAGCAGCCCGGGGTGGTTCGCCAGGCTACACGCGGAGATCCGCGCATCACTCGCGTCGGCGCTTTCTTGCGCCGTACGAGCCTTGACGAGTTGCCGCAATTTTTGAATGTGCTGCGTGGCGAGATGTCGGTGGTCGGACCCAGGCCGCACGCAATAGAACACGACGACCAATACCGGTCCATCGTCGACGGCTATATCCATCGTTACAGGATTAAGCCGGGCATCACCGGGTGGGCTCAAGTGAACGGATTTCGCGGAGAAACCGACCGGATAGAAAAGATGCAGGGGCGTGTGGAACACGATCTGTATTACCTGCGGAACTGGTCGTTCGGGTTGGATATGCGCATCGTCCTTGCGACGGTGGTGAAGGGGTTGGTGCATCGGAATGCGTATTGATGTCCGCGCATTTTCTCCGGCGTGCGGTGACGCGTCCGGCGATGTGTATCTCAATGGAACACGAATGACGTCTGCCCTAACTCGGGCAGCGAGGGCAAAGCTACGGCTTGCTCGCTTGAATAGGTTGAACACGATGTTAGCGGTAATTCAGTCGCGGCCGGTGTATCGGCTTGGGGCACTTATGGCGGCCGTCACGCTGCTGACCAGCGCGTGCGCGGTGGCGCCGGGTATGCGGATGGAAACCTCCCGAGTGCAGGATGCATCGAGCAATTCGAATGCCGCCGGCGCAATCGGCGCAGACGTGATTCAGGAAAAAGCCAATGCGACGCCAGGCACGCCTGACATCGCGATCACTAAGGTTGATGCAGCGCTCATCTCGAGCCTTGCTCAAAGCCGCAAGCAACAGCAACTGGAGCTTTCGCAGCTACTTTCGGAAGCGCCGCAGGCCTATGCCGTCGGGCCCGGTGATGTGCTGCAGATCGTTGTCTGGGATCACCCCGAATTCGCAGCCGCGCTCGGTACTTCGCAAACGCAGTCCTCGCCGCGACCTGGTGATCCTCTTGCCGGCTTCATTATCGATCAGAACGGCACTCTCACTTTTCCGTATGCAGGCACGTTGGATGTGGCAGGGCTGCGTACCGAGGAGATACAACGGCGGCTGACCGCGGCGCTCGCGAAGTACTTCGTCAAACCACAGGTCACTGTGCGAATGGCTTCTTACCGTGCGCGTCAGGTCTATGTCGACGGAGAGGTGCATAGTCCCGGCGCGCTGGCTGTCAATGACGTGCCCATGACGCTTTATGAAGCAATCGGTCGTGCCGGTGGCTTCAATGAAAACGCTGATCAGAGTGACCTCGTGCTTGTGCGCGACGGCCAATCGCATCGCCTCAACATGACGCAATTGCTGGCCCAAGGAGTGAGCCCGTCACGACTTTATCTGAAACACGGTGATTTGCTGCGTGTCGTGTCCCGAGACGAAAACGATGTGTACGTGATGGGCGAGGTGAACAAACCCGTATCAGCGATTCCGCGTCGAACCGGACGCATCACGCTCGCGGACGCATTGTCGCAGGCCGGTAGCGTCAACGCATCGACTGCCGATGCCGCGCAGATGTTCGTGGTTCGTGGTTCGTTGAGCGGGACGCCCGAAGTATTTCACCTCGATGGCCGCTCGCCGGTCGCGATGCTGCTGGCCAAGGATTTCGATTTGCAACCGAAAGACGTCGTGTATGTGGATGGCAGCGGTCTCGTTCGCTTCAATCGTGTGCTGAGTCTGTTGATGCCGCTCATTAACGCTGGGTTGACTGCGGGAGTGGTCGCGAAATGATCCGGGTTCTGATGGTGTGTGAAGGCAACATCTGCCGGAGTCCGGTTGCACGAGCGCTTCTAGCGCGTGCGTTGCCGTCCGTTGCTGTGAGTTCGGCTGGTACACAGGCACTGGTCGGTAGGCATGCCGATCCCCGTGCTATCGAGATCGCGCGTGAGCGCGGTTTAGACATTAGCGGTCATGTCGCCGAGGCGCTCACTAAGGAACACGTGAGTGCGGCCGACATGATTCTAACAATGACGAACGAGCAGCGAGCGCTTGTTCTCAATCATTTTCCATTTGCAAGGGGAAAAGTTTTCCGCCTTGGCGAACACGAGAAGATCGATATCGTGGATCCGTATCAGCGGCACCGTGCACTTTTCGAACTGGCTTTCGCGCAGATTGAGCATTGTGTTTCGAAATGGTGTGAATACATTGCAAGACTGGCCCACTGAATCATGAAACTCCTCCATCAGGAACGCTCGGTCGATGTGCCGGGCAACAAAGAAATCGGACTATCCGAAGTGGCCGCATTGCTTTTCGAAAATCGGTTTCTTATCGCGATGACCACGGCGGCGGCTCTGTTACTCGGCGTTATCTATGCGTTCATCGGCACGCCAATATACAAGGCTGACGTGATGATTCAAGTCGATGATGGCGGGAACAGCGGCACGCTCAATAACAAGCTCGGGGACTTGGCGTCACTGTTTCAAAACAAGGCAACGGCGGATGCCGAAATGGAGCTCATCCGGTCACGGATGGTCGTCGAAGAAGCTGTTCGAGATTTGCGTCTCGACGTGAAGGCAACGCCTCACCGGTTTCCGTTGATCGGAGCATTGATTGCACGGCATGCGACCACAGGCATTCCCGCAAGTCCTGTTATGGGAATGAAAAGCTTTGCCTGGGGCGACGAAAGCCTGGATGCAACGCAATTCGATGTTCCAGCCGCACTTTACAACAAGAACTTCAGACTAGTGGTCGGTGCCGGCCGAACGTTCGTGTTATGTGATCCGGACGGCCATGCCGTGGTAAATGGTCGGGTCGGCGAGGTCGTGCGAGGAGTGACGAAATATGGCCCGATTCAATTGCGCGTGGACCAAATGGTCGCGCGCGTCGGCACTTCGTTCGATCTTAAACGCGTGTCTTCGCAACTCACGACCGAGGACCTGAAAAACGCGCTCAACATCAACGAGAGAGCCAGAAAATCCGGGATCATTTCCGTCACGTTATACGGTGAAGACGCGGCCAGGATCGCGGCGACAGTGAACCGCATCGCAAGCATCTACGTTCAACAAAACGTGGACAGGAAGTCAGCCCAAGCGCAGCAGATGCTGCAGTTTCTCAGCGAACAACTGCCTCAGCTACGAGCCGACCTTGAACAGGCTGAATCGAGATATAACGCATTTCGGGCCCAAAACGGCACAGTTGACCTTGAGGCTGAAGGCAAGTTGCTGTTGCAGTCGATCGTGGATGACAAGACGCGCTTAATCGAGTTGCAGCAGCAACGCGCGGCGCTCGTGCAGCGATATATGCCGGAGCACGCCTCCTTGCGGGCAATCGATACCCAGATTGATGACCTGCAGCGACAGCAAGCTGACTTCAATCGGAAGGTCGCGGCATTGCCGAACCTGCAGCAGCAGGCGCTGCGGTTGATGCGCGACGTGCGCGTCGGCACCGACCTGTATACCAACCTCTTAGATAGCACGCAGCAACTGCGCGTGTTGAAGGCAGGGCAGTTGGGCAACGTGCGTATGATCGATGATGCGAAAGTGGCCGAGGCACCTGTCAGACCAAAGAGAACTCTAGTAATGGTGCTGTCGGGGGTTATCGGACTCCTGCTTGGATGTTCGATCGCGTTTGTACGCCACATGCTCAATCGCGGACTGGAAACACCTTCCGAAATCGAGGGCGCGGTCGGTGTGCCGGTCTTCGCAATCGTCTCACGAAGCCCGCGGCAGCGGACATTGTTACAGTCCGATCGCAGTGGCCGCCTAGGGCCGAATGTGCTCGCCGCCGTCCATCCCGATGACGTTGCGGTGGAAGGTCTCCGCAGCTTGAGAACTGCGTTGCAGTTTGGCTTGCTCAAATCGGACAACAATATCGTGATGCTGACCGGGCCGAGGCCAGGTGTCGGCAAGTCCTTCCTTTCCGTGAACCTTTCCGCGGTGCTGTCGGCAGGTGGAAAACGCGTGCTGCTGATTGATTCGGACATGCGCCGGGGCGACGTCCATAAGTATTTCCTGTTGGCAAGCAGGCCCGGTCTTTCGGATGTGCTCGGCGGCGTTCCGGTCGATAAAGCGGTTCATCGCGACGTCCTGCCCAACCTGGACGTATTGATGAGCGGGAGTGTCACCTCGAGTCCGGCTGAGATGTTGATGGGTGATTCGTTTGGAAAACTGCTGGCGACGTTCAGCAAGCAATACGACGTGGTGATCGTTGATTCTCCGCCAGTGCTCGCCGTAACCGATCCGGTATTGATTGGCAAACACGTCGGGCTGACATTGCTCGTGATCCGTCACGGCCGCCATACGTCCGCCGAGCTCGTGGAGAGCACGCGTCAATTGAGCAGTGCTGGCAACGTTGTCGACGGCATCTTACTGAACGATGTCCCGCCGCGGG